>MDTG01245491.1_pt1 | contig 15609 bp, 9 predicted proteins | sample 811421 | NCBI WGS metagenome assembly MDTG01 (sample SAMN05326645, study PRJNA326480) | marine metagenome | isolation source: seawater | place: Pacific Ocean: South East | collected 2011
CTGGGCGTTCAAACCGTTCCCTTAACTTAATTGATTGCTTTTTTGTTTAGGGTAACAATATACTTCGAGATCTGACGGCCTCTATGGCCTTTAGTAGCGCGCCAAAAGCATTCCAGAGCCTTGAGAACACACACAGGAAGCGATCTGTGTCGTTGTTTTTTAAATCCTTGGAGTTTTATGCTAGTTCGATCGAGTTGAGTGAAGATGGGAAGATGGGAAGAATTTATAGGCAACCCAAAGCCAATATGGGAAAGATGCGCAAAAAGGAAGAAAAAACAAGGCAAAAGTTAAGGGGATGGTTTGAACCACAAGGGGACGGACGGTTTGAACGCCCAGGTGGCGAGGACTTTTTTTTTTCGAAAAAATAAAAAAAGGGACGACCCCACCTGGGTGGTCACACCCAGGGGATAGTTTTTGAACCTTTCCGTCAAAAAAGATGAAAAAAGTAAAAAAGTCTCCTCCTTTTTTAGGGTTTATCATCCGAGAGACAAAGAGAAAGAAGAAGAAGACCAAACGAACATCTCATGTACGAAACGGTGTGTCCACATTTTTGCGCGAATCCGTCACGCACATTACAGGTAAAAGAAATTTGCCAACTCGGAAAACGAGCACCAAAACGTAGTATTTGAATCCATGGAAACGTTAACTTTGAGAGGTGTTCTGGAAGGGTGCGTGGTAGAGTTCGCGTTTGGGCGGTTTCGGGCGGTTGACGACGCGCGAGATTTGTTTTTTTTTAGGTTCATCATCATCGTCGCCCTCCTCTCGACATCAACATCATCATCATCATCATCATCATCGGGCGTCTGTCTAGGGCCTTTTCTCTCTTTCTCTCCGAGGGGCGGCGACGGCGTCTTCGTAGTATTCTTTTCAATCTGGACGCTCATCGCGTGACTGACATCTTCTCTTCTCTAAAACTCGTGCATCGATATCATCATCATCGTCATCGCAACAGACACGAAGGCTGGGTGACATCCATCGCCACTCCGCTCGACAACTCTGACATCCTCCTGACGTCTTCCCGTGACAAATCCGTCATCTTGTGGACGTTGACCAGAGAGGAAGACAACTATGGCTACCCGAAAAGACGTTTACACGGTCACTCGCACTTTGTCGAAGACGTGGTCATCTCCTCCGACGGGCAGTTCGCCTTATCTGGCTCCTGGGACGGGACTTTGAGATTGTGGGATTTGAACTCTGGCACGACCACGAGACGATTCGTCGGTCACAGCAAAGACGTCTTGTCCGTCGCGTTCTCCGTGGACAACAGGCAAATAGTCTCTGGCTCCAGAGATAAAACGATTAAATTGTGGAACACTTTGGGCGAGTGCAAATACACGATTCAAGAACAGGAAGGCCACACGGAGTGGGTTTCCTGCGTTCGATTCTCCCCTGCGCCGTCGAACCCGATCATCGTTTCGTGTGGTTGGGATAAGCTTGTCAAGGTGTGGAACTTGAACAACTGCAAGTTGCGAACGAACTTGGTTGGCCACACTGGCTACATCAACACTGTCACGGTGTCGCCGGATGGCTCTTTGTGTGCCTCGGGGGGTAAGGATGGCGTTGCCATGCTCTGGGATTTAGCGGAAGGCAAGAGATTGTACTCTTTGGATGCCGGGGATATCATCTACTCCATGTGCTTCTCGCCGAATAGATATTGGTTGTGTGCCGCCACGCAATCGTGCGTGAAGATTTGGGATTTGGAGTCCAAGAGCATCGTCGATGAGTTGCATCCGGAGTTCCCGCCAGTTGGTAAGAAGTCCATGCCGCCGCACTGCACCTCCTTGCAATGGTCCGCCGATGGTCAAACTTTGTTTGCCGGTTACTCCGACAACAAGGTCCGCGTGTACGTCGTCTCAAGAGCCTCTGCGTTCTAAATTGTATATCATGGTCAGTGATATTAAAATTTGATGAGACTGAATTTGTACGCATCCATCTAGAAGAGTAGTTTTCTATTAATACAAATAAACTATATGATTTATGATGAAGGTATGGTACCGGTACCTACGTATATTTCGATCAAATAAAAGAACGCATCGTCTTTCACTCTTTGTCTGCTCTAAATGTTCTCTGCTTCTCTACATGTTTAAATTTACCGTTGGTTCTACTTCTCTGCTTGTTTACTTCTTTCTTTTCGTTCCTCCGGCGCTTCCTGATTCCTCCTTCATCGCCACGTCCATCTCTTCGCCACCACCGTTGCCATGGCCTGCTCCTCCTCCTCCACTCACGTACGCACTCGCTCTCTTCTCCACGTCCTCTTGCTTCCTCGTCAACTCCATCTTTCTCAACTTTTCCATCTCCATCTCCGTCTTCGTCTCCACTATTTGATTCTCGATATCTCTCAAAGCGTCGTCGCACGTTTGCTTCCACTCTCTCATGGTCGCCAACATTTCTTCCACTCTGTTTTCTCTCCTATTCGGATCTCGTCCAATCGCCGAGTGGACTTCAAACACCGATAGTTTTTGATTCATCTGTCCTTTCACAATCCCGGGCGATATCACTTTTTCGATCAAAAAATCCTCAAGTTCTCGAACAGAATTCAAAGCTAATTTTTTCATCAAGATCTCGTAGGACAAAACTTTCGTTTCCATGGACAAAGAGACTACGGATAGCTGCTTCAACTTTTGAATCTGTTTTCCGTTTAATTCTTTCGGGAGTGAGGTATCTTTCTCGCGATACTCTTCGAAAGTGCCGAACGAAAACAGTTCGAGAAGACGAGTGCTCTTCTCATTTTTTGATGAATTCTTCTTTTCTAAAGTGCTCAAAAGTTCCGCGAAACCGGAGTAAATGTTTGACGAAGACGTCGCTTTCGTCGCGGTTTCCACGATTTCATCCTCTGTGGTGGATTTTTCGATGGAAGCGACGTAAGAAGAGATCGATTCTTCTTCTCGTTGTTCTTCGCGCATCGCGAGGAAATCGTCTTTGATTTTTTCTTTTGACCCGCAGCTCAACTGTTTTTTTATTTATGAAGTGTCGTTTTGAAAGACACAAAAGACGAACGAATATTTCCGTAGTTACAGCGCAACATGGCATCTATTTATTTATAAATATATACGTACCTACATTTACAGCAAATGACTTCGAGTGGTACCATGAATACATATGCATATGTATATATATCCTCTCTCTCTTTCTCCCTCTCTTTACGTTAACTCCTCAACGACTGCTCGTAACATTCGATCGCAACTTTCTCGCGGCGTCGTCGGACTAGCCATTAAATACAAAACGTTACCAATCGGTCGGGCTTGGACGCCGTATTTTCGTAACTTTAAGACGACATCTTTGGCAATATTGGAGGCGTATCCAGTTGGACCACCTTCTGGAACTTTTAACTCCATCGCGAAGACGCATCCGATGGAAATGATTCTCTCAACAGAGTCTAAAGAGCTCAGATGTTTTAAGGTCGTTTCGTCCCAGAATTCGTTCAATTTTCGAATCGGTTTTGTTGTTGTTGATGATGATGACGAGAACGAGGACGAGGACGACGGTAAGTTTGGATTCATCGTTTCATCCGTATACACCTTCAAGGCTTGCGCTGCTACCGCACATCCAATTGGGTACGCTGTGTACGAGTGGCCGTGCAAAAGCGCCTGCGGCTTCCCGGGGCCGTAAAACGAATCAAATATCTCTTCCGTCGTTACCGTAGCTGCCATAGGAACCAAACCACCGGTTAACAGTTTAGCATAGCATGAAATATCCGGCGTTTCGTAATCGAGAAGTTCCCACGCACCTTCTACGCCTAGTCTCCAAATACCCGCGAACACCTCGTCGAGGACAACTGGAATCTTTCGTTGTTTACACTTTTGCATTAAAATGGATTGAAAAAGAGGATCGATCAAGATCATTCCGCCGGCACCGTGTAAAACGGGTTCCATGATTAATCCGCCAATTTCAGGTGCCTCGCCAGATTTACCAAGACGTTCAGCGTTGTCGAGAACGGAGTCTATGAGCGCTTCGTATCGAGTTGCCGACGGGGAAGCTTTTCTCTTCTTCGTGTCGAACACGTCCGATTTATTCTCGAATTCGTCTAAAACAGCTGTCGAAGATGTCTCGTTTCCTACCACTAACTCGTCCGCGCATTCCACCGTCCATTTTCGATTTTTCAACGCAACCGTAGGCGCATTTAAAAACAATCCTCTGGGTTCGTACCAAGGCGTTTGTAAACTTCCCGTGAAAATCGAAGGCGATTGCATGTCCATCGCGCCTAATGTATCGCCGTGATAGGAACCATCTAAAGCTAATATTCTAAGTTTTGGTAATGAGTTCAACACGTGCTCATCGCTGGCTTGTTTTGCGCGTTCGATGCTGTCTTTCGATAATAAACCAAGATTTACATACCGCTGTCGAAACGCCATTTTAATTCCAACTTCCGTCGCTGTACTTCCGTTGTCCGAGAAGAACACTCTTTTACCCCACGTTTTAGCTGGACCGTTGAGTATACCTTTAGCTGCTTCTAACGCCGGCGCGTGCGCGTTTTCAGGAAACATGACGTGTCCGTATCGACCACAGGCGTGCATAAGGGCTCGATGTAAACTCTCGTTTGCTTTATCGCTCGTTATACCTTGCGTCCACCACGAAGCGGCGGCGTCGAATCTGTGCTGCACCGTTTCCGTGTTCTCGTCGTATATCACAAAGTCATCCTGCGATCGTCCATCAATTACTGCCACCATATCTTTTTTAACCATTTCGTGTTGCGTAAATGGCCACCACAAAGTATCCAACGCGTCATTTGCCAACGCGTTTAATTTTTCCATGCGTTTCGCGTGCCATTGAACGAGATGTGTGTACACATCTCTGAAAGTGTCCTCTTGCGCGTGAACCCATTTTTGTCCGTCGCCTTCGTTTGGTAACTTTGGCAACGAGAACACTTTCACGTTGGACGGCACGTTCTTTGCAATCGCCTCGTGGTTATCGTAACCTTCGTTGCTTAAAATGATACACGCGACGTCGTACCCTCTCAACAGTAAAGACTCGTACGATGTTAAAGTCACGGAAACGCCTCCTAACCGTCCATCGCCGACTAATATTGCCGGTAATCGACACCTCGCGAGCACGTTCGATTGTAAATTTCCGGAAGAGGATGGAGAAGCAACCCCTCCAGCAGTTTCCACGAGTGCGAATTTGTTCTCGTTTGTATCGCTATTCTTATCATAAAACTCTTGCAATCGATTTCGCACGGCATTCACGACGTCGTCGTCTGTCACCGGTCTCCCTTCCAGTTTCTCCGCGACGTGCGGCCCAGCGGCTATTTTCCATGCAAACTCCGTGTGACACCAGATGTTGTTATTGGACGTTTCGGTACTCTCGGCGTCGCTCGACGTGCCGCATTTCGTGGCGTGCGCGCCGGTCGTCACTTTCCCTGTGCTCTTCGTCCCAGAGGTGCTACACTCGAACACGAATCGCACGTCCGAATCTTCCGGGAATCCGGTTTGTACTGGTTTCAAGAACAAACATTTCCCTCCCGCCGCCGCTTTGACGACCCCTCCGGACACTAACGTCTTCCCAACCCCCGTGTTACTCCCCCAGACTTGAAACGCGGGGTACCCGACGTTCAACGTGCCGAACGACGCGTCGTTGTTCTTCTTCTTTCTTTCCTCGTCGACTTTGGAGACGTTCTCTCCTCTCGGCGCGTGGGTCTTCCTCTTGCCGTCAAAGACATCGTCATCATCATCATTACGTTCGCTCCGCGTTGCGCTCAAAGTCGTCGTCGTCGTCGTCGTCGTCCTCCTCCTCTCTCGTCGCGCTGGAGGACATTCAAAGTTCCTTCTTCCTCGACGCGCGCATCGTTTCAGCACCTCTCGCGGTAGACTACTACTCCTCATCGTCGTCGTTTATTAGTATTACGCGTCGTCGTCGCATGCGACGACGACGCTTGGTTTACGTCTTTTGTTTTTCGGGCGGCGGCGCGTGGTGTTGAATCGAACGTTGTTGTTGTTGTTGTTGATGATATGATGTCGGTTGGTGGACAGTTAAAAGTTACTCCTTTGTTCGGCGTTCAATTATTATTTTACAAAAAGTATTTTTACAAAATTTCCATCCGATGTGGACCATGTGGTACATTTATTAGGTTTCAACATCGGTCAGGTCAAATCTCGAGTATTTTCAGACGTAAAGACGACTTTAAATAAAAGGGAACCGACCAATGTCTGCTGCTGCCTCTATATTAAAATAACACGCCGCGCGTAAGTAATGTATGAGAAGAAAAGACATCCACTTTCTTTCATTTTTTTACTTTGTCTCTCCTTGTACTCGAGATGTGTGTATACAAAGTTGCCTGGTGGTACGTGCTCCTAAACGTCAACTCGTCGCGTTAGTACCCTTTATCTTTGCACAAAGTCTCGACACCTTCTCGCAGCGCGGGATCTTTTTAGCCTGGAGACGAGACGAATGAGTTCGTCCATGGTGGTGTGGTCATCATCTTCATCTTCATCTTCATCTCCTCTTCTTCTTCCTTCTGATTCTTCCTCTTTCCCGTGGCCGGGGTATAGCATACCGGAGAGCGCGCTGTCGTCTTGGTGTATTCTTTTTTTCGTTTGGCGGTTCTTTTTGCTTGCGGTAATGAGCGTGTGAAACAAGGAGCACAGAATAACAAACGCGCACACGACGCCGTAAATTATGAACACGCCGGCTAAATCGTCCACTCCAATGGCCTCATCCGTTACGATCACATCTTCAGGACACTGACCATTCGATGTAAAATGCTCCGTGTACAATCTTTGATATTCGGCCGTTTGTACGATCCTATCGATGTGCCCGTGTGCTTTCTTCGCGAATTTTCGTTGTTCGGGAGTTGTGCCGGCCGTAAACTGATACCACTGAGACGGCGCTAAAGTAAGACCTTGAATTACGTAAATTCTGTCGCAGTCCATTCCGGGCGTGATGTACTGGTACGCTTTTGGGCGAATAATCACATCGCACTCACCATTCATTAAAGCTGCGTGCGTCCATTTTTCATTCAACGTTGCATTGGCTTGTTCTTTAATCGTCAACGGGTTGGGCGCATTCCTGCCGATGTACGGTAATACGGTAGACGTACTTGTTGTTATCAAAATGCACGCTGTGCTTTCTTTTAGCTCTTCTAGCGTCGACGGACCGTGGTATATAATCGCGTTTGATTTAATCAAAACCGAAGCCAAAGTCGCGGTGTACGTCGCGCCAACCATCAAAACCAAAAACAACAATCCTATACGATATATTCTTCCGAGCAAACTCCCGCTTATCATTTCGTACTCAAACTCGGGCGATTCCGCGCCTAATATCGTGCAGAAAACGTAGTAGACGCTTCTGAGCTGAGTTTTCGCCATTAACTTTAGATCTTTCTTCTCTTGTCTTTCCGTGGTGCTACGTTCATCGTTGTTCGTTAGCAACACCATCAACACAAAACCGCCCGCCACTATTGAACCAATAACACTTGACCACAAGCCGTTCGAGAACGGCTCCAAAAATTGCATGTATCCCGTTCGGCTTCGAATCGTCTTCTTTCCGATTACGACAAACTCGGGAAATTGCCACGCGCCGGCGTACGTCACGTTATCGGTCACGCCTTCTCTATCGAAATCTGCAACATTAGACCATCCAAAATCGATGTTTCCTTCCGCGATGTGTCTCGACATGAACGCGGTGACGTCCAAGTCGAAGAAAAAATCTGGTATGGGAACAAGCTCGATGGTCGCGTTCATGGATTCGCCGAACATTCTGAGCACTTCGAAGAAGAACCCTCTCTGCGGCGTGTTCGTGTCGTCGTAATACAGATACGGTGGGAATTCGAAGTTGATGACGCCGTATTTTAACCTTTGTTTTTCTCCTTCTTCGGCACGCGCTGGTAGGAAGAAAGTGGGTGTCAACAGGAGCACCACGAGCATCGTCGCTCTCGCGAGCATCATCATCGTCTTCGTCATCGTCTTCGTCGTCGATATATATATTATGCACCAAGTGTCTCGTGTAGGGACACACACAAAAAGTGAAAGAGCGTTTTTTAATTGATGATTCTTTCTTCCTTTTTCTTCCTCCTCCTCCTCATCGTCTGTGTAAAAAAAATCAAATCAGTATAGCAGACGTACAAATAAATCACTTGTTTTTTAATTTCATTTTTATCATTTTTAGTATTATTATTCATCGAAGGAAAAGTGTTGGAGTCATCGAGAGACTGACGCTCTCCTTATGATAGGGTTTAGGTTTTTTTTTTTCAAAAAATAAAAAAAAGAAAGAGAGAGAGGGAAACCTTCAAAAAAAGAGACTTTGGTGAGAGAAGAAGACTCCAAAGACTCCATTAATATTATTCGTGCCGTCATATAAATCATCATCATCATCATCATCATCATCATCGACTTTTTACATTGAGTCGCGCTGCTTTTGCGAGAAAGGAAGAAGGAAGGAAGGAGATGACCACGCGACAACAACGACAAAAAGTCATCGTTGTCGGCGGAGGCTTAGCCGGCCTGTCCGCCGCGCACACCGTGCTCGAAAACGGAGGCGCGGTTTTGCTGCTCGATAAGAGCGCGTTCTTAGGCGGGAATTCGACGAAGGCGACGAGTGGAATTAACGGTATGTTTGTGTGTGTGTGTGTTTTTGGATGGAGACTTTTTCTCTCTCTCTTTCTTTCTTTCTTTCTTTTCGGGATCAAAACCCGTCGTCGTCGTTGACGTCGCAACGACGACGACGTCAACGTCAACGACGACGCGGCGAAAGGACGAGACTTTTTTCGCGAGTTTTCTTGAAGAGATGCGAGATCGTTGCGTCGAAGAAAATCTGATGATGATGATGAGTCACCACCACGAAAGAAAAGACTAAAAAAAAAATACTAATAATACGCGTCTTCTCTTTCTCCATCCGAATCCTGTCTTTATGAACACCGTAATACGCACGCAATACACACATAGGCGCGCCGACGAAGACGCAGAAAAGGGTCGGTGGCGCGGCGGCGCAAGATTCTGCGGCGGCGTTTGAACAAGACTGCTTGAAAGGCGCGGCTGGCGTGAACCACACGACCGCTCCAGAACATACCATTCCGTTGGCGAAAGTCTTAGCGCACGGGTCCGGATCCGCCGTCGATTGGCTCGTCGACCGGTTTAATCTCGATTTGAGTCTGATTTCTCAATTAGGCGGACACTCCTATCCGAGAACGCACAGAGGAAAAGCTCGATTCCCGGGGTTTACGATTACGTACGCGCTCATGGAAGCATTGGAGGAGGTTTGTGAAAAAACGAATAACGAAAAAGCGCAGATTGTGACCAAGGCGAATGTGAAGAGGCTATTAAAAGACGCGAGTGGAGCAGTGATCGGATGCGAATATTCAGATAAGAAAGGACAAATGCATCAAGAGTTTGGACCAGTGGTTGTTTGTACCGGAGGATACGGCGCAGATTACACGAACAACTCGTTGTTATCGAAATACAGACCGGACGTAACGAATTTACCGACTACCAACGGCGACCATTGCACCGGCGACGGGATTAAAATGGCCCAAGGAATTGGCGCTGGAGTCGTGGACATGGAATCCGTGCAAGTTCACCCAACGGGTTTAGTCAACCCGTCCGAACCAGACGCGAAAGTGAAATTCTTAGCCGCGGAAGCCTTGAGAGGTGTCGGTGGTATCTTGTTAGATGCAAACGGGAATCGATTTTGCGACGAGCTTGGGAGACGCGATTACGTTTCAGGTGAGATGAACCGAAACAAAGGTCCGTTCCGACTCATCTTAAACGGTAAAGCGTCCAAAGAAATCGAATGGCACTGCAAACACTACGTTGGCAGAGGCATCATGAAAAAATTCAACTCTGGGAACGAAGTCGCGAGGGAGATGGGCATTGACCCGTCGCATTTACGGGAGACGTTTGAGAAATACAACCGGTGCGCGCAAACGAAATCGTGCCCATTCGGGAAGAAATTTTTTCACAACGCGCCTTTGGATATGAACGACTCAACGTTTCACGTTGCTATCGTGTGCACAGTCGTCCATTACACAATGGGAGGTTTAAGCATCAATGGTGATTCTCAAGTTTTAGACGTGAATAAAAGACCAATTCCCGGTTTGTTTTGCGCTGGCGAAGCCGCCGGAGGCGTCCACGGGAGAAACCGTTTAGGCGGGAACTCTTTGTTAGATTGCGTGGTCTTTGGCAGAGTGGCTGGGATGAATATCGTCAAGCAGTTGAGAAGTGGCTCTGGTGGTGGTAACGTCAACGCCTACTCGAGAATGAGCGACGCGCAAGGCGCTTTGAACAGAGTCGCCAACATCAACGGGCACTTTAATCCGAAAATGGGCGCCAAGACAACGGCGTCTTCCTCTGGAGGATTAACCGAAGCCGAAGTTGCAAAGCACGATAAAGACAACAATTGTTGGGTGATTTTGCACGGGAAAGTGTACGACGTGACGGAGTTTTTACCGGACCATCCGGGAGGGAAGAAAGCAATCATGTTGTTCGCCGGTAAAGACGCCACGGAAGAGTTTGACATGTTGCATCCACCAAACGTGTTGAAGAAGTACTTACCTCCTGAGGCTACGCTAGGAGAATTGGTCGGATAAAAGGAAACTCAGATATACATAAAAAGAAAAGAAGAAATGGGGAGAGAGAGAAAGAGAAAGAGAGAGAGAGAAAGAGAGAGAGAAAGAGGGGGAGAAAGAGAGAGAGAAAGAGAGACGCGCTCACGTCATTGGCACATATATACAGTATCATCAACTGTAATTCATATTCATCCTACAAGGGGTACTATTTCAAAAATTCTTTCGCTTCCATTTTATTACATTAAAATACTTGCGGTCTGGTCTGCACGACGAACAGTTTACCGTCCTCCGTAATCGCACCTTCGATATCTTGCGCCGAGTCCAACAAGTTTTCAATCGCCATTCCACTCTTGGCAATTGCGCTTAACATTTGGTTCCTGAAATCTTCGTTGTTCGATATCGGTTCGTTCGCATAATCGATGGACGTTAAACTCGCCTCGTTCATACAAATAGAGTCGTATAAACCAGCGCCAGCGAAACCTTCCAAATCTTCGCCGTTAGAATCCGATCGAAAGATCAACGTGTTTTGTTGCATGAACAAACCTTTCGATTTCGAAGGGAACCCGTTCACTATTGGTCGATCTAAATCCGATTTCTTCACCGTAAAACTCAACGCGCGACCAGAAAAGTTGCCGACTAACGCTTCGCCCATGCCACAAACGAGTTCGCCGTAAATTTCAGTCTGGTCGTTCGTTTGTGGATGTACCGTGTGTAACACGAATGCATATTTCGCGTTCACGACTGGTTGACACAACACCGCCATGTTCAAATCGTCGTGGTTCAAACCGGCTTTTTTGCACGACAAAACTGCTCTCTCGTTATACTTGGAAGCCCAAACGGCGCAGATGGTTTTCCAAGCTTCCTGGCCTTCCTCGGAGGTTTCCAAATCCCCAGGCCACGCTAAACTTTCTTTGTTGAAGCACGATTTGAGTTCGGATTGCAAGGCTTTCGGTGGTTTCAATAACGAGATGGTCGATTTGATGTCTTCGATTAATGCTCGGAAACCATCGCCGTCTTTAGAGTCGTCGAATTGCTTTAAAGAGACAATTTGAGACTCCAGCTTCATTTTCACTTGCGCATTAATCGGATCGTTCAAAGTCGCATTGAATGTTCCAAACGGTAACGCGACCGAGGCTGGTAATTGAATCCAATTTGGCGTGCGTCCTCGCAATAATTCCAAATTTTTTGATTTGCCGCCGACGACTTGGTCGTTGAATTGAGACGAATCCAATGCGAATTTTCCGGGCCATTGCTTTTGCTTGATAGAAATGCCAGATTCGCCCAAGGTTTTCACTTCAGAGGCACCTGCTCCTCCAGTCGGTTGTACGTCGGCCAATTTGATAGACTTGACGTCGATTTCATCCCCTTGTGCATTCGGATGTAAAGAAACACATTTGCCGTCCATCTGTTTCATCTCTTCCAAAACGTTAAAGTCAAAAACGGTCGCGAAGAACACTTTCTCGTTTCGAGCGCGGACGGACACGTGCGAGAGAATATCAGGCATGTCCGGCGTGACAACACCAACGCACCCAACTGGAATATCTTCCTCGCCAGAGACCCTTTTCGCGATAATAATCGTTGGCACAGAATACTTGGTGTTCTGTACCGTCGATAACACGTCCACGTACACGACTTGACCTTTAACTTGTACAGGCGAAATGACTTGCCATCGACCCATTTGCGCGACTCCTCGAATCATCGGATCTAACACGCGAAGCATTTGTGATAATGGGGCGGCTGGAGTACCTCTCACAATCTCTTCCGAGAATAATTGCAAAACGTGTTCGTCCACGTTCAATTTCGGTCCCATGTTCATAGCGGTTGGTTGTAAGACGTTGATGTACCGTTCCGAGATTTCTCCTAAAGCATTGCCAATACGGTCGCACACGGCTTTGGCTTGTAACCCCCAATCGTTTGAGCCGGATTGCGCGGAACGGATGACGTTCTGCCAATCTTTCAAGCAATAGACAAATTCTTGGTTTTCGCCAGTACTCAAACATAAGTTCTCCAAAACCATTCCGGTGATTTTTAAGACATCCAGAGGCGCTCTCTTGCTCATTTCAGCGATTTGCGCCTCCATCACTTGTCTCACGGCCGCTTCCAACGCCAAGTCTAAGTAAATGACATCTTTCAAACGATCGTTATCTCTGCCATCCGGTTTCGTCCACTGCCACAATTCTCTTCTCGCCTCTAAAATGGCTTCTAACACGTTCAACGCGTCTCCGTTGTGTTCTCTCAATACTCTCGCGCACGTCAAGAGTTCTTCTAATCGAGGCGTAGCAACGTCGGCGACAGGCGGGATGTTGATTTCTTTACCTTTGCAAGCGTCTTGATGGTACCCGAGAACAGCTTCGGCGGCGGAATCTAAATCGGCGCCAGAGTGCACCGCTTTCAACGTCCGCAAATACTCAGTTAAATCTCGGGTTAAACCTTCATATTGGTCTCTCGAGAATTTCGGTTCCGAGCAAATCTTTCGGTCGTATTCAGACATTCGTTTGGCGTCGATGTTGTTCGCATGTAAGTGGGCCCAATAGACGTTGATATCGCAATCTGACGCGATAAATTGCAACAACGCTTCGCAAATTGGAACGTCATCTGGGGACGTGTTGTTGTGTAACTTTTGGTGCCACTCTTCCATCATGCCACCTTTACAGTTGTTCGCTTGTTGAACAGCTAAGATTTCGTCTCTGATGCGTTGACCGACGTCTCCTGTCCCTCCTCGACCGATGGTCATCATGATCAATCGAACGACGTCGCGGTAAATGCTTTCGTTTCGATGGTATCTCGTCAACGCTTCGGTGCATTTCGCTTGCGCGGCACTGATTTCTCTCGGCTTGATGTTATAATCGTTGTTCCAAACGAGTTGCCGTAAAGCCATGAATCGAAACCAAACAAACATGGCGAGTAAACCGGCCTCGCCTTCGTCGTGGCAAGTGCCCAATAAATCGGCAGCAGCGTTGTAGCGGTGCATTAACGATCGCGTGCACCCTTCTTCGGCGTTGCATATTTGATCGATGGAGTTTTGCGCGATGGCGTTGCCTTGTTTACCGAACGCGCCAGTGTTCAACACGATATCGTCCACGTTCCATTCCTTCCTGGAGATGAGTTGGACCGATTCAATTGATTTGGCATTGATTGTCGGAGGAATGACAGGTTGGTTGGCAGCAAACGAATCGTCTTTTCTCTTGCGATCTTTTCGGTCGTGATCTCGATGTTCCTTCTTGTTTCTTCGTTTTTCTCTGTTTTGTTGATGTTCATACAAAGGCGACGGCGCCAACTGGTCGGTGTCTCTGTGCGCATAGAAATCGCCGTCGCCGTTTTTCACCCACTCATCCGCAACGGTTCGTATCACGAAAATGATTCCATCGTCGTCCCCACACGGAACTTCGAGTGTCACCGCTTTCAATTTGTTCCCGCAGTTTTCGAATTCTGTTTCCCAACTGTTCCCGGTGGAGCCCCAACTTCTAGGCGGCACCGTCGTCCAACCGGGCGGAGGTTGTCGCCACGTCCCGTCCGTTCTCGACGTAACGCCCCAGTGTAAATTGACATCAAAATCAGCCTCGACGACGACATGTAACTGCAATATGTTATTCTTTTCTCTCGTCTCCACGTACATGTCGCGCACTAAATCGGTACCCGTTTGACCGGCGTAATATTTGCCCCACTTAATAGTAGCACCGTTGGAGCGAGACTCGCAGATTTCTCTCAATTTACCGTTACCTCGCTTTTGTTCTTCTTGTTGCGGTCGTGCAGGAGTAGGAGCAGCAGCAACGACTGCATCGTTTTGCGTGACGGGAGGAGCTGGAGTCGCTTTTGATGGTGCGGGCGAAGATACCCCTTCCTCGATGCCGAATCGTTTCATAATAGCTTGCAACTTAGCGCCACATTCCAACTCGGCAATGATAGACTCGCTCGCTTCGCTCAACATCGCTTCTCGTTCAGTTTCACTCACTTCTGGTCTTCCTTTTTCTTCCCACTTTGTAAACGCGACGACTTTGATCAAATTGTCTAAAGCGTTGGACGGTTTCACATACGCGTTGGTAATCAACGACGGAGCAGCAGCTGGTGTTACTGTTTCTGATACCATCACCGGCGTTGTTGGAACAGTTGGAGTAGATGTTGGAGGAGGAGAAGGCGTTGGAACGGCTGCGGTCGTCGTCGGAACAGCACCAGTATCGCCCTCGCCTCGTTTCCCGTCCAACCGAATCACGAAATCCTTCTTATTCGGCCCCGTAATCCACTTCCCTGTTTCCTCGTTCTTCAGCGCGAAATGAATCGCCTTCACCTCTGCGTCTAAAACAATCGTCAGTTTTGTCATTCTTGGAAATGGCGTTTGCATCGCCTTCTCTTTATACACCGTCGTCCCGGGTGGAAACAACTCTCGCGGTAACACGTGCCACGCGACCGCGTCGTCGCCTCGAATAACGCCCCAATGCAAAATCAATCCTTTCGTCGGTAATGTTGGCGTGCACTCCAGCGCGACCGTGTGTATTCCCGACGACGCCATCGTTTTCGAGCGCGCGACGAGCACCTTCTCCTCTGGAAGTTCCACGAGCGTCGTCGTCGTCGTCGTCGTTTCGCGCGCGCCCTCCCGCATCCCGGCGGCCTCGACGTCTTCTTCGACTTTGCTTTTCGACTTTGACGACGAAGACCACATACGACGGCATTTGGTCTTTCGTCTCAAACGTTTCCTCCACCCAAATTGGACACCATCATCACAACCAAAACCACCACCAGGGGAAGACCTCTGCCGCCTCGACGATCCGGTCGTCGTCAAAGTCGTCGTCGTCAAAGTCGTCGTCGTCGCTCGAATCATCATCATCATCATCGTCGTCGTCGTCGTCGTCTTTTTGTCTCTCTCTCTCTGCGGTCTCTTTTTCGTAAAGCCGATGATGACGATATAGAGTATGATTGATTCAAGCGCAACAAAAAGTCTTTCTCTCCCGAGTAGTGTGTTGTTTGTTCGTTTTTCAAAAATTTTTATCAAAACTCGACAAAAAAAGATCGGAGAAAGAGAGAGATATTTTTTTTTTGAAAATTTTGAAACCCTAAAAAGACCTTCTCAAAAGTATTTTTTTTTTCTGGGGTCTCTTTGACTCTTTTTTTTTTGTGTC
>MDTG01302546.1_pt1 | contig 15609 bp, 12 predicted proteins | sample 811421 | NCBI WGS metagenome assembly MDTG01 (sample SAMN05326645, study PRJNA326480) | marine metagenome | isolation source: seawater | place: Pacific Ocean: South East | collected 2011
CACGGTGAAGGGAAAGGCCAGCCGGGCGGCCTGTGGCAGCACGCCCCGGCGCGGCGCGAGCGTCATGGCGTGGCGCGGATGCACGGGCAGGCCGCCCATGGTGATCGTGCCCCGGGCGGCAATCTCGCCGGTCAGGGCGCGCAGGAGCGTGGTCTTGCCCGAGCCGTTGGGGCCTGCGATGGCGGTCAGGTGCCCTGCGCGGGCTGTGAGGCTGACATCGTGCAGGATGGCGGTGCCACCGAGGCACAGCGAGACATGATCGGCGTGCAGCATCACAGGTCCACCAGGCCGCGCCGCCGCAGCAATATCCACAGGAACACCGGCGCGCCGAGCACGGCGGTGACGATGCCGATCGGCAGTTCGGCGGGTGCGATGAGCAGGCGGCTGAGGATATCGGCACCCAGAAGCAGGCTTGCGCCCAGAAGCGCGCTGTTGATCAGAAGCGGGCCGTGATCGGGCCCGGTGGCCAGCCGCAGGAGATGTGGCACAACGATGCCGACAAAACCGATGCCGCCGGAAACGGCGACTGCGGCACCGGTGGCCCCGGCGACGGTGAGAATGGCAAGCGTCTTGGTGCGCTGCACCGGGATGCCGAGATGCAGCGCCGTCGCCTCGCCAAAGGCCAGCCCGTTGAGGCCGCGCCCGAGGGTGGTGGCCGCAACCAGCGCCAGCCCGATGATCGGCGCGGCGGTGGCAAGCTTGGCCCATGTCGCCCCGGCGAGCGAGCCGAGGCCCCAGAAGGTGAGATCCCGCAATTGCTGATCGTCGGCGGCATAGACCATCAGCCCCGAGACCGCGCCGGAGAGCGCCCCGAGCGCGATGCCCGCGAGCAGCATCGTCGCGACCGAGGTGCGGCCGCCGCGCGTGGCGACCCCGTAGAGCAAGAGCACCGAGGCCCAGCCGCCGAGAAACGCCGCAAGCGGCACGGTGTAGAGGCCGATGAGGGACTGGAGCGCCGGGGGCAGCAGCCCGCCCAGCACGATGGCGGTGATCGCGCCCAGGCCTGCGCCCGCGCTGACGCCGACGATGCCGGGATCGGCGAGCGGGTTACGAAAGAGCCCCTGCATCACCGCGCCCGACACGGCGAGTGCCGCACCGACGAGCGCGCCCATGGCGATGCGGGGCAGGCGCACCTCCCACAGGATGATGCGGCTGAGCGTGTCGTCCTCTGCGCTGCCGGTGATCAGGCCGAGGAGCGAGACGCCCGAGGCGCCGCTTTCAAGGCTGATCGCGCAGATCGCAATGAGCAGCAGCCCGAGCCAGAGATGCGCCTGCCGCGCGGTGGCGCGGCGATCGCGGGGGGCGGCGTGCATCGGGTCAGCTTGGGTCAGTGTCATCATCGGCCTGCGTCGTTGCATAGATGGCGCTGTGCAGGTCGCGGGCGGCCTGCGCGGTGCGTGGGCCAAAGCCCAGAAGGTAGAGCCCCTGCATGCGGATCACCGCGCCGGTCGTGGCGGCGGGGGTGGTTCGGATCGCGGGCATGGACAGGAGCACCTCGTCCTCGATGGCGTGATCGCCGCCGCGATCCATCATCAGGATCACGTCGGGGGCGGCACGGCTCACGGCCTCGTCGGTCAGTTGCTTGTAGCCGTCGATGTCCTCGACGGCGTTGACCGCGCCCGCCATCTCGATGATGCCCGCCGCCTGCGTGCCGGTGCCCCCGGCGAGGATGCGCCCGCCTTGCAGGCTGAGGATGAAGAGCACGCGCCGCGCCTCGCCGGGGGCGATTTGCGCGGTCATGCGGGCGGTCGCGTCGAGCGCGGCGCGGGTCTCGGCGCTGAGTGTTGCGGCGCGGTCGGGCAGGCCGAGCGCATGGCCCACCACGGCGATCTTTTCAAGGATGCCGGGGCCGTCACTGGCCTCGAGCACGGTGGTGAAGGGCAGGCCCGAGGCCTTGAGCACGTTGATCGTCTCGGGCGGGCCCGCGCCCTCGATGGCGAGGATATGGTCGGGCGCGACCGAGAGCACGCCCTCGGGGCTGAGCGCGCGGGCATAGCCCACATCGGGCAGGTCGGTCACCTCGGGCGGGTAGGTGGAGGTCGTGTCGCGCGCGACGATCCGGTCGCCCGCGCCGAGCGCGTGGACGATCTCGGTCACCGACCCGCCGATGGTAAGCAGGCGATCCCGGGACTGGCCGAAGGCGGGCAGAGCGCAAAGCGCGGTGGCCTGCGCGAGCAGGGTGCGGCGGGTAAGACGGGTCATGCGGGCACCTCTTCATCGGCGCGGTCGGGCAGGGAGGTGACATGGGCGGCGAAGGCCGGGCGGTGGTCGCGGTCGTCCTTGCGCAGGCCGAAGATCTGCAGGATCAGCCCGCCTTCGGCATCGAAGGCCTCGACCGAGATGGCGGGGCCGCGCTGCGTGGGTTTCTCGACCGCCCAGACCTCTGTGATATGGTCGCGGCGGAGATGCAGGTTGAAGCCGGGATCGAGTACGTTCTGCCACGGGCCCATTGCCTTGAGCGTGTGGACCGGGCCGGAATGGATCTGGATGCAGCCGCGATTGCCGACGAAGATCATCGCCTCGGTGGCGTCCTCGGCGAGGCGGGTGAGGAGTGTGTCGACGGTCCCGGTGTCCAGCGCACGCACGAAGGGGGCGCCTGCGATGCGGTAGGCGCCGAGGCGGTTCATCCGCAGTTTCGACGTGAGCCGCAGGAACTGGTGGGTGTCTGTCAGGCGTTGCCATTCCTCGCGCAGGATATCGGCCTTGTCGGGGTTGGATTTGGCGGGTTCGGTGGGCTGGCGGGGGGCGACGTCGAGCGTCTGGCCCTGAGCGGGCAGGGCCTGCGACAGGCGCAGCGCGTCCCATGCCGCGAGCGAGGAGCCGTCGCGCAGGAAGATCTTGTGCACCGCGTCGCCTGCGGCATCGAAGACCTGAAGGCTGCGGCGGGGGCCGGTCTCGGCCACGGTCTCGACCATGAAGGCGTGGCACCAATGGGCGGGAAAGAGGCGCAGGTCGATCTCGGGGGTGAGGATCATCGCGGCGTGTTTGCCGCTGTGGTAGTTGTCGTAGCGCCCGACCTTTTCATGCACGCAGGAGGGGTTGCGGGTGAGCGCCATAACCTCGCCGAGTTTCTGGGCCGCCGCCATCACCTGATCGGGATGCGCCGCGATGCGCGTGGCACCTGCGCCAGTGGAGGCGGCGACAAGCTGGGCCTCGGAAATGCCCAAGGTGTCGGCCTGATCGCGGCTGCGCAGTTTCGGGTTCTCGGCCTGAAAGGCGCGGATTGTTTCGGGGGTTATGGGGGCCATGCCTACCTCTTGATCTGATGCAAAGGGGTGGCTGCGTCGCGGTCGATGCGGACGTGGCTTATGTCGCGATCCGGGTGAATCGCAATGTTGACTCTTTTAGTCATAAATGGGTAAGGGGTGCAAGAGCGCAGGCCGGACGGCGGCGTATCGCACTGAATTCAACCAAAACGACCGTGCCAGCCCTTCGCAAGCACAGCGGCGTGAAAGCCAATGTCTGCAAGACGAGAAGGGGACACCGGGACATGACGAAACATCTGAGACTCGCGCTATTGACGAGCACCTGCCTGTGCGCGGCGGCACCATTGCTGGCGCAGGACGGCGCGGAGGGATTTCTGGGGACGCTCACGCTGGGCGAGAGCAAGCGGGCGGTGCAGACCGGGACCGCGACGCCGGTGACGGTGATCGACGAGGAGGAACTGCGCGACCGGCAGGCGGGGTCGGTGGCTGAATTGCTGGTCACGGTGCCGTCGGTGGCGCTGGTCAATGGCGACACGGCGCAGGGCTCGGGCATCTCGATCCGGGGGTTCGGGTCGAACAGCACCTTCGGCACCGATCAGAAGGTCCTGATACAGGTGGACGGGGCGACGCGGGGGGCAGAAGAGCTTTACCGTATCGGCACGCAGCTCTTCACCGATCCGTTCCTGTTCCGGGAGGTGGAGGTGCTGCGCGGCACTGTGGGCTCGTTCGAATACGGCTCTGGCGTGGTCGGTGGTGTCGTGCGGCTGGAGACCATCGACCCCGAGGATGTGACCGGTGGCGAGACCGGCCTTGCGCTGCGGCAGACGGTGGAGTTTCAGACCAATGGCAACGGTGTCACCACATCGACCATCGGGGCGTGGCAGGTGAATGAGGATCTGGGGTTCATGTTCAACTATGTGGATCGCAGCCTTGGTTTTCCGGAGGACGGCAACGGCGATGTGATCAACCCCGGACGCGACCGGATCGACGATCCGTCGTGGTTGATCAAGGGCAAGTATCGCTTTGGCGATGACAGGGCGCATTCACTGGAGGCGAGTTTCCAGGAGACGCAAAGTTCGCAATTCGATGTGCCCTTTGACAGTTTCGGCAACCTCACGTTTTTCGGCAATGTCGACCGTGAGGTCGAGAGCAAGACCACGATCCTGAGCTATGGCTACAACCCGCTGAACGATCTGGTGGACCTGTCGCTGCAATATTCGCATGTCGACGAGGTGATCACGCAGGCGGCGGTCTCGTGCCCCGGAAGCCCACCTGCGCCGACGTCGATCTGCTCGGACCTGCTGGATGCCGATCACGAATATGAGACGACCACGCTGACGCTCAAGAACACCGCGTTCTTTCAGACCGGGGCGCTGGTGCATGACCTGACGGCGGGAATCGAATATATCAACCGCGAGCGGGTCAATGCCTTTGCAGCACCCGGGGGCGAGGATGAACGCTGGGCGTTCTTTGCGGTCAACGAGATCGACATCGGCGAGGCGTGGACGGTGACGCCCGCGATTCGCTATGAAAGTTCGACCGTGCGGGGCGACACCGCCCCCAATGACGGGACGTTCAGCGAGGATGCGCTGATGGGCGGGCTGTCGCTGCGCTATGCGTTCGGCAATGGCTTTGCGGTCTTTGGCAGTGCGGCCTATACCGAGGTGATGCCGATCATCGACGATCTGGAATTTCCGGGCCGCGTGACGCACAGCGAGAAGTCGCGCAGCTACGAGGTGGGCTTTTCCTACGAGCGGCGCGGCGCGCTGCGGGCCGGGGATCAGCTGGCGCTCAAGGTCAATTATTTCGACAGCGAGTTGTGGGATGTGAATGCCTTTGTCGATGCCACGGCGGCGCAGAACCCGTTGGAGGAAATCCGCACCGAAGGGGTGGAGATCGAGGCCTCCTATGCGATGGATAACGGGTTCTACGTCGATCTCAACGCCACCCTTGCGGAGGGCGAGGAGGTCACGCAGGCGGGTCTGGTGAGCGACTGGCGCAATCAGGCGGCGGATAACCTCCGGCTGACCGTCGGCAAGGTGTTCAACGACATCTACGATCTGAGCTGGGAGGTGGTGAGTGCCGATGCGATCACCGTGAACGGGGTGCGCGACGAGGGCTACACGGCGCATAACCTGCGCGCCACGATCGCCCCCAAGGGTAAGGGCGTCTGGGAGAATACCGAATTCCGGGTCGGGATCGACAACGTGTTCGACGCACAGTTCACGCCCAATCTGGCGACGCGGCCTGCGGTGGGGCGGAACTTCAAGTTCACGCTGGCCAAGACGTTCTGAATTGTGGGATCAGGGCCCGCCGCGTCTTGTGCGCGGCGGGCCTTTGGCGTGCCTGTCAGCCCGCGATGAGCCCGCGATAGAGATCGACCACCGGGTCGGGGCCAAGCGTCACGTCATCGAAGCCAAGCACCGCACCGCGTGCCACGTCGCGGGTCATCGCCACGCCATGCGCAAGCCCGATGGGCAGGGCGTGGCCTGCGCGGGCGATGGGCTGCGCCTTGCCCCAGACGGTATAGCCGCCCTCGCCGTCGAGCACTTCGCCTGCCTTGAGGTCGCGCTTGGCCACCGCTGCCACGGTGCCGCGCATCTCGCGCGACTGGCCGGTGGGCTCGTGGCGCAGGGCGGCGCTGAGGACCGAGACCGAGAGTTCCAGCCCGATCAGGTGAAAGGGTTTGTACATCGCGGCAAAGCGCCCGGTGGAATCGGTGGGCAGTCCGTATTGTTTGAAGCAGGCGGCGGCGTAGTCGTTGGGGGCTTCGAGCACCACATAGACGCCCCATCGCAGATCGCGGAAGACCGGGCGGCCGTCGCGTTCGAGCGACGACACCGTTTCAGCGATGCCGCGCCGGTCAAGCTGGCCGCCCATCTCGCGCGGGCGCAGCACATGGGCGAGATCATCGACGCCGCAGGGCGGGAAGGCGAGGCCCGCCTCGGGCACGTCGAGACCGCAGGCATTGGCGATGGCGACCATCTCGATGGCGCTCTTGGTGCCGTCGAGGAAGGAGTTGAACATCTGCGGGTTCATGCCCGCCGCTGCGGCCTCTTGTGCCGTCAGGCCGTAATGCGACCAGACGTCATCAGGCGTGACCTCGTGATAGGCGGGCAGATACTTGGTGCCCTTGCCGGCGGCGGTGACGTGAAAGCCGGTGGAGCGGGCCCAATCGACCACTTCCGAGACAAGTGCCGGTTGATCGCCATAGGCCATGGAATAGACCACGCCCGCCGCACGCGCCTCGGACGCGAGGGCAGGACCGGCGAGCACGTCGGCCTCGACATTGACCATGACGATGTGCTTGCCCGCCGCGATGGCGGCACGGGCATGGGTGATGCCGACGCGCGGATTGCCGGTGGCCTCGATCACCACGTCGACATCGTCGCGGGCGGCGAGCGCCGCGCCGTCCTCGAGATAGGCGGTGGCGGCGATCCGGTCCTCGTCCCAGCCCACGGCGGCGCAGGCGCTGCGCGCGCGGTCGGGCGAGAGATCGGCGATCGCACTGACATCGAGCCCGGCGATGGTGGGTGCCTGGCTGAGAAACATCGAGCCGAATTTGCCCGCGCCGATGAGGCCCGCGCGCACCGGTGTGCCGCGCGCGCCTGCCTCTGCCGCCAGTCTTGCCAGGTTCATGTCTGTTTCCTCCGCTTGCGTTTCGGGCGCAGGACACTCTGGCCCGGGGAAGAGTGCAAGCGGATTTTGCCGGGTCGGGCGTGGGTCAGGCCGCGCCGCCGCGATGCCCCCGGAAGGCGGGAGAGATGGCGTTGGCGGTGTCTTGCAGCTTGGGCAGGATGTCGCTGACGATGCGCTCGCGTGTCCATGTATGGGCCGAAACCGAGCATTGCACGGCGGCGAAGGCGCGCCCGTCATGGCCGATGATCGGGCTGGCGACACCGATCTCGTTGAGAATCATCTGCCCGGTGGAGATGGCGAATCCGTCGCGGGCGGCCTCTGCGATGCTGGTGGCGATCTTTGCGCGGTCGAGCGTGGTGCTGGGGGTGAAGGGGGTGATCGGCCATGTCTCGATGGCGTGGCGGCGCTCGTCTTCGGGGAAGGTGGCGAGCATCGCGCGCCCGCCCGAGGTGGAGAGCGCGGGCAGCCGCCGCCCGATGATGGTGGCCGCGAAATAGGTGCGTTTGCAAGGCAGGCGGCTGACATAGATGATGTGATCGCCGGAGATTTCGGCAAGGTTCACCGTCTCGCCCAACTCCTGGCTGAGATTGATCAGCTTGGGCATGGCCTGACCGATCAGCGGGTCGGACCAGTAATAGGCATAGGCCATTTGCAGCCAGGCATGGGAGGGGCGAAAGCGGCGCGTGGCCGGGTCCTTGTCGAGCATGCCCTCGACATGCAGCGTGTTGGCGAGGCGTTGCGTGGCGCTCTTGTCGAGCCCGGTGCGCTGCGCGAGTTCACCGAGCGACAGGTCGGTATGGCCCTCGTCGAAGGCGCGCAGCAGGCGCAACCCCTTGGCGAGCGATCCGACGTAGAGGGTATCCTGCTTTGTTTTCATGCATCTCTCATAAAATGTGGCCGGGCATTGCAGGCCGGGCTTGACGTGGCGAAGACTCTTCGCATTAATGGATCATATGGCGATTATATGTATCATAATATGATACGTCAACGAAAAGCCAACATCACGCGCCTCGCCATATCGGCGCGCGACCAACATAGGGAGAGAGACATGAAACAGTCCTCTTTGAGACATGCAATTGCCGGTCTGGCGATCGTCGCGGCCTCTGGCGCGGCTTATGCCGACAAGGCCAATGACACGCTGCGCGTGGCCTTTACCAAGGAGCTGGAGAACGTCGACAGCTACTTCAATTCCTCGCGCGAAGGTGTCGTGCTGCAGCGCGCGGTCTGGGACGGGTTGATCTACCGCGATCCGGCCACAAACGAATACAAGGGCAACCTTGCCACCTCATGGGAGTGGATCGACGACCTGACGCTTGAATTCAAGCTGCGCGAGGGCGTGACCTTTCACAACGGCGAGCCGTTCAATGCCGATGACGTGGTCTACACCGTCAACTTCGTCGCCAAGGAAGAAAACGGCGTCAAGACGCAGCGCAATGTGAACTGGATGAAGTCGGCCGAGAAGATCGACGACTACACCGTGCGCATCCATCTCAAGGACAAGTTCCCGGCGGCGATCGAATTCCTGTCCGGCCCGGTGTCGATGTATCCCAACGAGTATTACGCCGAGGCGGGCCCGTCGGGCATGGGTCTGGAGCCGGTGGGCACCGGCCCCTACAAGGTGGTGTCGGTCACGCCGGGGCAGCATTTCGTTCTGGAAAAGAACGAGAATTACCATGACAGCCCCAAGGGTCAGCCCGAGATCACCAATGTCGACATCCGCACCATTCCGGACGTCAACACGCAGATGGCCGAGCTGTTCAGCGGATCGCTCGACCTGATCTGGCAGGTGCCTGCGGATCAGGCCGAGAAGCTCGCGCAGATGGATCAGTTCACCGTCACCAACGAATCCACCATGCGGGTGGGGTATTTGTCGATGGACGCCGCCGGACGCTCGGGCGACACGCCGTTTACGGATGTGCGCGTGCGAAAGGCGGTCAACCACGCGATCAACCGACAGGAGCTGGTCGATGCTCTGCTCAAGGGCGAATCCAAGGTGGTGTGGACGCCGTGCTTCCCCAGCCAGTTCGGCTGTGAGCAGGATGCGGCGGCGCAGTATGAATACGACCCCGAGAAGGCCAAGGCCCTGCTGGCTGAGGCGGGCTATCCCGACGGGTTCAAGACCGAGTTCTACGCCTATCGCAATCGCGAATACGCCGAGGCGATCCTGAGCTATCTCAATGCCGTGGGCATCGAGAGCGACTTCAAGTATCTCCAGTACTCGGCGCTGCGCGAGTTGAACATGACCGGCGATGTGCCGCTGGCCTTCCTGACCTGGGGCAGCTTCTCGATCAATGACGCCTCGGCGATGGTCAGCCAGTTCTTCAAGCATGGCTCGCTTGACGATGCGCGCGACGATCAGGTGCTGGCCGATCTGGAAGTGGCTGACAGCGCGACCGACCCGGAGGTGCGCAAGGAGCATTACGCCAAGGCCATCGAGCGGATCACCGAGCAGGCCTATTGGGCACCGATGTTCTCGTACAACACCAACTACGTGTCCACCAACGAGGTGGAATACACGCCGACCGCCGATGAGGTGCTGCGGTTCACCACGATGGAGTGGAAGTGATCCACACCGTCTGAGCGGGGGGCCGAGATTGCGGCCCTCCGTATCCCCCGTCGCCCGCACATCCCGCGACCTGCCAGAAAACGAGGGGCCTGCCCGTGCTCTTATTCATTCTCAAACGACTTGGCCTTGCCGTTCTGGTAGCCTTTACCGTGTCCTTCATCAGCTTCAGCCTGCTGTTCATGGCGGGCGATCCGGCGGCGGCGCTGGCGGGCGAGACCGCAAGCGGCGAGGATATCGAGGCGGTGCGCAAGCTCTATGGCTTTGATCGCCCGATGCTGGTGCAATACGGCGAGTGGCTGGTTTCGGCGCTGCAATTCGATTTCGGGGAAAGCTATTATTTCCGCCTGCCGGTGTCGTCTCTGATCATCGAGCGGCTGAGCGTGACCATGACGCTGGGCGTTTGCGGGATCACCTTTGCGCTCTTGACCGCCGTGCCGCTGGGCGTGGCCGCCGCGATCCGGCCGAATTCGATCATCGACCGGGTGGCGTTGTTCCTGTCGGTGGCCGGGCAGGCGATGCCAAGCTTCTGGTTCGGCCTGATCCTGATCGTGATCTTCGCCATCCAACTGGGGTGGTTGCCGCCATCGGGTGCCTCAAGCCCTGCGCATTTCATCATGCCGACCATCGTGCTGGGCTATTACGCGATGCCTGCGATCATGCGCCTGACACGGGCCGGGATGCTGGACGTGCTGTCGTCGGATTACATCCGCACCGCGCGGGCCAAGGGTGCGCCGGAGGGGCGGGTGCTGTTCCGCCACGCGCTGCGCAACGCGATCATCCCGGTGGTGTCGCTGGCCGCCGTTCAGATGGGATTCATGCTGGGCGGCTCGATCGTGGTCGAGTCGATCTTTGCGCTGCATGGCGCGGGGTTCCTTGCGTGGGAGAGCATCGCGCGCAACGATCTGCCGACGGTGCAGGCGCTGATCCTTGTCTTTTCGATGTTCTACATCGTTTTCACCTTTCTGGCCGATGTGCTGAATGCCTGGCTCGACCCCCGTATGCGGAGCAGCTGAGATGACCCAAGTTGAAACTCACGATCCGATCCTGCAGGAGATCACCGGGCCGACGCCGGGGCAGATGCTGCGCAAGCGCGTGTTCGGTCATCAGGGGCTGATGATCGGCGCGGTGGTACTGGTGATCCTGACGCTGATCGCGATCTTTGCGCCGCTGCTGGCCCCGCATGACCCTTATGCCCAGAGCCTGATGACGCGGATGGAGCCGCCGGTGTTTCTGGGCGGCACATGGGAGCATCCGCTGGGCACCGACCATCTGGGGCGCGATTACCTGTCGCGGCTGATCTACGGCGCGCGAGTGTCGCTGATGATCGGGGTGATCGCGGCGCTGATCTCGGGCGTGATCGGCACCGCGATGGGGGTGGCCGCCGGATACTTTGGCGGGCGCGTGGATATGGTGGTCACGTTTCTGATCAACGTACGGCTGGCGATGCCGGTGGTTCTGGTGGCGCTTGCGGTGGTGGCCATCCTTGGCGGCTCGTTGCAGGTGGTGATCGTGGTGCTGGGGCTATTGCTTTGGGATCGGTTCGCGGTGGTGATGCGGGCCTCGACGCTACAGGTGCGGGGCCGCGAATACGTGGCCGCCGCGCGCGCCATCGGGGCCTCGACCCCGCGGGTGATCCTGTCGGAGATCATGCCCAATATCGCCAATAACCTGATCGTCGTGGTGACGCTGGAAATGGCGCATGCGATCCTCCTGGAGGCGGCGCTGTCCTTCCTTGGCCTCGGCGTGCAGCCGCCGACCCCAAGCTGGGGTCTGATGGTGTCGGAGGGCAAGAACATGATGCTGTTCGAGCCGTGGATGGTGCTCATTCCCGGGGCCGTGCTGTTCATCCTCGTGCTGGCGATCAACCTGATGGGCGACGGTCTGCGCGACGTCACCGCCCCCGAAAACCGGAGCTGAGACCATGGAGAAACCCCTGCTAAGCGTGCGCAACCTGACGCTGGATATTCCCGTGGGTGGCGGCACATTGCACGCGGTGCGCGGTATTGATTTCGACCTGATGCGCGGCGAGACGCTGTGCATCGTGGGCGAGTCTGGGTCGGGCAAGTCGCTGACCTCGCTGGCGCTGATGGGCCTGTTGGGCAAGACCATCCGGCGCAGCGCCGACCGGATGGATTTTGACGGCACGGACATCCTGACCGCCAAGCCGCGCACCATGCGCGCGCTGCGCGGCGACCGCATGTCGATGATCTTTCAGGAGCCGATGACCTCGCTCAACCCGGCCTACACGATTGGCGATCAGCTGACCGAGGCGCTGCTGTTGCACAAATCCGTCAGCCGCGAGGCGGCGCGGGATCGTGCGGTGGAACTGCTGGAAAAGGTCGGGATCACCGCCGCGCGCAGCCGACTGGGGCAATATCCGCATCAGTTGTCGGGCGGCTTGCGGCAGCGGGTGATGATCGCCATGGCGCTGATGTGCGAGCCGGAACTGATCATCGCGGACGAACCCACCACCGCGCTCGACGTCACCATTCAGGCGCAGATCCTGCGGCTGCTTTATGATCTGGGGCGCGAGATGAACATGGCGATGATCCTGATCACCCATGATCTGGGCGTGGTCGCGCGCGTCGCCGACAAGGTGGCGGTGATGTATGCGGGCGAGTTGGTGGAGACCGGGCCTGCGACCGACGTGTTCAACACGCCCTCGCACCCGTATACGCGCGGGCTGCTGCGCTGCATCCCGCAGCCGGGCAAGACCGAGCGGGGCAGCACGCTGGGCACCATTCCGGGCATCGTGCCGTCGCTGATCGGTGATGTGCAGGGTTGCGCGTTTCGCACGCGCTGTCCGTTTGCGCAGGCGGAGTGCAAGGCGGATATCCCGCGCCGGGAAGAGGGCACGCATATGTTTCGCTGCATTCATCCCGATGGCAAGCGCCATGCCGAAGAGGAGGTCACCGCATGAGCAACGCATCTGCATCCGCCGTTCTGGAATTGCGCGGCGTGACCAAGACCTATCACGTCAAGCAGGGCCTGTTCGGCACCGCACGGCCCCTGACGGCGGTCAACGACGTGTCGCTCTCGCTGCCGCGCGGCGAGGTGCTGGGGCTGGTGGGTGAATCCGGCTGTGGCAAGTCCACGCTGGCCAAGATCCTCTTGGGGCTGGAGGCGCCCACGGCGGGGCAGGTTCTGGTCGATGGCGAAGAGATCGGCGCGCAGGACCGCATGACGCTGGCGCGGCGGATTCAGCCGATCTTTCAGGACCCTTATTCCTCGCTCAATCCGCGCAAGAGCATCTTTGACATCGTGTCGCTGCCCTTGCGGGTGCATGGCATCGGCGACCGCGCGCATTGGGAAAAGGAAGTGCGCACGATCCTCGATATCGTGGGGCTGCCCGCACGGGTGATGAACACCTTTCCCAGCCAGATGTCGGGCGGACAGCGGCAGCGCGTGGCAATTGCCCGCGCGCTGATCATGAAGCCCGAGATCGTGATCTGCGACGAGCCGACTTCGGCGCTGGATGTGTCGGTGCAGAGCCAGATTTTGAACCTGCTGGGCGATCTGCGCCGCGAGTTCGGGTTGACCTATCTGTTCATCAGCCATGATCTGGCCGTGGTGGAGCATCTGGCGACGCGGGTTGCGGTGATGTATCTGGGGCGCATCGTGGAAGAGGCGGGTGTTGCGGGGCTGTTTGACGAGGCGGCGCATCCTTATACGCAGGCGCTGCTCAAATCCGTGCTGACACCGGAGCCGGGGCTGGGCGTGCCGGACACGCAGCTTGGCATGGCCTATCCCAACCCCATCGACCCGCCCTCGGGCTGTCATTTCCATCCGCGCTGTCCGATGGCGACGGAGCTGTGCAAGACCACCGCGCCGCGTGCCGTCGAGACCCCGGGCGGGCGTGTGGAGTGCCACCTGCACGACCCGCAAAGTCCGATGCACAATCCAAAGGCGGCGTGACATGTCGGTGAACCTGTCGCGCACGGCGACCACGACCAAGACCGTCATCGAGACCGAATATGGCATCGTCGCCGCGCAGCACCGGCTGGCCGCGCAGGCGGGGGCGGATGTGCTGGCGGCGGGCGGCGATGCGGTGGATGCCGCGATTGCCACGTCCTTTGCCATCGGCGTGCTGGAGCCGTGGATGAGCGGCCCGGCGGGGGGTGGTGCGCTGATGCTGTGGCGCGCCGATGAGGGACGGGCCGAGGCGCTCGATTACGGGATGCGCGCGCCCGCCAATCTTGATCCCGCCGACTATCCGCTGACCGGCAAGGGGATCGCAGGCGACCTCTTCCCTTGGGAGCAGGTCGAAGGCGACCGCAACGTGCAAGGCGCCACCGCCGTGGCGGTGCCGGGGCTGGTTGACGGGATGGGGCGAATGCATGCGCGCTACGGCCGTATGCCCTGGGCCGATCTGCTGGCCCCCGCCATCGCCCACGCGCGCGAGGGGATGCTGGTCGATTGGTATGCCGCGCTGATCATCGCCTCGACCACGCGGGAACTGGCCAAGGATGCCGATGCCGCCGCGCTCTTTCTGGAGGACGGGCAGTGGCCGACAATCTCGGGCTGGACAGCGCTGGCGGAGAAGCGGCTGGATCAGACGCGGATGGCCGACAGTCTCGATCAGATCGCGCGGCATGGCGCGCGGGTGCTCTATGACGGCGATCTGGGGGCGGCGATGGCTGCCGATATTCAGGCCAAGGGCGGCAGTCTGAGCCATGACGATCTGCGCGCCTATGAGGCGGTGTTTCGCGACCCGCTGCACGTCGAGTATCGCGGTGCGCGGTTCGATGTTCTGCCGGGGCTGACAGCCGGGCCGACCTTTGCCCATGCCCTGCGGGTGATAGAGGGCCGGGAGATGGGGGGCGCGCCCGGTGCCGACGGGTTTGCGGCCTATGCCGAGGGGTTGAACGCCGCCTATGCCGACCGGCTGGCGACCATGGGCGACACCGGCGAGAACGAGACGCATGCGGGCTGTACCACGCATTTCTCGGTGGTGGACCGGCAGGGCAACATGGTGGCGCAGACGCAGACGCTGCTGTCGATTTTCGGGTCGCGGGTGGTGTCGCCTTCGACCGGGTTCACGATGAACAACGGGATCATGTGGTTCGATCCGGTGCCGGGGCGGCCCAATTCGCTGGCCCCCGGCAAGCGCTGCCTGATGAATGTCTGCCCGATTTTGGGAGCGGCGGGGGGCGCGCGGTTTGCCTTTGGCGCGTCGGGGGGGCGCAAGATCGTTTCGGCGATGGTGCAGATGGCGTCTTTCGTGGCTGATTACGGGATGGAGATCGGCGCGGCCTTTCATCATCCGCGCATCGACGTGTCGGGCGGGGCGGCCGTGGTCGCTGATGAGACGCTGCCCGATGCGGTGCTGGCGCGGCTGCGCGCCGAGCATAGCGTGCACACCACCCGGCGCAGCCCGTTCCCCTATGCCTTTGCCTGCCCTGCCGGGGTGATGCGGCGGGGCGCGGTGAACACCGGCTGCACCGAGATCATGTCACCCTGGGGTGACGCCGTTTCAGAAGAACAGACAGGACTATCATGACCAGAGATGCCGCGATCACCACGATTTCCAATTATTTCGACGAAGGCCGGTTTCAGACCGACCTGGCCGATCTGGTGGCCTATGAGACCGAGAGCCAGAACCCCGATCAGGCGCCGGAATTGCTGCGCTATCTGCAAGAGGCGATGCTGCCGCGGCTGACGGGCATGGGGTTTGCCTGTGCCATCCACGACAATCCCGCGCCGGGGGCGGGGCCGCTGCTGGTGGGCGAGCGGCATGAGGGCGACGACCTGCCCACGATCCTGAGTTACGGGCATGGCGATGTGATCCGCGCGCAGACCGATCAGTGGCGCGAGGGGCTGCATCCGTTCAAACTGGTCGAGGAGGGGGACCGGCTCTATGGGCGTGGCAGTGCCGACAACAAGGGGCAGCACCTGATCAATATCGCGGCGATGGAGGCGGTGATCGCGGCGCGCGGGCAGTTGGGGTTCAACTGCCGGATCGTAATCGAGACCGGCGAGGAGACCGGATCGCCGGGGCTGCATGAGTTTTTTGCCGCCAACAAGGATGCGCTCAAGGCGGATGTGCTGATCGCCTCGGACGGGCCGCGTTTGCAGCCCGAGACGCCCACGATGTTCATGGGGTCGCGCGGGGGCGTGACCTTCGATCTGGTGGTCGACCTGCGCGAAGGGGCGCATCATTCGGGCAATTGGGGGGGCTTGCTGGCCGATCCGGCGATG
>MDTG01448290.1_pt1 | contig 15608 bp, 16 predicted proteins | sample 811421 | NCBI WGS metagenome assembly MDTG01 (sample SAMN05326645, study PRJNA326480) | marine metagenome | isolation source: seawater | place: Pacific Ocean: South East | collected 2011
CTGGAAGCAATTAAGGCTTGCGGTGTTGATTCAAAGATGGGAGATATTTTCAATGAAGAAAACATCATGTCCCTCTCTGAAAGCGATTTAAAGGGAATAATTAAAACACCAGATTCTATTGGACCGGCTGTTTGAGATTGTCTTATTATTAACTAGGAGTGTATTAGCAAAATTAAATTAAAGGAAAAAATTTTCTAATGCAGAGAAAAGATATGATTGATTGGTCAAGGATACCTTCACCTTATGAAGAAGATGGAGGTGTGTTATTTCACAAGACGGGTGGAATATTCAAAAAAATGAGCATCGACGGAGATAAGCTTGATGGTCCGTGGATACAATATCACCCTAATGGGCAACTTCAGTATGAGGGCACATTCAAAAATGGTCGGCCAGAAGGTCCGATAGTAATGTATTACGATAATGGACAACTTTTCAAAAAAGGGTGTTTCAAAAATGGTCTAAAAGATGGCCCATGGTCTATCTATGACAAAAAGGGAACTATGCTTGATGAGGTTGTTTTCATAGATGGCGTTGCAGTAGAATAACAATAAGAACAAACTATGTCTTATTAATTTCTATTCGCTCGTATCAATTTCGCCAAGAACTGACAACATTCCATTTTTCTCGCGTCGTACTACAACAATATTACCACTTTTCGGGTAGATGCCTGTAAGAGCACCGATATTAACAAAGTGCGTTACAAAAATTATTGGTTTTGTAAGTTGTTGATTAGCAATAAAATTACGAAGAGAAGCTATTTGTTTCAATTTGTTCTCTGGCAATTGATAAAAAGAATTAAGTGCTGGAAGAGTCTTGACATTACCGATGTTAAGTAATTGTGCTGTTTCCTTGCAACGGCACCATTCGCTAGAAAATATATCTGCAAAGGATACACCATTTCTTTTCAGTAATTCTCCAATTTGTTTAGCTTGGATGCGACCAAAGTAATCAAGATTTCGCTGTGTCGTGCAGTCTCCAAGCGTAAAGTTTAATGGATCTCCTGTGCCGGGAGCATGAGCATGGCGTATCAGCGCAAAGTGGTTTGGTAAGTTAATCGATTTTAGTAAGTTAAGTTTAAATGCATTCGCTGTAGTTTGACATGAGCTAATGATCATTGTGGCCAACAAGGTTATCGTCAGGGCGGTTAAAAAATTCTTTATCATGTAATTACTTCTTGATTGTTGCGTGATCACGAACTTTACGAAGTACGAAAATAAAAAATACTCAACATTTTCAACTTTTCGCTTATTACTGGATTTTTAAAATCCTGGTGTACCTGAATAAAAAACATAGCACTGTTGATATAGATGAAAACTGGATATTTTGAGATACTGTCTTTCACTAATATTATTTAAGATAATGTCATCTGATAAAAATGGGAATTAATTTGCAACAATTTAACAACACACGCGTTATTGCTTTAGAAGAACATTATTGGGATTTTGCTCTTGAGAAGCATTTTAAAGGTCGGGACTCTTCACGCCGAAGCGCATTAATGGATAGATTACACAATCTTGGTGAACTCAGGCTACGTGATATGGATAACGCAGGCATAGATATTCAGGTATTAAGTCATGGCGCGCCATCTTTACAAAAAGTTGACGCGGAAAGTGCTGTTGAACTGTCCAGAACAGTAAATGATCGCCTCGCAAGGGCTTGTGAGGTATGCCCAACAAGGTTGTTTGCGTTTGCGGCTCTTCCAACAACTGATCCTAGGGCTGCATCCGATGAGTTGGAGCGATGTGTATCCAAACTTGTTTTCAAAGGTGCCATGATCCACGGGCCAACTGGGGAAGTGGGTTGGCTAGATAAAAAGGAATATTGGCCAATATTTGAGATTGCTGAAGCTTTGGATGTGCCCTTGTATCTTCATCCCGCATGGCCGAATTCGGCGATTGTCGAAACATACTTTTCAGACTATTTGGACAAATATCCAGCTCTTGGTGGAGCCGCTTGGGGATATACGATTGAAACAGCAACACATGCTATTCGCATCGTTCTTTCTGGTGTATTCGATAAATTTCCTAAAGTAAGAATGCTTCTGGGTCATCTTGGGGAGTCAATTCCATTCTCTTTATGGCGTATAAATCAGGCCCTCAACCGTATTGAAAACAATTCTGGGGCATCTTTTCGTGAAATATTCACTAAACATTTTTGGATTACCACCAGTGGTAACTTCTCTAATCCCGCTTTGATGTGTTGTATTATGGAGATGGGTATGGACCGGATATTATTTTCAGTGGATTACCCTTTTGTTGAAAATATTGAGGCAACCGAATGGGTTAAAACTATTCCTTTATGTGATAGTGACTTAAAAAAACTACTGCATAAAAACGCAGAAAAAATATTAAAAATTTAAAGTAGAGATAGCTTTCACATTTATCGCTTTTTTGATTAAAAAATTTTTTCAGTAAAATATCCTGCACCAGAATTTTTCAGTTTTTATTGAATTTTCCGAGCTATCATATATTTTATTTTCTAGTTCTCTGAAATCGGCTATTATCTATTCCTGTCGAAAAATTAGTTTTTGAATTAAGGTTTGGTATGTGGAGTTTAGTATGAGTAGATCAATACCGGATACGGAACCTAGTATTTTGGCAGATTTGGCGGCGGCTAGTCGTATTCTTGCAAAACGTGGGGTAGTCGATGCATTTGGTCATGTCTCTTTGCGTCATCCTGTAGATTCGAATTTATATCTAATGCCAAGTGCACAAGCACCTGCTTTAACAACACCAGGTGACATTATCACCTACACTCTTAATTCTGATGCCCTAAATTCTGGAACACGTAGTAATTTCATTGAGCGTTTCATTCACGGGGAAATCTATAAGATGCGCCCAGATGTTAACTCAATTGTCCATTCGCATTCAGCATCGGTTATCCCATTTGGAATTATTAAAAAACCCATGGTTGGAACGTTTCACAATGCTGCATTTCTTGCGAATGGCGCGCCAATATTTGATATAAGGGAAAAATTCGGTCAAACTGATATGCTTGTGTGCGATTGTGCTAAGGGAATTGCGTTAGCAGAAACACTAGAGGATAAGCATGTTGCTTTGATGCGGGCGCATGGTTCGGTTGCGTGTGGGAAGAATTTGCAACTCTCAGTTTTCCGTGCTGTTTATACTGAGGTAAGTGCGCGGATTCAGACAGCAACTGTTATGCTTGCGGGGAGTGACTCTATTGAACCACTCGATCAAGAGGAAGGAAGACTTGCCGATGCGGTAAATGATACTGCCTGCAAAAGAGCATGGCGGCTTTGGCGTAACGAAATTCTAATGGAAGTCGGTTGGTAGTTTCTCGTCGACCAATGACTGCATATGAAGAAAAAAAACAAAGTCTGGTGCGCTGTATCAAAATGCTAGAACGCAGTAAGATCATGGATTACAATGGACATGCAAGTATAAAAATTGATAAAAATCAATTTCTTATTAACATTGGAAATTGCCAGAGAAGCCAATTGTCTGTTGCCGATATTTGTCAAGTTGATTTTGATGGTAATGTGATAGAAGGAAACGGAAATCCGCCACTTGAATTTCATCTTCATACGGGGATTTACAAAGCGCGTTTTGATGTAGGAGCGGTTATACACTGTCACCCCAAATGGTCTACTGTTCTATCTACAGCTGGAATTGAGTATTTGCCGGTGTATGCACAAGGTTCTTTGTTATATCCGCTACCGGTTTTAAATTCTCCAGACTCAATCAATAATGTTGATATGGCAAATAAATTAACAAGAATTCTGTCCGATCGACCAGCTGCATTAATGAAAGCGCATGGGGTCGTTACGACAGGTGAAAATATTATAGATGCGTTTGTTTTGCTAAATTATTTGGAAGAAAATTCAGAACGCCAGTATCGTGCACAACTTATTGGAGAACCCTACTCGTTTTCTAATGAAGAAATGGAGCTCTATTATAAAAAACTGCACAATAAGAGGCTGTTTTTGCGTACTTGGAATCACTTCAGCGCTAAATTGGATGGAACAATCATTAATTTTTGATTTGTAGAATGGTAGTAACGGTTGACCCAGAGAAATTTGCGCTTGCAGCAGTTATAGGTTGGCCCATAATGCATTCGCGGTCACCTTTGATGCATAACTTCTGGATGAAACAACTAGGAATTTCTGGAAGATACCTGCCTATTGCGATTAAGCCAGGTAAAGTTGTAGATGCACTACGGGCGCTTCCGGGATTAGGGTTCTCTGGTTGCAACGTGACCATTCCTCACAAAATGGTGGCTAAAGACTCAGTTGATGACGTAGATGATGCCGCGGACAAAATGGGGGCCATTAGTTGTGTGGTTGTGAGGGAGGACTCTAGCTTGTTTGGTACAAATAACGATTGGATTGGATTTCTGCGAAACCTAGAGTATTCGCTTCCTAAGTTTGTATTAAAAGATCGGTATGTTACGGTGATGGGAGCCGGCGGAGCCGCTAGGGCGGTTTGCTACGGCCTGATAAAATCCCAGGTAAAAAAGATAACCGTGGTGAATCAGACGCTAAACAAGTCTAAACTTTTGCAACGCTTATATGGGGATATTATTTGTGTGCGCTCGTGGGAGAACAGAAATGCTGCTTTGGAGGGTTCCTCACTTATAGTGAACGCTACCTCTCTTGGAATGGTCGGTATGAGGGACCACGACATTCCGATTGAGGCCATAGATCAGAATGCAGTGGTTTACGACATAGTTTACACCCCATCTGAAACCAATTTAATTCGACGTGCTTCTGTTAATGGTAATCCAACTTGTACCGGGCTTGGAATGTTATTGCACCAAGGTCCTGTTGCGTGGAAGCATTGGTTTGGCATTGAGCCGCTTGTAACAAATGAGTTGTATGATCTTGTAAGGAGAAATCTGGAAGCTGAATATGGACCAGGTAAAACAATTGTATGATTTCCGCAAAGGTCTATGAATTTATCAACTATTGTCTAATTAGTTTGCAATCTAAAAGTTATCGGTACTCTAATTTTGCTCGAAACGGCCACATCTGATATTTTTGCAGGTATAAAGCGCCATTGGGATACGGCATTTTTTGCGGCTTTGTCCAATAGTTTAGCACCGCTTGAAATTTCAATCTTTAAGGAATCTACTACTCCATACTTATTTACAGAAACTAGTAACACCACACTACCCTCAACACCATTCTGTCGAGCCGATCTTGGGTAACCGGGAGGTATATTATTAAATTTTTGTGACAAGCGCGGTGCAGTAAAAGATGAAGTGTTTCTTATTTGATTAGGCAAAAAATTATTTTTTGATATTCTCTTTTCTTCAATGTTGCCTGCCAAGGAGGATTTTTTTTTCGTGGATTTTCTATCGCCAGAATTGGAAGATTTTTTATTCGTGGATTTTCTATCGCTAGCATTTGCAGGCCGGTTAAATTCTATATTATTCTCGGAAGTAGGTAAGACGTTTGATGACGTTGACCTTGCTATTTTGAACGCAGAGACATCATTTTTAGAAATTTTTTCCTTGGATGCAAACAATTTTTGCTTATTTTTTTCAAATTCCTTTTTTGTTTTGTTTGTAAAAACATATTCGTCATAAGGCAAAACATTTTCAGATGCGGCGGTTTTTTTAAACGTACTTTTTTTCTTTTGTTCGAATGATGTTGTTGTTACAACTTCAGCAAAAATACTAGGTGCCACACTTACTGTTGAAATTTGTTTCTTATTGAAACTCCAAAGAATAATTAACACCACCGCAACATGAAGAAATATTGAGGCAAACCATCCTGTCGCAATCTTATTTTTCGACCACAAACTATTTTTCCAAAATTTGATTTGTACGTTCGGATGGAAGAATAAACGGAATATTCTCTGCTGTTCCCTGTATTGTGTTGATACCGTAAAATTTTTTCAGATTGTTAGGAGAAAGCACACTAATAACAGGCCCATCTTGTACCAAGCTGCCATCGTGTATTAATAATACCCGTTTTGCAAATCTAGCTGCGAGTGATAGATCATGTAAGACTAAAATAACTAGCGCTCCCAGTTCAGCTTTTTTTTCTAAAGTTTTCATTACATGCAATTGATGAGAGGGATCTAACCCAGAAATAGGCTCGTCCGCAAGAATTATCTCAGGCTTTCCGGCTAGCACTCTTGCAAGCATTGTAAGAGCAATTTCGCCGCCAGATAAACTTCCTACTGAACGATGTTGTAACTGCAATAGATTACAATCTTCCATGGCTTCTTTTGCTGCTAGAAAATTTTTTCTCCGGCTCTCATTTATAAAGGGCAATCTTCCTAAAGAGACCACCGACTGCACTGTAACTGGCCAGTAGGTTCTCCTGTCTTGACCCAAATAACTGATAACTTTTGCGCGCTCGCGCAAGTTGATACGTTTGAGATTTTGGCCCCTCAACTCAATATTTCCTGAATAATTAAGCAGCCCGGCGAGGCATTTTAGAAAGGATGTTTTTCCTGCGCCATTAGGTCCAACTAATATCACAAATTCGCCTGATTGAAATTCACAACTTAACTCATGGAGGATTCTCTTCCCTCCCCGAGATAGGTGTAACTTTTTTACTCTAAAATAACTCAAAGCAAGCTTCGTCGGTTTTTAAGTAATAATATTAAGAAAAATGGAGCCCCAACCATGGCGGTCAGAACGCCTAATTTTATCTCACGATCGAATGGAAGCAGACGCGCTAAAATATCGGCCGCAAGTAGCATTATTCCACCTCCTACAGCACTTAATGGCAAAAGCTTTTTGGGACTGTATCCCGCCAATGGTCGTAATAGATGAGGAATTACGAGACCAACAAAACCTATTGCTCCAGCAACAGCAGTGGCCGCTCCAACGGATGTTGCGACCCCAAAAATTAAATATATTCTTAGAGATCTGAGGTTAGTACCTAAGGAGGTGGCTTCATCTTGTCCCAAAGTTAGAGCATTAAGAGGATTTCCAAGAGTTCCAAGAATAAGCCAGCCTAAAGTCATAAAAGGTATAGATATCCAAACATGATCGATACTCACATTTGAGAGAGAGCCTAACAACCAGAATAATACCTCATAAGCGGCAAAGGGATTGGGTGATAAATTCAAAGCTAATGATGTCATTGCTCCAGCAAAACTTGTTACTGCCACGCCCGCAAGGATCAATGTGAGAGGGCTCGTATCACGACCCGCTAGTAATTGTATAATTATTACTGCTATCAAAGCACCCATTATACCCGCAACAGGTAGAGCAAGGGTTACAAAACTAGCTAAACCAGAATAAAACGCTATTACTGAAAACAATGACGCTGAGGCAGTAACTCCGATAATTCCTGGTTCGGCGAGGGGATTTTGCAAGTATCCCTGTAAAGCAGCTCCCGCTAAACCAAGCGTTACTCCAACCGTTAATCCAAGCAGAGCTCTTGGGAGCCGAATTTCCCAGAATATCAACCAAATAATTTCTGATTTCATCTTGCCGTTTAGATCTTGGGCTCTGGGGAGCCCGAACGTCTCCGGACCAATCATTAAAGACATTATAAAAATTATTAACAGTACACCTGTCAGTATAATTAATGAAACAAAAAATCGGCTGTAGCTATTTTTCATTCTCGTGTTTTCCGTGAAAAGAAGATAGAATGCGAACGGCAGCGGCCGTATCAGTTGTTCCGCAAAGCCAGAGATTGTCGGGCACAAAAAGCTTTTTTGTCTCAGAGAATTTAGCACGGAGGGCTGAGTGTTCAAGAAATTTATGGGCTAACGATGGGTTCGGTAGAGATTGTCCCAGGACTAATAAATCCGGATTTATACGTAATAGCATCTCAATAGAGAGAAAACTTGTTCCTGACTTATTAATTAAAGCTGCAAGATTTCTAAAACCTGCTTTCTCTAATACAGAATGTGGCAGTGTGCCACTGCCGGAAGATAATCCATTTGGCCATAGGAGTACGGCAATTGGTTTGTAATGAAGCACTGTTCTCTTGCTGTATTTTTTTATAGTTTTTCTAAATTCTTGAACAATCGCTGCACCTCGTTTCTTCAGATTTAAAGCATTAGCAACAGCGCGAATATTATCTTCAACTAATTTTAAGTTTGTGGCTATTGGTACTTGTTTTATTTTGAGTTTAAATCTTTTTAAAAGCTTTATTTGTGCAGGATTTATCTGGACTCCGCTAAAAACTATATCTGGTTTTAGTCTAATTACTTCTTCAACCGATCCACGTACGCGAGGAATCCCTTTTGCTAATTTAACAGCCGCTGATGACCTCGGATCAGTTGCTAAAAAACTTAGAGCTGCAATGTTATGTCTTTGCGCAATTTTAACTACTAGTTGGTCAGTGCATAGGTTTAAAGATACAATTCGCTTGAACTCCATTGAATATGCATACTTGAAAACACATGCAGTGAATAAAATTATAGCTGCAGATAAGAAACCGGTATTGAGGCTGTATTTCTTTTTCATTAGAAATTATACTTAGTTCGAACACCTAAAAAACCTCTAATTCCGGGGCCAGAAAAGTCCAGTACCTCCTCGTATTTTGTATCTAGGGCATTTTCAATGCGCGCGTAAATTTGTATGTTTTTATTTATTTCGTAGCTTCCTGCTAGGTTTAATAAGAAAAATTGGTCTAAGTTTACCCGGGCAGAGCTTGCAAAAAAGTTTGAAAATTCAATATCACGTTGAACCCCACTGTAGTCCAGCCCAATATTAAGGTTGGCACGTTTGTTGAGGAATAGATAATTAGCATTTACACTAGCTAAATGACGAGGTCTTCGTGTCAATTGCGTTTTGTTTGCATCTTGTCCAAGTGTATAAGTGTATTGACCTTTTATAGACAGGTTATTTGATAAGTTGACAGATCCACTGACTTCCACGCCATTGACAATCGACGTACCATTTACATTTACTGCAGTAGACCCTGCTCCATTTATTAAATCCGTAATTAGGTTTTTAAAATATGTTACATCAACTTTTGCTTCACCGTTATAAAGCACTTGTTCAATTCCAAGATCCCAACCAACACTTGTTTCGGTCTCAAGATCTGAATTTGCAACAAAATTTGGACCGTAACCGAACAGCTCAAATAATGTAGGATTCTTTGCTCCTGTTCCAATGCTGCCGTGGACTCGCATATCAAGTTCCGGTATTAAGTATGCCGCAGTGCTACGATAAGATTTTCGATTTTTAAACATATCATTCTTATCGAAACGGATGCCCCCGGAAAAAAATAGTTGGTTCCAGAGAGAGACCCGATACTCACCAAGGAAACCTTTGTTAATCACTGAAAGATTGGAGCTTCCAAAATTACTTGCTGTCGCTTGTGAATCCCTCTCGTAATCAAATCTAAAGGTCAAAGAATGGTCCGCATTCGCATGGTCTGGAGTTTGAAAAAAGAAATTTGATTGATAATCAAATTGTGATTTTGCTCCATTTGCTCGGGATGGTGCACTATTAGTTAAACTCTCCGATTTATCATCACTGAAACCAATGCCGGCTTGATTTTCCCATTTCCCATCCATTAGGTTGTACCTGATTGAAAAGCGACCTGAGCGTTGTCGAGTACGTGTATAGTCTGCCGTATCTACTGTTACAATTTTACCGGCTACGGCAGGTTGATCATCCGTTTCTTGGGTCGCTGTGTGGTATCTAGCAAAAAAGTTAAGTTCTAAATCTTTTACCGGTTCAAATCCAAAACTTAAGTTAGTGTTGCGATGATAATTACCGTCGGTTTCTGTGTTTCCAGCATCAGTATCGGCAACTGAGAAACCTTCTGTGGCACTTCCAGTGAGCCCAAGTGAATAATGATATTTTTCTCCGCCGCCGCGAATGTTACTTTGGACTCTGCCACTTTTTTGAGATCCTGCTTCTACACTTAGGGTAGCCGTTGCCGGGCCTTTACCTTTTTTTGTTATAATATTAATGACGCCTCCTACGGCATCACTGCCATACAGAGCAGTTTGCGGCCCTCGAAGAACTTCAAGTCGGTCTATGTCCGAAGCTATCATATTTCCAAAATCAAATTCGGACCCGCCACTAACGTCATTGATTTCAACACCATCAATGATTACCAATGTGTGATTCCCTTCCGCTCCTCTAATACGAATTTGCGTGAACGCACCCACGGGGCCCGTGCGACTAACAGCAACCGCAGGGATTTTCCTAAGGACCTCCGACAAGGATCTTAACTGTTTTTTTTCAATTTCTTCGCCGGTTATGATGGAAATACTACTCCCAACTTCTCTCGATGGTATAGGAACTCGGCTTGCAGTAACCACTATTTCTGGCGTGGAGACAACTAATGGTTTTGAAAAAGCTTTGGCAATAATTGCTGTTAACCCGAAAAAAACCACTAATCCAATATACAATTTATGTGCTATACGCTTGGTCATCCAATTTTGCTCCCGTTTGCCATCAGTGAAATGACAAGAATGGAACACAGGCGTATTACCGCCAGCGTTCGATGGAAAAAACAGCAACAATTATAATTACTATATTGTTGCGCTCTCACGCATCGCCGCTAACTATTCTGTCACGCTGGCTATTCCCGGCCTGCGTTTTGACGACACTAGCAAAGGTAGGTCTCCTGGCTCATGGATCATCACACATCTCCTTCCTTCCCAGTTTCCTAGTGGCGCATAATGGAGGTGTTCACCATTCACAGTTGCGGGTACAGCTGATTTTACCGATTTGATACTCGGCGTCTCTATTCCCTTTTAATTCCTTATGAAAGCCTTCGCTTGGTTAATAATTATCTCATAGAATAAAACCAATCAAGCCTGAGATTTTTTTTTTTTTGTAAGAACCTTTATAAAGACAAGGTTGAAGCGATTGTTCAATCTTTAAAGCCTTTATTAGGACTCAAGCTATCGAGATACCTATATTATACCGTTTATATGGTTCGAGACACTTACAAGTCAGCCAAGACTATTTATATCCGAAAGCACCCTCTCGGAATGTTCAGCAGGAATAACCTCATCATACGAAATAGCTATTTTTCCATCGGGCGCAATTAGTACTGATTTTCTTGGGCTTCGAGTACTATCTTGGGTCGATACCCCGTAAGCGATTGACACTTGACCGCTCTCATCAGAGAGCAAATCAAAGGGAAACATAAATTTTTCTTTGAAAACCTTATTTGCCTCGCAGGTATCATAGCTTATGCCTAGAATTACGGTATTCGCTTCATCAAAGTTCTGGATTCTATCACGGAATCCTTTCCCTTCGATTGTTCACCCGGGAGTATCTGCTTTAGGATACCACCACAGCAAAACGTAACGGCCGGAAAAATCGTCTTTTGAAACGATCATTCCATCTTGATTCGGAAGGGTAAAACCGGGAGCATTCTCACCTATTTTAATCAGTGGCATCGGCATTCTCCTTTTTTGTCATTAAGCAAGTTTCTTACTTCACAATATTAGCAAAATTAATTTTTGTCTAAAAGTCAAATAAGATAAGATTTTTATCTGGTTGTATATATAGTTTTTGTTCTCTTAATAAGTGTTGAGTAAAGTTATACAAAATAGATCATGAGATATTTTGTGTTCACTAATATAATTTTCGCATTTTCTTTTTAAATATATAAAAATTTAGGGTGCTTTATTTTAAATAAGAATTTGCAAATTGAGGTATTATTTATAAACCGAATGCTTTTATAATTGCCATTTTTAAATAATAAAAGAAAAGCAAAAAAATCAGAAAAGTTTGAAACAGGCAAGAGAGGAAAAATAGATGCTAAATACGGCATTTACTGAGAAATTTGGAATACAGCATCCGATTGCTTTAGGCGGAATGGGGTCAATCTATTCCATAGAACTCGTAACAGCTGTATCTGAAGCAGGCGGACTTGGAGCACTTGGGTGTCATCGACTTACTCCAGAAGATGTCAACGCGGCTGTAAAATTGATAAGGAAACAGACTGAAAAACCATTTGCGCTAAATTTTCTTGTTTTCGATATAATTGAGGAGAGTTATCAGACCGCTCTTCATGAAAAACCGGCGGTAATTTCTTTTGCATGGCCCCGGCCTGAACAAGATATAAAAATGTATATTGAACGTGCAAAAAATATGGGTTGTTTGGTTACGTTTATGGCAGGAGGTGTGCCAGAGGCAACGGCTGCGGCTGAGGCAGGGGCAGACTTAATTATAGCTCAGGGTACCGAAGGGGGTGGTCATGTGGGCTGGATGGGTTCACTAGTGTTAACGCCTATGATTGTCGATGCTGTAGCACCTTTGCCAGTTCTGACCGCAGGTGGAATTGCTGATGGCAGGGGGTTAGCGGCAGCGCTATCACTTGGGGCTCAGGGTGCATTGTTAGGAACTAGATTTTTAGCATCAAAACAGTCACCTTTGCATTCTAATTATAAGGATGCAATCCTGCTTGGTAACGGACATGACACAACTCTTACAGAAATTCCTGACATTGCGCAGGGAATCGTGTGGCCTGGAGCAATGTCTAGAGCAAAACGCAATTCTTTTATTGAAAGATGGGCAGGACAGGAATGGAAATTGCGTCAGCGTCAAAAAGAAGCTCACGAGATTTTATTAAAAGCTAGAAAGACTGGTGATATTGAGAATGGTAATTTGTCAATGGGCCAAGACGCTGGTCTCATTAATGATATAGCAGACGCGGGTGAAATAGTTCAACGAATTTCGGTAGAAGCGGAAACGATAATGAACCGACGGGTCCAGGATTTTGTCAGTTGAGTCGACTAATAACAGAACCCGGGTATTAAATTAATTGTGCCTCAAAACGTAAATGTATCAGTTAAGAAGTAAATCATTCTGAAAATTAAAAACCTATGAGGCATGATTTTATTTTTTGAGAAATGAAAATTAATTTGCTAACCTAACCATAAATTTCTCTAAGTTTTTCTATAATATTTTTTTAAAACACGTTATTAACTCTTAGTTTTTATATTTTAGTGTAAAATACGATTTAAAAATATTTGTTAGAAAAATAAATAATATTTTTAACATTGCAATGCAGGGTTTTTATGAAAATTGATGTTTTTAATCATGTTTTTCCAACAGAATTCTTTGAAGCAGCAGAATCCCTTATGCCAGCTAACGCGGTTACCCGTTGGAAATCTATAGAGACAATATGGAATATGGATGCGCGCAGCAGAATGATGGATCAGTTTGATGATTATTGCCAAATTATTTCAATGTCTCAGCCACCATTTGATCTGATTGCTGGTCCCGACGAAGCACTCAAACTCGCACAGGTTGCTAACGATGGTATGGCACGGATATGCCGTAAATATCCTGATCACATGCCCTGGTTTGTGGCCTCTCTGCCTATGAACAATTGTAAGGGTGCTATCGAAGAAATCGACCGAGTTCTAAACTATCATAATGCTGTTGGATTTCAAATACACACAAATGTTAATGGAAAGCCCCTGGACTCATCAGAATATCGAGATATTTTTTTAAAGATTGCCGAACGTGAAAGGCCTATTTGGTTGCATCCAACGAGGCCGTTGCAACACGCGGACTATATTACAGAAAGTCAATCCCATTTCGAAATTTTTTGGGGTATCGGATGGGCTTATGAAACGACTGCAGCAATGACGCGCATGGTGTGTTCGGGACTTTTTGACGAAATTCCAAATTTGCGTGTTATTGCTCACCATTGGGGTGCGTACGTGCCCCACGCCGAGGGTCGCTTCCCCTTGTGGGAGGTAAGAAATGCTACAATGGGAGATGGAACATCCTTCGCAGATAAATTAAAACGTCCCATGGAAGAGTACTTCCGTGAATTTTGGGTGGACACGGCGATGTTTGGAGCTACAGCGGCTAGTCAGGCGGGCTTTGATTTTTTTGGGGCAAAAAACTCTTTTTTTGCTAGTGACTGCCCATATGATTTGGTGGGTGGTTCTGATCTTATTCGCAAAACAATTTCGGTGATTGAAGGGCTTCGCTGTACAGAGAATGAACGGGAAATGATTTATAAACATAATTCAATGAATTTCCTTGACTTGTAACGGAATCGTCAAAAAGTCTTTTGGTACAACTTTTCCTGCAGTGCAGTTTTTTTTTGAGTAACTTTGTTATGCAGGTATTGAAAGCGTATTAAGGCGCTGTGACTAAGTATTGGATGGCAATTTCGATACAACCGCTGGTAAGATTTCGGCGAGATTCTTGAGGCCAAATATACAGTTGTATTTTATGTGAATTCTAGGAGAAATTTTTTCTGTAAAACATGGAATTTATTAATATCCAAAGAGTGAAGTTCAGTGAGTTATTTGCAGTCGAGAAAACATATTTGATATTTTGGAGGTTTATAATGCGCTTGCGTTCCAAATGATGATTTGCATGTTGAAACGGGTTAGTTTTTTTGAAAGGCTAAAGTAAGATTGTATAAACATCATTAACAAAATTTTTAACAGAACAAGTAGTTAACATTTTGAAACATTCTTAGTTTTTTAGTATAAGTTACAGACGGAAAGAGTGGGGTTAATTCAGTGAGCACTTTTTCTTGGTTTGCGTGCTAAATTTGGTTTTAGCTTTAGAAAAAGATGAGATGTTTTTACAGTTAGGTCGTTTTAAGTAGTCTCTACTTTTTTTAATTAGTGTCTATACATTATTTAATATATAAATGTACAAAAAAATAAAAATTTCTGGACAAATTAATTTCTGAATTTTCTTGAGAGTAATTGATGTAATTTTGGCGTTCATATCAGTGTGTAAGTCTATAACAACTTAAAATAATATTGACTTATGGTTATTGAGTGGTTTACGAAATTTACTTTTCAACAACACCTTCCTCTCCGGTCATGTATAGCAACTAATGCCAAATGATATTTCTGCAATAACACATGAACTAAAAACCCTGGGTTTTTCGTTCCGCTCCGGTTCTCAAATTCAAAACATTGTAAATGAAAAATTCTTTGGCATGAAATTTGAAAGGTTTTCTTCGAGCTGGGAAACACTCGGTATTGACCGTTATTTAGCAGATGGTGGGCGTTACCGGCGCAGGAGATTCGCAGTTTTTCAAATAACTAAAAATAAAATTATAAGAAAGGCGCATCAGCCACATTATCAGAGTAGAGATTTTAATCCCGTCAATGGAGGAATTCAGAGACATTTTTTGCCAATCACTAATATGGTGGGAGAGCATCCGGTTTTCTTAAATTTAATAGAATTAACTCGCAAGATATTTTTTGCGGCTTCCAACACAAATAACAGTTCCGCTAAATGGCACACGGAAGTTCACCAATTTCGGGTTGAGGCTAACAATGTTGAGTTGGGATTGCCAACACCCGAGGGCATGCATAGAGACGGTGTAGATTGGGTATGCGTTTTGCTTATCAAGAGACACAATGTTGAGAGTGGGGTCACACAGATAATTGATTGTGATAATAAAGAACGCAGCGAATTTATTTTAGAGAACCCATTTGATTGTGTGTTTTTAAACGACCACCGAGTACACCATGGAGTTACGCCGATCTCTTTAGTTGATAAAAATTCTGATGGCTTTCGTGATATCCTTGTTGTTACTTACAAAGAGGAAAATTGAGCAATCATCAATAGTCGATCAAAACAATGCTACCTTCTGGAATATTGATGGTAAAATTTAACAACTTCATATAGAGTGGAATTGTAATGAATAGTTTGAAGTGTTGCAAAATATTCGCTATGCAGCAGCTCGCCGAACCGCAGCGGAGGAA
>MDTG01325377.1_pt1 | contig 15607 bp, 14 predicted proteins | sample 811421 | NCBI WGS metagenome assembly MDTG01 (sample SAMN05326645, study PRJNA326480) | marine metagenome | isolation source: seawater | place: Pacific Ocean: South East | collected 2011
GAGATAAAGGAAATAGTAGATGCATCTTTCGATTTAACTCCAGCTGGTATAATTGATAATTTAAATCTTTTAGAACCGATCTATCAAAAAACTGCAAGTTATGGTCACTTTGGGCGAGAAGATCAAGGTTTTAGTTGGGAAGAAAGCATCAAATTATAAATATTGGTAAAATTAATACATGAAAATTTCCGTTGTTAGTGGTGGTTTCGACCCAATCCATTCAGGCCATATAAAATATATTGAATCAGCTAAACAATTTGGTGAATATCTTATAGTTGCTTTAAATAGCGATGAGTGGCTGATAGCAAAAAAAGGTAAAGCTTTCATGCCATTTAAAGAACGAAAAACAATTCTTGAGAGCCTTAAGGCTGTAGATGAGGTAATAGATTTTGCTGATGATGATAAAGGAAGCGCCATGAATGCACTGCATAAGATTAAAGACAAATATCCAGATACTCAGATTACATTCTGTAATGGAGGTGACAGGGGTAAGGATAATATCCCTGAAATGGAGGTTGAGGGAGTAAATTTTGAATTTAGTGTTGGAGGTGATGACAAATTAAATTCTAGTAGCTGGGTCCTTAAAAATTGGAAATATGAATCTGAAAGAAGAATCTGGGGAGAATTTTTTAATCTTTTTGAAGACAATCAAGTAAAAGTCAAAGAGCTTGTTGTTGAACCTGGTAAGGGCATGAGCTTACAGAGACATTCTAAAAGAAGTGAAATATGGCTAGTCTCACAAGGAAAGTGTTTAGTGAATTATTCCAGAGAAAGCCCTGACAAGACTAAGGAAATTATTCTTGATAAACATCACAGTATTCATATTGAGCTTGGAGATTGGCATCAAATCACTAATCCATATGATGAAATATGTAAGATAATTGAGATTCAATATGGCCGGGAGACTATAGAAGAAGATATAGAAAGATATAGCTATTACGATAATGATTAGGTAAAAAAACTTTCAACTTAATAAATAGTTAGACAGATTATTCTTCAATAAAATATTTTATATTTACTAAGCTAAGAGAAGATATGAGAAAAGAGCTTTCATCCTCAAATATCATGATAGTTGGATTGGCAAGAGATTGCTCATTCACAATTGAAAAAGATATACAAACAATAGATTTAGCTTTTGCAAAAGCAGCATCAAAAAATTGGCTTATTATTGAATCTGATAGTGAGGATAAAACACTTAATAAGCTAAAGGAACTATGCTCTGATCCTAGTAAAGATTTTATATCAATGGGAGCTCTTCAGCCAAAATACCCAAAACGCTCTGAAAGAATAGCAATATGTAGAAATAGATATTTAGATGAAATAAAAACAAACCCAAAATATTACAAAATTGATTATGTCGTTGTTGCTGATCTGGATGGTATCAACACAAAACTTACACCAGAGGCAGTGTTGTCATGCTGGCATTTAGATGAAGATTGGGATGCATGTTTTGCAAATCAATCTGAAGCTTATTACGATGTTTGGGCATTAAGGCATAAGCTGTGGTCACCAAATGATTGTTGGGCACAATACAAATTTCTTTTATCAAATGGCAAAAGTAAACATGCTGCTTTAAATGCTGCAGTCCATTCTCGTATGATCAAATTAAACAAAAATTTAAACCCTATTAAGGTTGACTCTGCTTTCGGTGGTCTGGGAATTTATAAAAAAAATACCTTTATACAATCTGAATATATTGGAATAACAGAACATGGAGATGAAATTTGTGAGCATGTTACATTTCACAAGAATCTATGTAGAAATGGATTTAAATTATTTATAGCACCAAAATTAATAAATTGTGGGTGGAATGAGCATAATCGTATTTTAAGATTTCAATACAAAATTATATCAGGACTAAAGGACAATATAATTTCATTTTTAAAATTATTTGTTGCCGAACGAACTTTAAGAAAGTTAATTAAGAGATTTAAATAAGGCATTTAAAATTCTTAGATCAAATAAAATTATAATAAAAAAATATTGGTGTAGATGAGTAGGAAGCAATAGTGTTTATCTTCTTTTCATTACAATTAGGCATCTTAACTAAGAGATAAGTTTTTAATATATTTATTAAATTCTAACAAGGTCATGTTTTTTAAGCTTTTGTTCATGCTGACATTTTGATAATTAACCCTCTTAAGATAGATGTTCGCCAACCAATAATTATTAAATAGATGTGAATAATCAAATGTTTTTTCAAGAAAATATTGCATATTGTTTCTTAGAAATTCCTCATTAACTTCCCTCCAATCTTTTACAATACAAACTGGCAGGTTTTTAAACAATTTGGAAATTCCACTTTCTTTAATTATTGGTAACGACCCTAATAATATTGCTTCATAAGTCCTATGACAATCATAGCCTGAGCCAAAGGGACTTGAGACAAAAGCAAATTCGGTTTGATTTTTATATGATTTAAATCTCTCAATTCGACTAGGTTCAAAATAACAAATTCTTTTGTCAATTTGTTCAAAACATTCATTTCGATCACCTCTATCAGAAAGAAAATGCCAATTTGAATATATTTTTAGCTTTCTTTTCGACAAAAAATCAGCGTTCGCTGATACATCAATCAATTTTTTTTCTTGTTGCAGGGGAAGCAACTGCTGTCCTTTAAAAAATTCTGGATTCTCAAAACCCGTATGATAATCCATTCCAAGAGGAAGAGGTTTTACAATCTTATGATCGAAATCTAAGTTTTGTGCAAACCAGTTTATTAAGTATTTATTATTAGGTATATTACTAACTGCTTTTGGAAAATTATCCCTGTTGACAGGTAAAGTACTATCGCCAGAAAAAAGAATAAACCTTTGATTAATTTTTGGAAGCATGTCAGCGAAAAATTCAAGAGCATCAGAGCAGACATAGATAGAATCTCCCTCTTGAATTTTCTTTATATTTATCAACAGAGAGCTGGAACCCGATAGTTGAAATTTATCATAATGGTCAGCATTGTTTATAAATCCCTTTGATGAAATGAAGATTGTTTTTTTTATTTCATCAAAAAATCTAGAATCAGTATTGCCGGGAAAATTCTTATACTTTTTATAATATAAATATGTATTAAAAATAATACTGGAACGAAGGTCGTAATTTATTTTTTTGAATATATATTTAAGAATCTTTTTTAGGGTGTTTTTAAAAAAATTCATTAGAAATTATATAAGCTTGTATCTTGATTTTATTATAAGTTTTTTAAGAAAAATATTAATATAATCTTCAGCTATGAAAGATTTTAATGACTTTAAAGTAAAAGATATTCTCCTCGCTGACTTTGGTCGGCAAGAGATACTTTTAGCTCAAGATGAGATGCCTGCTCTAATGCAGTTAAGAGAAAAATATAGACATGAACAGCCATTATCAGGGGCGAAGATAATGGGGTGCATTCATATGACAGTTCAAACTGCTGTTTTAATCGAGACCTTAATAGATTTAGGTGCAGAAGTGAGATGGTCTTCATGTAATATTTTTTCGACCCAAGACCATGCTGCCGCTGCAATTGCCGCCAAAGGTATTCCTGTTTTCGCTTGGAAAGGAGAAACTGAAGAAGAATATGAATGGTGTTTAGATCAAACCATCAATAAAGACGGTGCACCCTGGGATGCAAATATGATTTTGGATGATGGTGGAGATCTAACCATTAAAATTCACACAGAATATCCAGAAATGCTTAACCATATTCATGGCATCTCTGAAGAGACTACCACTGGAGTGAAGCGTTTGAAGGAAATGTTGGCTAATGGTACGCTAAAAGTACCAGCTATAAATGTCAATGACTCAATTACTAAGTCAAAAAATGATAACAAGTATGGCTGTCGACATGGTCTAGATGATGCTATTAAGCGTGGCACGGATATGCTGCTTTCTGGCAAAAAAGCCTTAGTCATAGGTTATGGTGATGTTGGTAAAGGCTCAGCAGACTCATTAATGCAACAAAAAATGATTGTTGATGTTACAGAAGTTGATCCAATCTGTGCTATGCAGGCTTGTTTTGATGGCTTCTCTGTAGTGTCTGCATACAAAGATGGTAAAGTTTCAAATGATGGCACAAATTTAGATGAGGAACTTTTAAAAAAATATGATCTTGTTGTCACTACTACTGGCAATATTAATGTATTGGATAAATATATGCTTGATGCTTTAAAATCTGGATGTGTTGTATGCAATATTGGTCATTTTGATAATGAAATAGATGTAAAACATCTAAAATCTTTTGACTGGTATGAGGTTAAACCAGGCGTTCATAAGGTGATAAGAGCCAAAAATGATTATCTGTTGCTCCTTGGAGAAGGACGTTTAGTTAATTTAGCTCTAGCTACTGGACACCCAAGTCGAGTTATGGATGGATCATTTTGCAATCAAGTCTTGGCACAGATTATATTGTTTAAAGAGGGCTTTGCCTCAAAAAAACCCAAAGAAAAACAGTTATATGTAAAAGTTCTCCCCAAGAAGTTTGATGAAGAAGTTGCAAGTTTAATGGTAACGGGTTTTGGAGGCACCATCACTAAATTAACTAAACAACAACAAGACTACATTTCTGTGGACAAAGATGGACCTTTTAAAGGTGATTCTTATAGTTATTAGTTTAGAATATCCCAACAAGGCTGAGTGGCAGAGTGGTCATGCAGCGGACTGCAACTCCGTTCACATCGGTTCGATTCCGTTCTCAGCCTCCAGTCCATGAAAATTTTAGTTACAGGTTCTTCGGGTTTCATTGGGTATCATCTTATAAAAAAACTCTTAAAAGATGGTCATGATGTGATTGGAATAGATGATCATAATGATTATTACGATATAAAACTTAAGGAACTTAGAAATAAGATACTTCAATCAGTAAACTTTAGTTTTTTTAAGCAAGATATAAACCATTTAGAAATTAAGGATGATGATATTGATCTAGCAATTAATCTTGCTGCACAACCAGGGGTAAGGGTGAAAAAAGAAATAGAGTATCTCTACCAGCATACGAATATTAATGGCTTTCAAGCTTTTTGTAATTTTTGTGAGCATAAAAAAATTAAAAAAATTATTTATGCTTCAAGTAGCTCTGTATATTCAGATAACCATACAAAAAGATTTATCGAAAGCTCTACTAAGCTTAATCCAAAGTCGGTTTATGGTCTTACAAAAATGATGAATGAACTATATGCTGATAAATTCAGCAAGAGAACATCTACATCTATGATAGGTTTTAGGTTTTTTTCAGTTTATGGGCCATATGGTAGGCCAGATATGGCGTATTTCTTATTTGCTAACTCTATTCGAGATAAAAAAACAATTTATTTAAACAACAAAGGAGAGATGTCACGAGATATGACTTTTGTGGATGATGTTATAGAAGGCATTAAAGGCGGCATTAATTATTTAAATAAAAATATACAAGTCATAAATGAAATATTCAACCTTGGAAATGATCATCCTATCTCTACATTAGATATGTTGAATTCAATAGAGAGTGTATTAAATAAAAAAACAAAAATAATAAATCTAGAGACTAATAATGAAGCCTTAATTACTCATGCTGATATATCAAAAGCAAAAAACTTATTAGGATATACTCCTAGAGTTACATTTAAAGACGGAATAAAATTTTTTTTAGATTGGCATAAAAGTTACTAATTCTTAAAAAAGACTTCCAAAATAAAAAGAGATTCTAAAACATAAGAATAAAGAAAATTCGCTGTTTAGATGGTAAAATTTTGCAACAATGCCCAGGTGGTGAAATTGGTAGACACAAGGGACTTAAAATCCCTCGAAGGAAACTTCGTGCCGGTTCAAGTCCGGCCCTGGGCACCACCGATGTGTATTATCATTGCCTACTATTAATATTTCCAAACTTCTTTTAGCGCCATCTCAGAATGAAGATGGTATGAATAACTCATTAACCTATAGAGAATTAGCATACTTTTCTGTTGTAATTCTTCCTTCTTCTAATTCAAACTGTATATTGGAGGTAATTGAAAAAAAATCTCTTTAATCCTTAAAAATATTTAATAACACATTACAAAATAATACTATTAATAGGGTTACAGACTTTTTATTTTAACCAAAATATGAAAACGGAATTTACTATTACAATGCTTGTAAAACTTTTCTCGTTTTTTTTAGGTCTTTTTATAGCTTTAGAATTAGATTCTGGAAATGATGAAATTTCACGATTAGTTTTCATAATTGGATTTTCAAATTTGGCAAGAATGTTTAATGGTTCTTTGCCATATATTCGAAGAATAGAATTTGCATCCAATAAGGATTTAATTTTTTCAAATCAATTGATATTGAACATATTGATATATGGCTTTTCTTTCATCATTTGCTTGTCGTATCTCAATGACTTTATGCTTTCAATGTTAACGGTTTCTATTTCTGTGTTGTACGCTCAAATGGCTTATTATTTCAATGTTTTAGCCAAAAGCTACTTTCTGAATATACCTCAAATTATAGGCATAACATCTTGTCTTTTTTTCAGAACTACGATTTTTGATGATATTGCATATCAATTTTTATTAGTCACTTTGGTTATTTCATTAATTTCATTTAAATTCATTTCATTTTCAAGATTTAAAAAATTTAAGGCCCAAAATTTTTTAACGATATATAACACAAACTATTTTTTTAATTTTCTTTCTGTTTTGGTTTTTATGATTTATGCAGAATTTGCTTCAGTCGTACTTTACGGAAATATTTCACAATCTGAATATATGGATACAAATAAGATCGTAAAAATTCAACAGGCTGCAGTTGGAGGCGTTTCAGCAATTACCGCTGTTTTATGGAATAAGTACAATACTAAAATTAGTCAGATAGATAAACTAACAATCAATGGCATATTTATTTTATCAATATACCTATTTACTTTGTTTACAGCATACTTTTCTTTTAACTTTTTTCCATTTATTAATAATTTTTTTGAAGAGAGTTTAGTTCTATTGGTCTCATCTGTAACTTATATAATCTTTTCAAGCTTTAATCTTATAATTTCACAACAAATGTTTAGGAAGAGTTTGAGTAAGAAAGTTTTCTTTTTATCAGTTTTTGAAGCTGTAGTTATGATCTTTATTTTTATTGGATGGAAAGATATTTATTTATATTTTGTCCTTCTTTCATTGCTGCAAATAATAAAACTTACAATATCAAAATTTATGCTTAGAAGATTTACATAAATTAATTTTATATAATTTCGTGATGAATCAAGAAAAATTAGGAAACATTGCTAAAAATCTAGAAAAAATCATTTTAGAAAGCAAAGACAAAAATAATTATTTTAAAGAACCGTTCCAACACATTGTTTTGGATAATGTTTTTCCTGAAGATCTTGCAAAAAATATAATGGAAGCTTTTCCTTCCCTTGAAAATGAATGCTGGGACCACTCAAGAGATGAAGGTATTGAAGTAAAGTCAAGAACAACATGGAATTCGGAGTTTGATATTCCTGATATAATTATTGATGCTGTAAGAATATTTAATTCGGCTCAAATTTTAAGATCGATAGGTAAGATTTTTGATATCCCAAAACTAATGCCAGATCCATATTTTAGTGGAGGTGGTCTGAACGTCTCAGAAAAAGGAGGACATTTAGATATTCATGTAGATGGAAACTATCATGATGCTTCAGGCATGAATAGGAGGGTAAATTTATTATTTTATTTGAATCCTAATTGGGAAAAGTCTTGGGGAGGTGAACTTGGAATGTACAATAATTCTGGGGATAATCTAATAAAGTCAGTTGAACCACTTTTCAATAGGTGTGTAATTTTTGATACACACGATAAAAGCTTCCACGGTCTTCCAAATAAAATTAATTTTCCAAAATTAGAGCCTCGTAAATCAATTATTCTTTATTACTATACAGTTGCATCAAGACCCGAAGCCAATGTATCAGTTAAAGAGCCACATAGTGCCTTATGGAAAACAAAAGGATTTACTGATAAAAAAGGAAAAAAGGGAAGAGATTTCTGGTAAACCTAGCTTTTGATATTAAATGCACAATAAAAAAACCTATCTAATTATTTCTGAACTTAATGATCATGGCGGTGGAACGATCTATGCAAAAAAGAATCTTGATTATTTTTTCTCAAATTACGAGGTTTTCGAGCTAAATAAAAGAAAAAACCTCATTGCATTTGCTAATAAAATATATGCCAGTCGTTTCTTTAACTTGCTTTTTCGAATACCTTTGATGGTTTTCTTAAAATATGTTTTTATTAAAATCCTTGGGTATGTAAATTCAAAAAGCTTTATTAGAGAACACGCAAACAAACAAATAAACTTTATAATTGCTTATACAGAAGATCTATTGTCAATTGAAATTGCACAAAGAATTTCAAAAGAAATGGGTATAAAATTTCATCTCATCACTATGGATTTTCCATGGACATACAAAAATTCATCATTCAATAATTACTTTATCAAAAAATTTTTTTTTTCTAAGCTAAAGGAAATAAAAAGCGCTGAATTTGTAAGCGATGAAATGCAAAATATTGCTAAAAATAATGGCTTCAAAGGCAAATCATTAGTTTCATATTCAGCTATGGATCTTTTGGTTCAATTTGAGGGTGCATCTAAAAGCAATGAAAGTAATATTAATCTGGTATACACAGGCTCTCCAAGATTCAAAAAAGAACTTAAATTATTTAATGATTTAATAAACATTAAAGAGCAAGAAAAAATATTAAAAATTCATATTTATTCTGAATATAAGTTTTATGAACAAATTTTTAATCATCATGAATTTATCAAAGATCAAAATGAGCTAATAAAAACAATATCTCAGTATGATATAGGTCTTATACCAATGTCATTTAATAAAAAAGATAGAGATTTAGTTACTACATCATTTCCTGGAAAAGCATCAACCTATATTTCAGCAGGACTACCAATACTTGCAATTGCACCAGATTATTCCGCAATTACAAGAATTATTGAACAATACGAGATAGGTGAAGTTATTAATCTAAACAACCCAGAAAAAATCAACAAAGTTTTAGAGAACATTCAAACAAAAGATTATTCTAAAAACTTAATAGGCTTTAAGAAATTAATGCTTGATAGGTTTAAAGGCTTCAAGGAAACTATATTTGGTATTAATTATGTTGAAAAATAAAACAGGAGCAGTAATTTCAGAAAATCTAAGACCCCATAAATTTATAGAATATTGAGCTTTAAATAAATTTAAAAAGGTCAGTATTAAGATTTATGGCGAAATAAACAATTTTTTTTATTAAAATATAACAATGTCTAATTTTTCCACAAATGAAATAAGCATCAAAGAACTGTTTGAAGATTTAAAAAAACATTGGAGATTTCCCTTAGCTATATTGTTGGGCTTTCTTTTTATTGGAATAGGTTATCAAGCCACAATACATGAAATTTATAAGTCATCAGCATTATTAAAAATTGAGAAAAGTGAAGATTCCTCTCTCCTTAGAAATCTAAATTCTTCACTAGGCGCATTAACTCAATTTACTGGTGGTTTAGGTAATTCTGAATCACAAGAAAACTATGTAGTTGAGCTTATTAGTTCAAGGACATTGTTAGATACGATTTTGGAAAAAAATGACTTGGTTCCAGAGCTTGTTTCTGCAAAAGGCTTTAAGCCCAAAACAAAAGAGATAATATTTGACAAATTTTTTAATTCACAAAATAGAGAATGGCAGTTTAACTCTACAGAAGATAAAGAAGATGCATTAATTTTTGAGAAAATTTATAAAGAAAAATATTTAGAAAATATTTTTGTAAGGTTAAACAGACAAACTAATTTTGTTGAGGTTTCCTTTAGTCATCCTTCGCCTATATTTGCCCAACAATTTTTGAGTCTCCTAATTTCAGAGCTTGATGATTTAGCTCGAAAGGATGCTTTAGAAGAAGCAGAAAAATCATTACAGTATTTAGAATTTCGTCTTGAAGAAGCAACACAGTCAGATTTAAGATCATCAATTTCAGCTCTTATTGAAGCTCAATTGAAAATAATCATGTACGCAAATACCAAAGAAGCATATTTAGTTAAATTTATCGATAAACCTAATTTGCCATATGAAGCTGATTCTCCAAATAGAATTTTGATTATTTTAGTCAGTTTAATTCTAGGAATTATTTCGTCTTCGACTGCAATTCTAGTTCGAAGAAAGTTTTTTAATGATTCAGCATAAAGCAATTATTGCATTATTTTTTATAGCTCTTCTCATATTCTCTTTGGGAAACGCTAGTGTACTTCTCTTAACTGAATTATGGTCAATCAAAGAAGTAAATTGGCAGTTATCGAATTCAATTTTTGTACTTTATATCTTTTTCCTTCTGGGGACATATTTGTGCCTCCAAATAAATTTCTCTACGGTGAGTTTCAAAAGTAAATTTCTGGATGATGTTAGTTTCTTCGGGCCAACATCAACAAATGTAGTTACGCTATTATTTTTTCTTTCAGCTGTAGTGCTTTTAACTGCCTACACTAGCCAGATTTATTTTCCATTCTCAAACTTTTTTTTAATGCTTATTTTTCTTGCACCAGTAATGTACTTTGCAAAAGATAAGCCAAGCATAGCAGTAATATTAATTATGTTAAGCATGATTATCTTCTTCTTTTCAGGAAATAGAGCAAATATTTTCTTTATTTTTCTTATTATCTTCTTATGCTCAAAAATATCGATTCTACGTTTAGGTTTTGTGGGTATGATTGTATTGTCATTAATGCTACTAATATCATTTTTAAGATCAGAGAATATAGGAAATCAGGCCTTATTGTCCGAGATTTTTGTAACCTCGTTCGGTTCTGAATGGAGAGATGGGATGCTTGCTAATGATATGTTTTCAAAAATTGAAATAATGAATGCAAGAGAGTTTTTTATAAAAAATTTCATTACTTTCTTACCAGGCTGGAGTTTTATCGTTAGCTCAGAATTAGCATATCAGTCTCAACTTCAAACTTATCTAGTAGATAATTTAGGTCTCGCTGGACTTGGGTATACAGGAGTAAGGGTAGGAATGATATGGGAATCGTTTATCCTTTTTGGAAAGAGCGGAGTTATTATGTTGGGAGTAGTTTCTGGGGTTTTAATTTATTTAGCACAAAAATTAATAAATCATGGCTCTTTATTTATTGGTTCAATTATTACGATTGCAGTAATTTATTCTCTAGTGGGTTTTCCACTATATATTGTTTCAAATTTTGGACAATTAATCTTTTACTATTTGGCAATAAAGCTATTTATAGTCTTATTCATTAAATCATCATAAAATTGTATATCTAAAGTAACATTAACTTATTATGAGCTTCAAAAATAAAAAAATTTTAATAACCGGTGGTACTGGATCTTTTGGTTCAACAGTACTTAGAAGGTTTAATGACATAGATATAGATGAAATAAGAATATTAAGTAGAGATGAGAAAAAGCAAGATGATCTCAGAAGAAAATATCCAGACACTAAAATAAAATTTTACCTCGGTGATGTAAGAGATAAAGATTCAATCAAAGGTGCGTTTGAGGAAGTAAATTATATCTTTCATGCAGCAGCTTTAAAGCAAGTTCCTTCATGTGAGTTCTTTCCTCTTGAGGCTGTCAAAACTAATGTTATAGGTACAGATAATGTTCTTCAATGCGCAATAGATAATTCAGTTGAAAAAGTTGTTTGTTTAAGTACAGATAAAGCTGTTTATCCAATTAATGCTATGGGCACATCAAAAGCTATGATGGAAAAAATCATAGTTGCCAAATCAAGAAATTCAAAAAATACAAAAATTTGTTTAACTAGATATGGAAATGTAATGGCTTCAAGAGGTTCAGTTATACCTTTATTTGTTGAGCAAATTAAAAATAAAGGAGAAGTAACAGTAACAGATCCAAGTATGACACGGTTTATGATGAGTCTTGATGACGCATTTAAATTAGTTTTATTTGCCTTTGAAAATGGTAATAATGGCGATATTTTTGTTCAAAAATCACCTGCTTCTACGATTGAAACTCTATCAAAAGCACTATTTGAGATTCTTGGTAAAGAAGAGAAGATAAAAGAAATCGGAATAAGGCATGGTGAAAAGAATCATGAAGTATTGCTTTCAAGAGAAGAGAGATTTGTATCAGAAGATATGGGCGATTATTTCAGAGTCCCACCAGACACTAGAACATTAAATTATGAACAATACTTTAGCAAAGGAAGAGATCTAAAATCTATAGAAGAATACAGTTCAGAGAATACTGATAGGTTGTCAGCGGATCAACTCAAAGAGATATTATCTAATCTTCCTGAACTTCAAGGCCATATTTAATGAAATTTCTGATTCTAGGGTCAAGAGGCATGCTTGGCTCAATGGCCAAGAGTTTTTTTGAAAAAAAGCATGAAGTTATAGTTTTTGATCAGCGATTCTCTCAAAGTACATTTAATAGTTATCTGCATTATATAAAAGAATTAGATTTTGATATTTTATTAAATTGCATTGGAAGAATTCCTCAAAAATCATTAAATTATGATGAACTCTACCTTTCCAATACACTTCTGCCAAAACATTTAGCAGAAATAGAGAAAGATTTTTTGCTTGTGCATCCATCAACAGATTGCGTTTTCTCAGGTTTAGATAGAAAAGATCCATATAGATTTGACGAGCCACATGACTTTAAAGATGATTATGGATTTACCAAATCTGCAGCAGAAAGTTTTGTACTAAAAAGGTCTGATTCTCTAGTAATAAGAACATCTATAATAGGAACAACTCCACAAAAAAATAGCAAAGGATTACTTGATTGGTATCTTAATCAAGACGATCATGCTTCACTCAAAGGCTATACAAACCATCATTGGAATGGCATCACTACACTTGAATGGTGCAAATTTCTTACAAAGCTAATTGAAGAAAAGTATTTTTTAGAAAATAATTTAATGCAGGTATCTTCATCTCATTCTATTAGTAAGTATGAACTTTTAATCAAATTTAAAAAAATATTTGAAAAAAAATCTGATATTGAAAAATTTGAAACAGAAAAAAGCATAAATAGAACCTTGTATGGTCAAATTGAACTAAAATCAATAGATAAACAATTAGTAGATCTCAGAGATTATGAGGTATAGAAATATGAAGGTATTAACAATATTAGGAACAAGACCTGAAATAATTAGATTATCAGCGACAATAAGAAAACTTGATACTTATTTTGATCACACTTTAATACACACTGATCAAAATTATGATTATGAGTTAAACCAATTATTCTTTGATGATCTGGGCTTAAGAAAGCCTGATATTTTTTTAAACTCAAAATCAAAAAATCCAATTGAAACGATATCAAAAATATTAAATCAGATTGATAAGGTTCTAGAAAAATATAAACCAGATGCAGTCGTTGTATTGGGAGACACTAATAGTGCTATTTCAGTTTATGCAGCAAAAAGAAAAAAAATACCAATATTCCATATTGAAGCAGGTAATCGTTGCTTTAATCAAAATGTCCCAGAGGAGATAAATAGGAAGATTGTTGATCATATATCTGATGTGAATATTACTTACAGTACATTTGCAAGAGAAAATCTATTAAGAGAGGGCCTAGATCCAGAAATGAGTATATTTTTAGGAAGTCCAATGATGGAGGTAATAAGTGATTCTAAACCTTTGTATAAAAAGTCAAAAATTCTAAATACCTTAGGTCTCAAAAAGGAAAATTACATTTTATTTAGCACTCATAGAGAAGAAAATGTTGATTCTACAAAAAAGTTTAAAGAAATCATAAAGACTATTAAGGCTTTAAAAGATAAATTTAATAAAAAAATTGTAATGGGGGTTCATCCTAGAATAAAAAAGAAAATTGAGGCAGAAAATTTTGATATGAATTTTATTATGTGTCCACCTTTTGCATATTCTGATTATTTGAAACTACAATCTAATGCATTTTGTGTTGTTTCAGATAGCGGCACTATTACAGAAGAATCTTCAATAATGGGCTTCCCAGCGGTAAATTTTAGAGAGCAAAATGAAAGACAGGAAGGTTATACAGAAGGCGCAATAATAATGTCAGGCATTGAAGTAAAAGATGTAATCCAATCAGTAAAGTTAGCTATACAAACCTCAAAACAAAAAAATAGAAACATCGTAGAAGGTTATAATGTTGAAAACTTTTCTGATAAATTTATCAATTTAATTATTTCTATGATTAATCAAGTTAAAAGAAAAGTTTGGAAAAAATATTAATGCTTAATTTTGTTTCCAAAAATGATCTTGAAGAAAGATATTTGGATAAAAAAATATTTTCTGCTTTATGCTCAATTTTTTTCTCTGACACTGTTTACAATTTTTCAGAAGAAATTTTAAAAAAAGATTTCATATTTTGGCCGGATGGAGTCTCTTCAAAATTGGTAAATCCAAATTTAAAAATTGAACCAGGCAGATATATGCTTACTGAATTAATTAGAATTTGCAAAAAAAATAACAAAAAAATAACTTTTGCAGGAACTAAAATCAATCTTGCGGACCCAATTTTTGATCAGCTTAAGTATAATTTTATTGATTTGCCTTTCGACAGTGGTGATAATCTTTCAGCTTTAATCTTAAAAGAACAAATTGATGATGTTTTAGTATTGTGTGTAAGTTCTCCAAAACAAGAACTTATTGCCGCTAATATTTTTAAAAAAACTAAAGTTCCTATTTTTTGTTTCGGTGCAGCTATATTCATGCTTACAGGCAAAGAAATTATTGTTCCAAAAATACTAGAAAAATTAAGACTAGAAGGTATTTGGAGAATTTTTACAGGAGATACTTTAAGAAGACTAGGTTTTTTTAGGAGATTTCCAAAAGGATATGGTATTTTTTCAAAATTTTCTAAATAAATAATAATTTCTTTAATTTTAATATAAAAATCATTTAAAGATATTATTATTTTTTATAAGTATAATACGTGATATGCCAAAAACCGCTCTAATTACTGGTATAACTGGTCAAGATGGTTCGTACCTTGCTGAACTTTTATTAGATAAGGGTTATGTTGTTCATGGAATAAAAAGAAGAAGCTCATCTTTCAATACGGAAAGAATTGACCACATATATCAAGATTATCATGAGTCTGACAAGAATTTCCATTTGCATTATGGAGACCTATCAGACTCTTTATCAATATTTTCATTAATCCAAAAAATTAAGCCTGATGAAGTCTATAATCTTGGAGCTCAATCGCATGTTGGAGTTTCTTTTGAAAACCCGGAATATACAGGAAATATTGTGGCGCTTGGTGCGTTAAGGGTTCTCGAATCAATCAGACATTGTGGATTGTCTTCAAAAACAAAATTTTATCAAGCTTCATCTTCTGAATTATATGGAAAAGTCAGACAAGTTCCCCAAACTGAAAAAACGCCATTCTATCCACGTTCGCCTTATGGAGTAGCTAAACTTTATGCATACTGGATAACTGTTAACTATAGAGAATCTTATGGCATGTATGCATGTAATGGAATTCTCTTTAATCATGAGTCACCAAGAAGAGGGGAAACTTTTGTAACTAAAAAAATTACTAGAGGTCTTGCCAGAATTGCACACGGTATTGAAAAGTGTTTGTATCTTGGAAATCTAGACGCTTTACGAGACTGGGGTCATGCAAAAGATTATGTAGAGATGCAATGGTTAATGTTGCAACAA
>MDTG01008683.1_pt1 | contig 15605 bp, 11 predicted proteins | sample 811421 | NCBI WGS metagenome assembly MDTG01 (sample SAMN05326645, study PRJNA326480) | marine metagenome | isolation source: seawater | place: Pacific Ocean: South East | collected 2011
AATAAAGATGATACTTCTGCTGCTGAAGAGTCAAATATTGAGCTGTCTCTTGTAGAAAATAAAGATGATACTTCTGCTGCTGAAGAGTCAAAGATCGAATTGCCAACAAGTAGTATTTCTGTCAAAAATGATGTCCAGATGGAAAATTTCTCTAATAATTCAACAATAACTATGGAATCTAAAGCTCTAAGTATTGATGACATTATCAATTTTAAAATAACTAATTTTCAAATTCCATATACTGTAACAGATCAAGATATTAAGTACTTTATGGAAGCTAAATCAAAAAATGCTTCATTTGAGTATTTATATATGTAATTAAAAAATAAATTATATTTTAATTAGATATACCTTTATTACAAATAAAATTTTTTTGATTTTCTGTTGGACATATACATCCCTTATCACAACTGTATGTTGAAGGACAACATTCTGCTTTGCATTGATTTTGACTAAACATAAACATACTATTTGTGGTGTTAGGAGTTCCATCAACAGACGTCCCATTTGTATGTATTTCAGTAGGAGGATCTTCTGTTTTTAATGGAACAGATACTCCTTGGGGTGTAAATTGAGGGTATTCATACAAGCCCGGGGTATATGTTTTGAATTGCTCTACATTATATTTAGATAGTCTTACTAATTCCTGCGACATCACTGGTATAATTTTCATAGTTAATCGTAACATATGAATCATTGTAATAACTATAATAATTCCTATAACACACTTGTATAGTGTATCCATTATATAATATAATAAGATTTTAGTATTCTAAAATTATATTAGTCATTTAATATATTAGACTGTAATATAATATTTTTTAATGTATTGAATAAGTTTTTAAGATGTTTTGTAAGAAATAGATAATAGTCACCTTCATCATCTGAAATAACATTATGAATATCCCTAATAACACACAATAATTCAGTAAGTTTTTTAATATATTCATAATTATCTTCTGGTAATTTATTAAATAGTAGTATATTTTTAGTGTATTTAGTGAATTCAGATACTTGATTTGATTTGATGTAAGCTTCTACATCACTTGGCTGATCTATAAATATGGTACTTAAATATGTGAGTAATTTAATAGTAGTATTTGAATTTATTGCAATTCTGTATTCCATTTCTGTATCTAATAAATTATTTATAAAGTATTCTATACAATGATTATATTTCCGTAGTTTCCAAAGAAGAATATTTTTAGTCTCTTCTGAATAAGTTGTATTTCGTATAACACATTGTTTCTCTTTATAGATTGGATCTAAAATATTGGAATATACTTTATTAGATAATTCATTAAATGAAGGATTTAATTTTTGTAATATATTATAGTTTTCAATATTTTTATATTTTGAATTGATTTCACTTAATTCGCCTTTCATTAGATTTTTCCAATCAACATTAGCATATATAATATGCCCTTCGGAATCCATTCCACGTCTTCCGCTTCTACCTATCATTTGAAGATAGTTATCTATTTCAAAATTAACTGAATCATTGTATCCTAATATACAAGATGATCTAAAGGGCATATTTATACCCAATGCCAGACTTACATCTGCAATAACATAACCTAATGTTCCTGTTTGAGCTAATTGTTGCACAATCATATTATAAACAGGTGGCATATCAACAGTATAAATTCCAATTCCACGTTTAAGTCCTTGCATAAATACATTCGTATATGAAACTGTTATTTGTAATTTCTTACGTATAGTATTACGTATTTCTCTAATTTTATTAGCGGTCATAGGACTAGATGTATTTAGACAGAAATCAGGATGTTTTTGAAATATATCTACGTGTTTTAGAGTTAAAGTAGAAGTAAAGTTAATATACTCTTTTTTTAGATTACTAAGTTGAATAGATTTAATTTTGTTACTATAACTAGTTTTTTTTATAGCAGCTATCTGTTTCTTGTATTGAATATCCCATTTTTGCCCAAATTGATTAGTTAATGATTCCCACTTTTTATCTAACATTTCTTCTAAAGCTTCTGTTTTATTTCCTACAAAATCTTTATCAAACTTTATAGTTTTTTTATATTTTGCTTTTTCTTCAATAGCATTTTTATAACATTCTTCTGCATACTCTAAATTTACATAATGGTATGGATAATTTAATTCTTCAAGTTTTTCAAGGTATCCTACTAATTTTGTAAAAATATCTTTGCAATATGTTGTATTTTGTTGAAATACTATACAAGGAGTTAAATTATTATGTTTGATTTGCTTGAATAAATTGTATAAATTGATATTTTCTGTAATAGGCTCTTGAATATAATATTTTTTTAGAAGATTCTGTATTTTTTCAGGATATTTCTCTTTTAATTTAATTAGTTCCTCTTTAAGAAGAACTTCGTATGTTCTTGCATCATCTAAAGATAATCTGGTATTGTCTTCTGTAAAAACCTTATTTACATCTAAGTGTGATACTTCATCATTAAAAGTTTCACTAAGTGCATCATATAATACAATACAGTCATACGGTGTCATTGGTAAGTTATTTAATAGAAATACAGGATTAATATCTTCTATAGTTAAACAAGAAATAGGATGTATTTTATGCAAACTGTTAGTATGAAATAAATGTCTTTGTAAATTTAAAAATCTTGTAGAATATGTAATCAATGTCATCTTACGATTACTTATATCATCAAACCATTTTATTAATTTTCTTGGATTACCAATAGTAGCAGAAAGAGCCAATATTTGGATATCTTTAAAAATTTTAACAAGACGCTCATAAAAGTTTCCAAAAATTGGATTAGATAAATTATGTATTTCGTCGTATACTATTATATCAAAATTAGTACCTAGTACTGGAAGTTTATCCTCTATATCTTTTGGAGTCCCAATAATTACATTATTATCGGGGTTTCCATAACTAAAATCTGATGATATCATACATATAGATGCTCCAAATTTAGTAAAAAGAGCAGATACTTGGTATACTAAAGCTGTTGTAGGTACTACAAATAATACCCGCTTCCCTATTATACCAGGATAAATAGACAACCACGTTTTACCACAAGAAGTAGGAGCACATACTAATACAGATTGCCCCTTATCTATACAAGATAATGTCTTGATTTGCCAACTATCTAATTTTTTTTCATAATCATTATAGAAATCAAGCGGTGATAATTCATTAGACAAATGTTCAAATTGAATTCGTTTATAATCTATTTTTTTCATTTGTCGTGTAATTCTAGACATTAATTTAGTCTCAGCTTTATTAGAATATGAATTAGATAATACCTGTAAGTATAAATTGATCATATACTTAGATATATTTTTGGTATATGCGATTTTTAGTAGCTTCATTTTCATACGATTTTTGCCATATTTAGTTTTAAAATGGCTTATTTCATTTAAAATCGCAGGGCTCAATGTTTCTAAATTATTAAAATATTCAAGTCTTTCGTCGTCACGTGACTTATTGAGTTCTTCTATCCTTTTTTTATTTTCAGATATAATTTTATCTGCATTTGTTTTATGTTTTTTTTTCCTAGATAACTCACTTTTCTTATAATTTTTAAATAGTTCTTTTACATCAAGCTTTTCATGTATTGATAAATCACGCATTATAAGATTAATTTCCTGGTCGTCATATTGTTCAAAAAATAGCTTGTTTTCTGTCATTATAGGTATTATAGAGTATTATCTTTAAATTTCAAACTTTATTTGTCAAATTTTAAATATATTTAAAAGTAAGCGAATATAATTTATTATAAATGTTTATAAATATCTGGGTATTTTTTTTGTTCTTTATTAGTATTTATACTTATTTTAATCAATTTCAAGTATTACATTTATTAAACTCAATATATATAAAATACGAAAGCATTATGCAGTATTTTTCTAACAATAATTTTATACCAGAGTCATACTATGTACTTACTTATGAACCTACTACTATAGTAGTATATCAATATCGTTTCAAAAATAACCCTTACCTAATTATTGCAGATAAAGATAAATTAGATAAAACACCATATACACAAGATTATATAGAGCAGTTGCATAGTTCTAAAGATATTTCTTGTTCCAATAAATCAAAAGATGCTATTATAAGTGCATATTTAATAGATAGTGACAAAAATACAAAGGATTATATTAAAGAAGTTCAACAATTGTGTGGTCCTCTGGGAGATTTTTATAAAGATACTACTAACGAATTATATACTAAAAATTTGCAGTTATATATTGATCATAAGTTTCCATATAATGACTATTGCAATTTAATTATTATGCTTTCAGATGGTTCTGAAATTGATTTATTATGTGATAAATAATAATTATCTAAAGAATTTATACCAATAATAGAATATATTAATGGAGGGACAGCAATCAGAATACGAGTTGCAAAATACAAACGAACATTTACTTAACTCTAAATGGGTTGTATGGTACCATAATCCATCTGATAAGTCTTGGACAATAGATAGTTATAAAGATATTTTAGAAATAAGTTCCATAGAGGATTTTTTAGTATTACAAAATAGTTGGGACAAATGTCTACCTCTTGTATCTGAAGGAATGTTTTTTGTTATGAGAAAACTAAAGTCAGGCAAGGCTATATATCCTCAATGGGAGGATGATAATAATAAAAATGGAGGGTATTGGTCATTTAAGATACCAAAAGAAAAAGCACAGGAAGTATGGTTCAAATTATGCAGATATACCTTAGGTGAATGTATATGTTATTCGGCATTAGAGTCACTCCAAGTGAATGGCATATCTATATCTCCAAAAAAAAATTTTTGTATCATAAAAATATGGAATAATAATTCATCTAAGGAAGATATTAAACTATTATCTAAAAATTTATTATTTCTAGATATGTCAGAAGTAAAATATTCTAGTCATCTTGCAAATATAGAGCGTGATCAAACAAAACAGAAAAAATATAATCAAAACAATCGTAAATTTAACCGTAAAAATCAACGCATTAAATTAGGACGATTTTAATATATATTGAAACACTTTATTGATATCAATAAAGTAATTCAATTATTAAGTAGTAGCATATACTAATGTCCAACTTTTAGCATTTTTTGTATAAAGTTCTCTATCCGTTGTATATTCTTTAGCAATGTCGGGTACAAGTGGATCACTTGGATTTGGTTCATTCATTAAAGAACAGATTGATAGGAGTACTTTACTTATAGTCAGTGCAGGGCTCCAATTATCTTTCAGAATATCTAAACATATATTACCACTACTATCAATATTTGGGTGGTATACTTTTGTTATGAAATTAATTTTAGGAGGTTTAAATGGATAATTGGGGGGATAAAGAATATGCAAATTAAATATACCTCCTTCATAAGGAGTATCTTTGGGGCCATATATTTGAGCACCCCATTCATATATATTATCTGATACAGGTGATGCTGAACAATTGGAAGGAGGATCCTTTTTAATTTCATTAAACTCTTTTTGAAGTCGTATAGAAGCCATTTATTATAATAAATAAATATCGTCTTTAAACTTATATCAAATTTATTAAATTACTTAAGTGCTACATTATATAATTATACTATGTCTAAATTTAATAAAGAGGAGTATTTTGGTAATGTAGAGTATAAACAAGAGTTTAAGAATATGACCAAAATAAAAATTAAAAAATATGCAACCCAATTAAAATTTCGATTAGTAGAAGGTAACGGAAAAGCAGTATATTTATTAGGTGTAAAAGATGAAGGTACTATATTAGGAATACCTAACCATAAAATAAATGAATATGCAGATATTATGAAAAATATAGCGAAAGAAGTGGACAGTACTGTAACAGAAATTATTCAAATAGGGATTGCAAATAAACTATCTAGTATTATTATTGTAAAAATAAAAGCCAATTTTGATATGAATTCTATTTTTTATTTTGTATAGTTTTAACGGTAATACCATCCTGGCTATATTTAAATAGTTAATTATGTAGGTATATTAAAGAAGGCTTTATAATTATTGGCTAATATAGCTAACTTATTAAATATATCAGATTTGTCACCACAATTGGCACAGTCCCCCCCTGGCTCTTCAAGAGCTTCCTTGTCCCATAAGGTACAATTACACATATCACGCCATAACATTGAACTTAAAGAAGGCTTGTGTGTCAATAGGTTAGATAATATAAAATAGTATATAGCCATAGATATACCACATTTCTCATCGACTCTACTATTTTTAATTTGTTCTATTCTATCTATACCTATCTCTTCATGAAAAGATTCCTGGATTATTCTATCTATTAACTCTAAATCTCTATTTAGAGTACTTATTGTCAGATTTGCTACTACCTGTCGAATTTGTTCAATAATTTCTTCTATAGATTTTCTACTAAAACTTTTTTCACATAAAAACCCTTTAAATTCTTCTTCTTTCCTAATAGTGTCTTCTTCGGATTTGGGTTCTATAAATAGGTGATTAATATGATTGGTTTCTAATATATTTATAAATTGATTAAATTGATTAAAGATGGGAAGACCTGGGGGTGGCGGCGGCTGCTGAACTTCAACGGCCCGGGGTTGGGTATTAACTGTATTTTTACCCCCAGTTTGTTTTATATAATTTTTTTATACAAGTTTACCTGTACGACCATTTATATTAACCCACTTTCCAGTATTAGGATTCTGTATTTTACTAAAACTCATTATATAATAAAAATATATAATAAATTTGATACGTGTTATTCTTGCACTTTAATTATAAATGCCAACTAAATCACATCACAGTACTGCGTGTGCAACTTTTATTACAGGTGCTCTTATATCATTAATATTTGGAATTACAAGCTCAACTGCATATCCCGATGCTACCGAATCTAGGAAATCTAAATTAAAAGATGACATTATCATATCATTTATAATATTTATAGTTTGCTGTATTTTATCTGTCCATGAACATAAAATGCATATAGCGGCCATTTCACGTTTATAAACAAGGTACTTACTCTATTTACTCATCATTATTTTTAGGTGCTAAACAAAATTTAACTTCTCCTAAATTAGCTACATTATATCTAACAATAATAGGATAATCATTCTTTAGGTAGATCTCGATATTTTGACATAAATTAGTACATTTACTAAATAGTACTAAATAACGCAAACTGAATACTCCTTGTATAACTTCATTAGGCGCCAAATTTTGGATATAAGACATCCCTCCTCCTCCCTGTGCCTCTTTAATTACAGTTTGTTGGCTAACCCAATCGTTACCAATACAAAATAACAACTCATTTCCACTAGATTTTATTTCTATTTCATCTGATAACTGATTCATATCTCTACATAGTTTTTGAAAATCACTTGAAGGTAATCTCAAGACTGAAGCAAATTCAGCAGGAGGAACCTCTACCTTATCTATAAATAGATCCATTAATTTCAATTCAAATGTGTGTTTTAAATTTTTTTCACCAGTGTCAATTTGAATTTTTAATACATTTGGTTCATCAGTTTCTACATAAAATGTTAGTGTATCGTTAGGAGACATCATTTTAAGGAGTTTAAATAGACGCATCATTGATATACCACATACTATTGGTTTTTTACAATAATATTTTTCGAAATTTTTGGAAAGAAGTTTCATATGAATAAGCGCAACGTGAGATGCATCCATTGCTATTATTTTCATACCAGATTCGTCAATTTCTATATTGACATCTGTTAAAATCTCTTTCAGGGCCTCTACTAAAGTTCTAAAGGCACTTGCTTGTACAGTTCTAATTACAAATTCATAGCTCTCGAGATTCTCGTCAAATTCACTTATATTATTATATTGATTTGGATTCTCAGATATAGCAACACTACTTTGACTCATATAAAGAATTGACTATGTCATCTCTTTATATAATTATTTAAACGCGGTTAAAATTATATAATAATACACTATTATCAGAGTAATTGTTTTTGTTGGTCTATATTAATAATTTTATATTTTATAGGTGATTTAACAGGATATTTCACCTGTTCAATATTTAACTCCATAACTTTATAAAATAATTTTTTATATTCATCCATATTCAAAGGTACTATTAAAGATGAGTTGCTATTTTTGTTTAAATTATGCTTGGGCATTGTTGTATGTTGGATTATTTTATATTTTTTTGAATCTGAAACTGCACATTCTGATACTGAGTTAGTCATTACATTCATATTTATACTAATATCTAGGTGTATTTCATCAAAAGGTATCATTTTATTGTAATATTTTTGTCTAATTAAATGATAAAGTGTATTTAATTTACTTATATTATAATCTGTGCTTGTCATTAATATTTCAAAAGGAACATTGACTGTGAATCTATCTCCTGTCTTTTTTTTCTTAAAATAATAAAATAACTGATTGCGTTTGAATTGATTATATACTATTTCATTAAACAATCTGTTCTGCAATCGTAATATTCTATTTTTTTCTGTATTATCTATAATTTGAATTTTGCAATATGTCTTGATTTCTGAATTTAATTTTACAATTAATTTATTATAGTTATCTAATGCAGTTTTTACTATATCTAATTCTAATTCTTTCACTATAGCGGATACAATTGTTTCATCTATTGGCTTATCAGAATTAAATTCACTATATCCTTTCCAAATATAACTATCAATACTATCCATTTTTTTAAAACTTAGCTTAATCATATCGCAATATGGTAGCTTACATTTAGTAGTAATACAAGATGTATCAGATTGAATTGTAGGGTAATCATTAATGTCTTCTACTTCTATTGATTCAATTATTGAATTAAATATTTCCCCTATTATAGGCTTAATTAATATTTTTTTAGTAGAAGAAGACAATCCAGGATTTAATAGTATGCTTAATAAGTACTCTTTTATACTATATATAGTATCGACTTGTAAAAAAGATATAAATTCAGTTGTAAGTAAGTTATAGATATCTGTAACGTATTTTATTTTTTCATTAGTTTGAATTCTTTCATCTATAAATAGTGGCTTATTAATAATAGTAGTACCAAATATTTGATCTATTAAAGGTTCTTCTATAATTTTTTCAATAATATACATAGCTATGTTACCTGGTACAGTATTATATATATAAAACTGCTCAAATAATAGTATTTCTAAACCAGTCTCTAATATAATTGAAGTATATCTTTTAGTAGAATTATCCATATTGCCACGAACGGGTAAGCATAATATTTTATAATCAGATATTCTTGAAAGTTCAATACTATAAGTTAAATAATAATCTATATTATTCAACTCTAATATAGTAGTAGTAGTATATTTACTTTTAATTTCTTCTGTGGCTTTTTCTTTAATAACTTCTACATAAATTCCACAATTAAAACTAATAGCAATTACCTCTTTTGAATCTTCTGTTAAAACTATATTATTTAGTAAATACTCCTCTTTTGAATATTTAGAATAAACATTGTTAATTATATCAATAGTTTCTGATAATGTAAATGGTGATTTATAAATAGAATTTTCATATGCGATTCTATAATCATTTAATTTTTTGTCTATTTCAAAATAATTTGACTTTGTACGTGAAAGATTTTTTATATCAGAAGAATTAATAGGCTTTATAGGGATATATACCCCTATATTAGATATAAATCCAATAATCATATCTGAGTCCTCTATATATTTTATAGGGTGTATTGATATTTGTTCTGATGTATCTTTCTTTAATTTATTATATGTTCTAATTGTCTTATCTAAATCTGTTATTTCTATATCATTGAGTTCTTTTATTAAATATCTTTTATATAAATGATTATCTACTACTTGAGGATATACTGGTACAACTACTTCATTATCTAAATATATTCCTGTGATTTTATTATATTGATCTCTTATAAAATACTTTATTTTAAATCCCGAATCTAAAATAGATGTAACCACTTCAGCTATAGTATAGTTTTTATCTAAAATAAATTTATTATATATTTTAGCAACATCAATCAGTTTTGATGGTATAGATCCAGATGTTATACATCTTGTATCAAACACTTCTATTAAATCTTTATCTACAAAATGCTTTATTCTATCAGTATTTTGTATGGATGTCTTACTTTTTTCAGGGTTATTGATACTGTTTTTATATCGACTCAGTAAGTCTCCCCATATTCTATTATATAATTTAATAGTGTCTCCAAAAAAATGCTGATATATAGGAGTATATTTATCGTTATGTTTTAATACAATTGCAGTATCTACATCTTTTAATAATTTTTGATTACTAAAATAAGGGCATAGCATTTTATAGGTATCATCTTCACTATTATAGTCAATTATGATTAATCTAAGCCCATTTGGTAAAAAATAACTAGGTTCTGTTAGATATTCATAATAAAACTCCATATTTTTATTTTGGTTTGATATAGTATATTCCAAGTAATTTTGGAAAGAGCTCTGTTTCCCAAGGTACTGGAATTGAATATATAAGTTTCCATTATTTAAAACTCTAAATTTATCATATGTTAATGTTTTTAATATGTGATCTTTAATATCATAATCGGAAATTTTTTTACTGGGAGAAGTTGTACCATTAGGAAAACTATTTGATGCTATATCTGCTATTAGACTAAAAAAATTATTAGGACCTTTATCAACTCCTTGTAGTAAAAAACAGCCTATATTGGTTTTTAATGGGCCTGTTACACATCTCATATTATGATTGAAAATTTTCAATAGTGGTATAGGTAATAAACCAAACCTAACAGGATTATGTGACAAATGTTTTCCCCAATTTTGAACATAATCACTTGTTTGTACGGAGGGGTCTATTTCTAACTGTTGTGTTCCAAATGCTTGTCTGATTCTTGCACTATTATCTTTAAAACAACACGGAAAGTATAAATTTAAAGGATGGCTACTTTTATTCATAAATCCTGGATATGTTCTATTTTCTTTTTTTTGTAAAAATAATAGACTATTATTTAGAGTTGAGTTTAAAATATTATCATCTAATACAGGGTATTTTCCTTTATAACTCGGCTTAAATTCGAGTATATCTTTCCCAGTAGTTTTATCTGTTCTCCATTCAGATCCAATTGCTGTTGATGGATCTTCTACTTCAGTAGATTCAAACTCTTCTGCAACACCCCACTCAAGATCACTTACATTCAAAGGTGTATTAGAATTTAATTCAATTATTTTAGGACATATATACCAGTAATGAGACGATTCATCGGAAGATGATCCCCATTTTAATGCTTTACATTTAATTTTTTCGGATTTTTTTAATGACATTATATTTTCTTTACTACAATCAATATCATCCGGGGATGTAGCATAAGATATTTTTGATAATTTAGGGTTGGTTTGTTGTTGTTTTTTAAAGTCTTCGTCAATTTTAATTTTCTCAGAATCTGTTAGTATCTTTGGTTGTCTAGATCCCTGACAAGCCGCAGCATAAGTAGGCCCCCATTCTTTATCGCTAATAGACCAATGAAATAATATTGGATCTAGTGCATACATTTTATCTAACATAGTATTTTTTGTTGCTTTTGATAAGGCAACATCTTGTTTAATTTCTCTTGACAATACCTTAATCTGTTCTAAATATTCTGGATCTGTTACTTCTTCTATATTTGATGATTTTGATTCATCTATATCGCCTATTTCACCTTCTATAACTTCGGAATCTCCAGAAATATCAGATAATGCATCATCAATTGTATCTTGTACTATTTTTTGTTCAGAATAATTTAGATCATCTTCATCTTCATCTATACCATCGTCCTCATCATCACTCCATTCATCCATATCATCGTCACTAAATTCATCATCTATATCTTGTAACTGATCTTTTTCAATAGATACTGAAATTGTTTTTGTAGCTTCAGCTATTTTTTTTAATTCTATCTCTTTTGTATCACTTTCATCTGTAAAAAAATAGTTAAAATAGTCTCTTGGTTGCAATTGCTTTGAATAAGAATAGTACAATTCGAAAAAATAATGTATGAAAAAATAGACTTCTTTTATTTGATTGATAGATTTGACATTTTCAATATATATATTTATGTACTCTTCTGTTTCAGAATACAAATGTGGTATATAATCTATTTTAATAATAATTCCTCTATTAGAAGAGGATGATTTTGATTTCATATCTCCTTTATTTAATATATCAAGTGCCTCTTCTTTTGATATCATAAACATTTCCATTATTCTTGTTAATTTAATGCCTGCTTCTAAACCTATATCTTCAAATTTTGTTAATAGTGTTTGTATAGGAGAAAAATCATCATAATCAGAGACCTTTATATAATTTAATTCAAACATCTGGTGTATTTCAGGTTCAGAAGAAGATTTAATAAATAATTTTGGTACATTTTTTAATTGTTCTAATTGAGATACTCCTTGATCGGGATCCATGAGATCGATATCATAGGTATTATCTAAACTATAATTTTTAATTAAACCTTTTATATACACTCCTCTTGTCTCATCATAATATAATATTGGATCATTAATTTTATATATTTTTTCCTGTATTCGTACAAATGGATATAATTGGGTTGCAGTCTTTTCTAAAAAATCAAGATTGACTACTGTTTTTAAATCACCTATATGGGGAACTTTAAATTTATAACTATATACAACATTGTCTATATTAGTAGATGTATTATTATATAATTGAACGTCTTCTACATTTACTGTGTTAGGATTGAGGATAGTATAAGATTGAAGTGAATCGATAGAAAATAAAGTGGATTTAAATATATTAACCTTATCCATTATATATGATAATTCATTTGGCAAATCATTTAACATCCTGATATCAATAGTTATTTGCATATATCCTTTTTTAGAAATATCAACATCTAAATAGATTATTTTATAGTTATGAAATACTACACTATCTGTTATATTTAGATTACTATTATTTATAATAAATTCCTTTGGGACTTCTCTAATAATATTACCAGACAATTCAATATCGTATGTATTATCCTCGTTTATTTTAAATATTGTACCATTTAGTTTCTCAGGAATCTTTACTTTAGTTAATTTGATTTTATAACTAATTTCTTTTGGATTATTTTTAATATGACGAAGAGAGTCATTTTCAAATTCATAACTTTTATATCTAATCCATTCATCTAATTCTTCTTTAGATACGAGCGGTTTATATTTAAATGTAATTTTTTCAGTAATAGGTTTAAAGATTTTATATATTATTTCTTTACTACCTTTAATATCTCTGAATTTAACAAAAGGTATGTCGAAATTTAATGATATTCCGTTAAAAACATCTCTTATATCAAAATCTTTTGGTAATATTAACTTATGTCTAAATGTTAGTAGAAAAAATTTATCCAATCCTATATTTAATAGAGCAGGGTTAGGTATATATTGGTTATACGACTGTGCTATTTTGGAATATTTAGTTAAAATAAGATTATTAGTTGTATATGAATCCTTTAATAAATATTCATCGGGATCTTGTTTTGTATAATTTATGATATCTTCCTGTGCTATATTTGGAAAAAACTTTGAAATAAAATGCACATAGGACCGTTCTTTTGTTTCTTCAGATAAAATTTGTAGTTTAATTAGTTCTTGTCCTATGTTATAGTAATTATACATATAAAAGGTATTTTGACCTGCATACTGACTATATAAAATTTTATTTTCATACATATTTACTAGTCTAATTATTGAAGCAGATACTTTCTGTTTATACTGAACATTGTCTGGGTCTAAATATGTTAGTATATCTGAATCAATTGGATAAGTCATCTTACCTACTTTTTGATAGACATATCTTATATTTTGATATTTTGCATATAGTCTTAGATATTGGATAACACACGGGTGATTTATAATTTCTATTAATGATTGATGAATATTATCAGATTCATATTTTACTAATAACTTTTCAATTATAACAGATGGCACCAAATATGATTCTAATATTGTTTTTAATTGTGATGATGTATATTTTAAATATTTAATTTTAGAGTCTTCTATAATTCTTGACTGTATTTCTATAACTGTTGGATCTACATTTATTGCTGCCCCATATATATATAGCCCCTGGCTATTAAATATATCATTGTAGGGATTATTATTACAATAATGCCCTAAAATATGATACAAAAATTTAACAGTTTCATTTTTAGAAATATAAAAGGGGACAAATATAACATCTTCATATAAATTTGACTTAATATCCCAATCTTGAATCATTAGGTCAGCTGATCTATATTCAAAAGTTGTATATAAAAGGTCCGTATTAACTCCCGAAAATGAATCATCTGTATTGTCTTTAACATTTTTAGATATTTTATCTAGCTCTTTTTTTATATCTTCTGAAAATTCTCCTAAAAAAATATATTTTATTTGTTTCATATGACGAGGTCGCATATAATTTTTTTCTAATTTGTCTATTAAAGAAGAATATTTATCTGGGTTATCTATTTCTTTTGCGATATTTGTATGAATATCGTTTATGGTATCTGAAATTTTCTCTAAATCGATACCAGAAGAATCAAACCTATTATAAATTACTTTAACATAATAACTATCTTTTTTTATTTCACAAAATAAATCTGTTTTACAACTTAAAGACATTTGTATATTATATACATAAAATTTAAATGAGCTTAAACCCCTCTACAAATATAGAAACAGTTCCTAATGGATTTCAAACTATTACAAATGATATTCATACTATTATAGATAATAATAATAGACTAAAATGGGATGATTATTTTATATCAATTGCATTATTAGCATCTAAAAGAAGCACGTGTTCAAGACTTAATGTTGGGTGTGTAATCACCAAAGATAATAGAATATTAGCCACAGGTTATAATGGATTTTTACGTGGTGCGCCACATATATCAAGAGTAGTCAATAATCACGAACAGTTTACTGTTCACGCAGAACAAAATGCAATATGCGATGCAGCTTATAGGGGTACTACTTTAAAAGATTCAACCGCATATGTAACACATTATCCTTGTTTAACTTGTTTAAAATTACTTATTGCTGCTGGTATATCCGAAATTAAATATCTCCGAGACTATAAAAATAATCCACTTAATGCAGAAATGGTTAATGAAAATAATATAAAATTAATTCAACTAAAAATTGACTAAATTAAACTATTAATTTTATAGTTTAATTTACTATAATATTTATTTGCTACAATCCATTTTACCACTATCCATTTTAAGAAGACTACGTTTATCTCTATTTAATATAGCTGTTACTTTTTTCATCTGTCCTTTATTATATTCATTAGTTCTTCCCAAAAAAACATCTGATATACGCACCCAATTGTTATGTCTAGTTCGACCTGATCGTGGTATATTAAATTCCATAGAAGGAAGCGCATCTACCCCAAAACATAAAAGGTCTGTATTTAATTTAGAATTTTCAACAAAACCATATCTTGTATATACTTTAGTATATAATCCTCTTGTAGATAACCGCCCCCTTCTATATAATACACCTCCATATTTATATGATTTATAAGCTTCGTCTACCTCTCTATCATATATATCCCTCTCTAAATATTCATCATCATCTTCGTCCTCTTCATCTTCGTCCTCTTCATCTTCGTCCTCTTCATCTTCGTCCTCTTCATCTTCGTCCTCTTCATCT
>MDTG01187197.1_pt1 | contig 15605 bp, 11 predicted proteins | sample 811421 | NCBI WGS metagenome assembly MDTG01 (sample SAMN05326645, study PRJNA326480) | marine metagenome | isolation source: seawater | place: Pacific Ocean: South East | collected 2011
AACGGGGACAACAACACGAAAACGACGCACAAAAGTGCGATTTTGCATCTCATCGTGGCGTCGAGAGACGTCAACCACCACCACCACCACCACCTTCGGAAAACCTTCGTCGATATCTTCTCGACGATGTTTTGGACGAACGCGACGTCTCTCTTTCTCTCTTTCTCTCTCTCTCTTTCTGATGCTTCTCCCGCGACGGAAGTGTGTGTCGAGCACGAGACGTTTCTTCAAATCTCTTCAAAAAATGTCCAATTTTATATTTAGGGTTTCAAATGAAAGAGAGTAAAAGGAGGTTTTTGGAGGAGAAAAGACATCACACACGAGACCCCTTTGCGCTCGCGCGCGAGCGAGCGAGAGAGAGAGAGTAAGAAAGAAAGAAAGAAAGAAAGAGGACGAGGAGAGAAACGTCGCGAAGACGACGAAGCTCGAGAAGGGATCGCATTTCCTAAGGAGAAGGCGGCCTTTTTCAATAAAGAAACCGTTCGCGTTTGAGTGTGCAAAAGGCATCTTGAGTAATTTGGGCGTGTAATTTGGGCGTGACGCAGAACGAAAACGCCGCCGATGTACGTTCCGACGGACGAATCCTACCAACGATGGAAAACGCTCGTGCCGTTCATATACGACTGGTTCAATAACTTCAACGTTCCGTGGCCTTCGTTGGCCGTTCGGTGGGGGTCGATTCTCGAAGATAAACAATACAAGTTTTCGCAGAGAGTTTACATAACGGAGCAAACCGGAGCGCACCCGGGCGCAGACTCGAACACGATTTTGAGTTACAACGTGGACGTGACGAAACCGAGAGTGGCGGCAGCGGAGCACATGCTGTTTGATGACGGGACGGATGATGGGTTTAATGGTGGGAATGGAGTTAATGGTGGCGGCGCGGGTGGTATTGGCGGAGAGAATACAGGCGGGCCGAGGGTGTCTAATATTAACCTCGGTTTCTTTAAGAAAGTGCACGCGATCATCCATCCAGGGGAGGTGAATAACATGCGTTCCTTTGGGAGTTTAAATCCGGACGTGTTGGTGACGCACACGGATTCGGAGAATTTGTATGTGTGGGACGTGAAAAGACAACCAGGGAGGTCATTTAAAGAGTGTCGCGTGAGAAACGACGATCCAAATTACAGAGCGAGCACGCCGGATTTGATTTTAACTGGACACACCGAATTTGCCGAGTTTGCGTTGGATTGTCACACAAAGGAGTATAAAGTGGCAAGTGGCGGGAGAGATAAGAACGTTTTGGTTTGGCATTTGCCGGATTTTGGCGCGAACGCTGCGGTGAGTATTAGTAATAATAGTAACGGGAAAGTGACAACGAACGAGAATGACGTAAAAGGTCCGATGCTTAACGCGCAGTGTACGTTCAAAGGGCACACGGATACGGTGGAGGATGTTGCATTTCATCCAACAGATGCGAATATTTTGTGTTCTGTATCGGACGACACTAGGTTATTATTTTGGGACGCGCGGTGCGATCATGGCAAACCTGTGAACGCGGTGAAAGCGAGCGAAGTCGACGTTCACGTGGTTGATTGGAACGCATTAAATACAAATTTAATCGTGACTGGTGGTAAAGATAAGATTGTGAAAGTATGGGATTGGAGAAAAATTGGGGAACTCTCGTCGGCGAAAAAAGGAGGCAGAAAACAAGGAGAAAACGCGTCGGAAAAAGATATGGTTATTATGAGTCACTCGCACGAAGGCGAAATTCTTCGCGCGAGTTGGTCGCCGCACAACGAAAATGTCTTCGCGTCGGCCTCGGACGACGGGTGTTTGAACGTGTGGGATCTAACCAGGAAGAAGGCAACTACTAATAGCGACGAAGAAACTACCACTACAGTAAACGAAAACGAAAACGAAAACAAACCTAATGACGGCACAGCCGATGGCGGAAACAACGGCAGCGAAGGAGACGACGGAAACACTAACAAACCAAAGAAACCTCGTTACGGTCAAGTTCCACCGGAAGAACTTCTCTTCACGCACTCGGGGCATAGGAACCCTATCGCAGATTTTCAGTGGAACCCTCACGATCCGTGGACGGTGGTGAGCTCTGGATCGGGCGCGAATGTCGCGTCCACGTGTCAATTTTGGCGCATATCTGATCTTATCACTCGCTCAAAAGATGACGTCATGCAAGAACTTGAGAAACATTCGGCATATATTTGCGGACGAGCGGCGAAACCCGCGGATAGTGGGGACGATACGGAAGATACTGGCGACGACACTTCCGACGGTGGCGATGACATAAACACGAAAGAGGAAGACGTTGTGAAGGAAGAACAAAACATGACGCGAAATCCTTCGTACGAAACCGCGCAAGAAGAGCCGTTCGAGGCCATGGATTCGTAACGATGATGTAATATTATACAAAGTTTTAGTTACCGGTACATTTTTTAGATACAAATAATTATGTTAGAATCTTTTCAACCGAGAGATTGCGCTCTCGTCTTTTTTCTTCAGAGAGAGGAAGAGGTCGTCAGATACTGCGTCATTCAAGCAAAACAGACACAACGAAAAATGTTTGCATGCGCTCAGTTCTTTTGTCATTAGTGACTTCACGTTGGATGGGTCAGAAAAGATTAAGCAAAATTGGACATCACTGCGCACGCTTGCGAGAAACACAGAAGAAAAAAATGAAAGAAAAGCTTACCTTCACTACTGCATTACATTCACGTGCCTAATCCAGCACGTTTCTTTCGCATGACCGCCTCGACTGGCTCCGCTTTACCATCTCGCTTGGCGCCGAGTCCGGTGCCGTGCGTGAAGCCCATCTTTTCCATAAGCTTACTTCCAATCGCGTTCCCGTACTGTTCAAACTCGGCGTAGTTTCTCCCGGCGTCAATCGGGACGCCTTTTGAAGCTTTTGTTCTCGCTTTTCGCAAAGCCTTCATTTTCGTCTCAGCTTCGGCTGCTCGTCGTAAACCTCTATTTGCGTATACTTTAGGTTCACCACCGTCATCCTCCTCCTCTTCGGAAGACTCTACTTTGGTCAATTCTGTCGCCTTACCGGCTTTGATGAACGATACCGGCGCTGCGCTCTTCCTAATGCTAGTCCCTCTTTGTCTATTCCGTCTATTTTTACCGGTTCTATCCCTAATCTCTTTACCATAATGCGACATCACGCTTCTATTCGCCCCGGGCGAGTTTCCAGTGAATCTTATAACGGCATGAATCCACTTTCCTCCACCCACCGTTTCAAACACAAACCAGCCAGGAGACACGCCGCTTCTTTGATGCACGATATCTCTCACGCACTCCAGTTTCATCTTCGTCATGCCAGGCGGCAACCCAACGTAGCTTCCTTCGCCTAAATACACCAATGTCTCCATGACCGATTCCACATACGTCTCTAACTCTTCCTCTTCGATCAGCTGTTTCTGCGCCTCTCGTTTCGCCTTACGTTTCTTCGCTAGTGCTTTTTGCCGCCCTTTTCTCGACGTCCAATCGTCCTTACTTGAACTGCTGCTTTCCCCGAACGACGACCCCGGGCTGGGGACCATGTTCCCTCCATCTAACGCCATACCAGCGATGGCTTTTAACTGTCTCTCGTATTCAGCCGAATCCGACAGTTGCCCTTCCATGTCTTCGTCGCTGTCCGAGGAGGACGAAGAGGGAATAGAATTAACGTCAACGTCGGCGTCGGCGTTGTTCTCATCGTCGTAGTCCCGGTGAATCTCGTTTTTCTTTGCTCTCTTTTCCTTTCCTCTCTCGACGTCCACGCGAACGTTTCCAATCATCAAGTGCGCTCCGTCTTCGTCTTCTTCGTCTTCTTCGTCTTCCGACGAAGACATCGAGTTTGCGGGGTCCAACGTAAAAAGCGCGTCGACGACGTCGTCGCGTCTCCCCGTTTCGCGCTCCGCGATCTCTTCTCGTTTCGGTGCGCACTCGCCCAGACCGACCGGTACGGTCACGTCGTACTTCATCCAATTTCAAGAATATTATTTTGCGTCCAAATTTTTGTGCAGATTTTTGTTCCCTTTTTGGAAACGAATTCGCTTCTCGACACAAAACAACGTTTTGGGGATGAAAGCGCGTCTGCTCCCGAGACGACCGCCGCAAAGTCCAACGAGACCCCCCGTCGAACGAGGAGGAGAGAAACCCAAAACTGCTGGACGGGGTGGTCGTCGGTTGGGATGGAAAACGAAAGAGAAGCGGCTCTCTCGCGAGAAAAGAGGAAGAGGAGATGTGTCGACCAACATCGTTTTAGGGGAGACACGTACCGTTACGGACGTCCCTCCGACCGCGACGGCCGTCGAACTGTTCTCTGGGATTGGCGGGATGCGCTTAGCTCTGGAAGAATCGAACGCGCTTAAAGATGGTGACGCGACCGTCGCGCGATTCATTGCCATCGATAACAACGTCAACGCGAACGATGTCTATAAAGCGAACTTTCAAAACTCTCTACTGATTGAAGGGAACATAGAAAACGTCGATGCGAAAAGTTTGATTCTTGGCGAGGGAGGACGGTGCGAAATATTAATGATGTCTCCACCGTGCCAACCATACACGAGAAAAGGGAAGAAAGAACGAGAAAAAGATGCGCGGTCGACGGCACTGGCTTTCATAATCGACATGTTTGAAGATATGGATGATGTGTGTGACGAAGATATGCGTCCGAAGAGGATACTGCTTGAAAACGTCGTCGGATTCGAGCTCGGTGCAGAAAGGGAGAGGTTTATACAAGCGTTGAAAAAGAAGAAGTATCACGTGAGAGAGTTTGTTGGGTTGTCGCCGGAGACGATGTTAGGAGTGCCAGTGAAAAGGCCGAGATATTACTTGTTGGCAAGAACAGAGGAGTTTGGGAGGTTTGATGATGATGCGCCTTGGATGTCGCAAAAAGGAAACGTAGCGATGGTAGAAAATATAGCACAGTATTTAGATGAAGACGTAGAGGTGGGTTTAGAAGTAGAGAGAAAGAAAATAGAAAAATATTGGAAGTTCTTCGATATCGTTAATACATCGTCATCGAATGATAACTTAGCGTCGACATTTACGTCCGGGTATGGGAAAACGATTTTTAGCGGGAGTTTCATTCTCTTCAAAGACGGCGAAATCGCGAAGAGGGATGTTAATGCAAATAACGCGTATCGGTTAGTGAATGATGATGATGAAAACAATGAACAATTTGCAGAGCGAATTTCAAAGTCCTTGAGATATTTCTCTCCCAGTGAAATTTGTCGTTTACATGGGATTAGAGATAGTTTTGTTTTTCCTTCGTCGTTATCGAAGCGGCAACGGTATAAACTAATTGGGAACGGGATTTCAGTACAAGTCGTCGCAAAATTGCTAGAATATCTATTTAAATAAGGTACTAATCTACCATTAGAAGCTAGTGACTCGCGCTCTATTCACAGCTGGTCCTGCCTTGCGAATGGTAGAATCGACATTTTGTTGTTGATATTTTCTTTTCCCAGTGCTAATCGCGAAGATCCCAATTGCCAAAACTGCCAACACGAAGAACAAGTATTCGCCACTGAATACGTTTTCGAGAAAGACTGGAAGGATCAATATAGAATTCGAAACAATCATTTTCTGTCGACGTAATCTGCATCGCGCTAATTTAATTCTCGCATTTTCAATCGTCAATCTCGACCGTTCCGCGAACTCCATGGATTTGCTCAAGACGTAATCGGACTGAAAGTGTACGGCGTCTTCGTCTTCTTCAAACGAAGATAAACTCGCGGCCAACTCGGTAAAAGCATTGTCCAAATCCCGGAGATTTTCTTTCATTTCTACGGAAATACGTTGTGGTAACGAGTGCGGTAACGTTTCGCGATGATTTTCGTAGTCATCGTTCTCGTTGACGTATTCGTTCGCGAAGGCACCGTACGCCTCCGTCGCGACTTCGACGATGTGCAAGGCGGAATTCAATCGGGAAACGATATGATTTCTTCTTCCGGCGTTTGCAATGACATCAGAAACGCTTTCCGTGTTTGAAAGATCCCCACCGAACGGATGACACCCAACTGCCCACGGCAACGGTTCAAAATCTCGGCCTTTGTGTTTCCTAGCTTCAAACGGCAACGCACCGAGCGTTTTCGCTAGACCGGCGATAATATCGCGCGTTGGGTTTGGATTCGCTTTCTTTCTCTTTCCTTTATGCGGCGTTGAAGGCATTCCATCACTCATCCCGGCATCTTGAGAAGAAATCTCGGAGGCATCTTGTAAAACAACCACCAAGTTTTCATCCGAAGCGACATCGTTTCGTATGTCATCTTCATCTTCGTTATCTTCATCACTTTCCACGTCTAAACCATCGTCGTCATCCATAGCGACACCTTTGCCGTACGATGCGAGCGATAAGATGTACACTGGGACCACTCTTGTGCCAAACAATTTCACAGTATTTGTTCGATTGTTGCCCAAAAATGTTGACGCAACACCTCCTCGTTTTGAATGCAAATGCCCAACGTTTACATCTTCGCTCAAATGCATATCCAATAACACCGCATGCGCGGCATGCTCAGCCGCTTTCGGCCCGTACCTAGAATACAAAAGCGATGACGCTGTTTCTACGTGTTCACTCAAACCATGTCCAAGTGCGTCGCTAGAAACACGAAGCTCTTCCAATACGTGGCGTTTAGAAAACTTGACGAATCGCTCATCGCTGTTCACAACATTAGGCCGTTTCGCACGCGAAATGGCAGAAGCAATGTGATGATGCAAATGTAACTCGTGCGTTCCAGAGACCAGAACGAGTTCTTGCCCGGGAAGTAGAAACTTTCTCACTTCTCGTTCAACCGCTTCTAAATCCACGCTCGTCTTGTCGGCTGTTTCATCAACGACGTCCTTGTTCTTAACATCCGTGTGTTCAAATTTCAACTCTGGATCAAGAGGGTCAAACGCAGCGTGGTCTCTCAGGGCAATTATTGGTACCAAAACCCTTTTAGCGTAATTCTTCGTCTCAAAGGCAATATCTGGCGCGTGTAAACTTCTCACGCCATCAAATATCGTCTTTCCTAATTCGCCGCGCACGTGCACGTCAAAACTCTTTCGTATGCTATCAGAAATACCCTTCTCCGTGTTAAAAAACTCCTTAAACGGCTCTACGATGCTATTTCTCGTCGGAAAAAACCACGTCCTCATCTTCTGAGCTTCCTTCAACGACGCGCCTTCTGCTCTTAAATCCACCACGGCATAGTTCCCACGCCCAACCCATGCACTCGACGTCGCGTACTCCCCATGCCTTTTCTTCCCTCCCCTCAACTCTTTGTATCTATGTATGCTCTTCAAATCGTATCCATACGTGTACGAAGACTCTTCCGTGTCCACATTGGACGCATTCTTCGGGTTATTCATAACACTCGTAGCGGATGGCATGGCAATTACCATCGTAAACTTCCCATCCGAATCTACGTCTACATCGTTGTTCTCTCGTATCACTTTCTCGACGACAGGTTCCAACTCTTTGGCGTCGATTATAAATCGAGGCGCATGCGGGGTAAAATCAGACGAACGACTGACGACGACATCCTCGTATTTGCGTCTAAATTTGCTCAATGCATTCTCGTATAAAGAAACCGATCCGTGCTTGACCGCATATCGGACGTTAAAATTCACTTTGCTCTTTCTGGCGTCGTCGTCATCGGTGCCAATTTTGTCTTTCAAATTGAACACCGAAAACGAGCCAAACGCGTCGTTTAGTTGTAAAAGCAAATCGGTTTTGTCCACGCGCAAATACTCATCATTTCCTGGCGCGTCGTCTAATCCCAGTAAAAGGACATCCACGGAAAGTGGGAGGGTGAACGATGATCTTTTCCCGCGTATGGCGTCGTCTTCATCTTTGTTGAAACGCGCGTTGACAACAAACACTTTGAATTCCCCTAGCGAAAGGAAAATGGTGGTGAAGATGAGGAAGAAGAAGAAGAAGAGCTTGCTGAATTGCGATATCAGAGAAAAAAGAGCCGTCCTACGAACGCGCGTTAGCTTTCGTCTCGTCCGATGTGTTGCGAACGCATCTGAACTCGCGCGCGCGGCAGTATCCTGCGCCATTCGGTTCAAGGTTGTTGAGCGCGTTTTAATGAAGAACAAAATGAAAATATATCTAAACTGCAACATATTGGAAACTAAATGGAGTATTTTGGTTAATCGCGTCAATGGAACCTTTAGTATTATCGTGCGCCATTCGTTTCAAGGTTATTGGGCACGTATTAATGAAGAACAAACTGAAAATATACAACACTGCTTTAACATAATGGGAACTAAATGGAGTATTTTAGTTAATCGCGTCGATGGATCCTTTCGCGAGAACCGAACCAGCGTTACCGTCATTCGCTTCCGTCGCGAAATCATCCTCCCGCTCGTGAATGACAAACTCTTTACCACCAATAAAATTATCCTTATTCTTGTTTAAACTCACGTAAATGTCTTTCACGTTCCCAATCTTCCCTTCACCGTCGACGACGATGTTCCCTAAATCTCCGTAATGTCGATTCAACACGCACCCGTCGCCGACATAGTGGCAAGCGCTCGCGCCGAACTTTTTAAGCGAGTTAGGACCCCCGTGGTTTCGCAACTCCGGATTCCAACTCTTTCCTGTCTCGTCGTGAATGTTGATACCGTGTTTCGTGCTTGGCGCGAGGCCTTGCACGTCGGAAAAATCAAACGTCACGGTTTCCTGCGAGCTTCTGTTGAGTTTCGATGATACCTTAATCGTGCCGGAGATGCTGCCTCCAATTAACTCAACTTTGTATTCTTTCGCATCATCGCGTAACGATTGCGACGTCTTCGAACCGAACGCCTGCGCGTCGAGCGGTGCGCGTAAAAGTGTGGCCGCGAGTGCAACCGAGCACGCGGCGGTGATTTTGAGCGACGACGATGACGATGCACTTTTTCTCGTATCTCTGAACGAATCTGCCGGCGATGACGTCGCGCGTGCAAGAGCACGCCTTTTGTTGGCTCGCTGAATTGATTTCGACCGAGACGTTTCAATATTTGTTGGTGTCCGCAAAGTTCCGACGATTGAGTCGTTTGCGAGTGAATTGGACGAAAACATGTCGCCAATACGCGCTCCTTTTTATTGTGGAAATTAGGTATTCGATTTTGGATAAAACGAAAGATACAAATTCTCGTTATTATAAATGACCCGCGAAAAGAGCGACGACGACGATGCTCTGCGGCTCGTGCTCTCTCGCAACGCTCGAATGCACTCGGATGCATCCGTCGCGAATGGACGAAATTTTCTCGTTCGAGAGAACGATGTTTTTGTCAGCACATATCCCAAAAGCGGTACGACTTGGATGCAGTTTGTAGCGCATAACATTCGACTGCTGAGAGAAAACCAATTCGCGGACGAAGAAAAAGCGATGAACTTTAACGAAATCACGGAGAAAGTCCCTTGGGACATACTTGCAGAAGATTGCAGAACGGTTGGGACGATAGGTGGCTTTCAGGATTTAAGAGCCGGGCAGAGTAAAACAGACCCGAAGAATGGTTTGAGATTGTACAAGTCTCACGAAAGCGTTGAGACGATTGCGAAGAGGAAAGAAGGGATGGCGAGATATATAATCGTCGTAAGGAACCCCGAAGACGTTTTTCATAGCTTTCACCAATTTTTACCGGCGTATTGTGGGATTGACCCGAAGGAGATTAGTGCGGAGGTGTTTTGCGAGGCAATATTTGCTGGTGCAAGTCATTCGGGACAATATTGGGAATGGAATATGAATTGGTTTAAGTTTGCCGAGAAACACAAGGAGAGAGTATTGATGGTGTGTTTCGAGGATATGAAAGAAGACTTATCGACCGTGATTAGAAAAGTAGCTAGATTCATGGGCGAGGATTATGTCTCGATTCCTGATTTAAAGGAAATGTGTCGTCGCGGGTCGTTCGAGTACATGCGAGAACACAAGACGAAATTCGACGACCATTTTGTGAGGAATAAGGTTAAAAAACAGATGGGCATACCGGATGACGCGCCAGAATTTTTAGTCGGGAAGGTGAGAGAAGCGGGTGGGAAAATAGGCGACGGGAAAAAGAAGCTTCCGACGTCCGTGCAGAAAAGGTTAGAAGAACGGTGGAATGATGTTTTCGGAAAAGAAGGATTCGAGTCGTACGAAAGTTTCCGGAAATGCATCAACGAGATTTGGACGCAATATTAGTAGCAGTGCATGTTTAGTGAAATAGTATACATGTGTTAATAGTGCAGCATATTTACGTATTAATGTACATGATGATGAGTTCTTTGCGCTCGTTTATTCATCCGAATCCGTATCGATATCCAATCTCGATTGTAACAAGGTATCGTGCTCTAATCTTAACCTCTTCAACGCCTTCTCCGTTGTCACAAAATCGACTCTGAGCTCCGCGTTCTCTTCTTCTAAGCGTTCTATTTCCTTTTCTAATTTCTCTACCGCGTCTTCTTGACCCGTCACTTTCTTCGCGTTCGCCAGTTGGGTAGCGCTTCTCCAGTGCTGAAACATCACTCGCACGTGCATTTTCCTATTCACCTCGTGTAACTCACTTTTCATCTGTAAAACGCTCCGAAACTTTTTCCGGTACAAATCCAAGCGCTTTTCCATCCACTCGTTCGGTCCCGAGAGCACTCTCAATGCTTCAATCTCTTTCCTATTCTCGATGTCTTTGTCTTGAAACAGCTTGCATTGTCCTTTCCATCGCGCGTTTTCTGTTTGCAAGCGTTCGTTTTCCTCTAGAATGTTCGCTATGGAATGTAAACCGGCGCGTCGGCAAGCCTCATTGCTGCTGTTCTCGTCGAGTATGCGACGTAGTTTTCTTCGCAAAGTGGACGGCGACGACATTTCTGATGTCTCAAGCGTCGCCGGTGAAATTTTTGAATCGGTTTGTGACAGGTGAAAAGTTTGGGGATTAAAGTCGAGATTCTTCATTCTCACACGCTGTGGCGGGGAGAATGTTGCATCGAGACAGGACGACACTTCCGAACACCAATCGAGTCTACCGCGCGTCGCACGGGAGAAAAGTCGCGAGACCATCGCTCGCGAACGCGACGAGGGAAGCGTGGGAAGTATCTACACCGGGAAGTTTAGTGGACTCGTTACGGCTGCGCAAAGACATCGCCTTGACACCTCTCGCAAAAGATTCTGTCCGCGTCGACGTCAAATGCGTGGGGTTAAACTTCGCGGACGTGTTCACGGTGCTCGGTTTGTACGGTGCGACGCCGAAAAACGAAACGTTCATTCCTGGTTTGGAGTTTTCCGGGGTGTGCGTTGAAGGCGATGAAAGCGTTTTAGGAAAAAGAGTCATGGGGGTGACTCGGTTTGGCGCATTCGCGAGCGTCGTGGACGTGCCGAAACATCAAGTGCGAGTCATTCCGGACGAGTGGAGTTTTCAAGAAGGGGCAAGCTTCATCGTGCAGTCGTTGACGGTGTATTACGGTTTAGCCGCGCTCGGAAGAATACGCAAAGATGACGTGTGTTTGATCCACTCGGCGAGCGGCGGATGCGGATCCCAGGCGTTAGCTATTTGCGAGAAGGTTGGAGCCAAAGCAATAGCAGTCATTGGCGACGAGAGTAAGAAAATCGTTTTGGAGAAGAAACGTGGATCGCCGCTACCACCAAGCGCGATTATCGTGAGAGATCGAAGGACTTTCGTAGAGCAAGTCCGAAAAGCGGTGCGACTTAGCTACGACCGAGAAGAGGTGGACATTGTGCTCGATGCAACTTTGGGCGATTTCTTTGCGGGTGGATGGGAAAATTTGTCGAAAGGTAGAGGTGTGTACGTCGTTTACGGTGCAGCAGATATGACGCCGCGCGGAGACGTAAAATGGTGGAACGTTTGGAATTGGGGTAAATTGATTTACAAATATCTAACGAGGCCAAAAATTGACGCCATGGAATTACCAGGAGAGAATAAAACGATAGCAGGCTTTAATCTGATCTGGATGTTCGATAAGAGCGATATGCTCTTGTCGCTCTTATCGGACTTGGAGAATCTAAAGTTGCCACCACCGATGGTCGGCATGGAATTCAAGTGGGAGGAGTTGCCGAAAGCTTTGGAAATGTTTCAATCCGGAAAAACATCTGGTAAAATCGTAATTAATCTGTAATTGTAATATATCTTTTGCTACAAATAGTATTGACCAATCCTAAGCGCTAATTTGCATCGAGAGTTCATCGATACGTTCGTCTATTAATGATATCGCGCGATCATTCGAAGAATATGCTCCAGTGTGCATCAAATCACCTCTTTCGTTGACCAAGCGTCGAACTTCTTTTTCTAATGCTCGCTTTTCAATCATCGATATTGGATGGCGATTTGCACGAGAAAGGTCAACATCCCCGTTGGCTGCGAACTTAGACGACGTCATTTGTTCCGAGGCGAGAAGTGCGTCTAATCGAGCGTTTACTCCTCCGTAAACAGAAGAAGACGCTTTAGTTTTACGCGCTAAACAAATGTCCTCATCAGTGTCGTCGAAGTCGTGGTCGTCGTTGTCGCCGCTGGCGCCGCCGCCGACGTAGTCTCTTTCACTTCCTCGGTAAGCTTTGCTTAAACCCATCATGAGCGATGACGAATCTGGTGCTACGTACGCGCGATTTGGAAGCACGCCTCCGGTTTTCTCCAGTGCGTCTCGTAATTGAGCCTTCTCGCGTTCTAAAGCGACAATCTGCGCAGCCATTTTTCGCATTTGGACTCGAAACCGGTCTCGACTCGAACTTGCATCTTCCAACGCATTTTCTGCCGATTCCAATCGAGGTCGTAACGTCGCAATCTCGCTGTTCAACTTAGCCACGTCGCTTTGAAAATAGTTCTTCTTGTATTCAGAAAACATTTCTTCAACCTCGCGCTTTTGCTTTTCCAGCTTCGCTGCTTTCTTCATCGCGTCATCGCGTTCCTTTTTGGATGTTTTCTGATCTCGGATGGCGTTATCAACTTTCTTCTCTAACGTTTCTTCTTTCGAGGCATACTCACGGTTCAACTGCTCCGTCTTCGAATTATGCGCCCGTTCGAGTTCCTTCTTGCGTCGTTCGATTGTTTCTTCCGCTCGGATGACTTCCCGTTCGCGATTTTCCAACATTCGAGTGAGTTCTTTCAATTTATTCTCTGCGTCCTTCGCTCGCTTAGAGGACACTTCGAATTCTTTATTTCTTTGAATTTCGCGTTGTTTCCAAGCTTCCTCCAGAGATTGCATGCGTTTAGTGGCTTCTTCGGTGAACTTGCTTTCCCAGGCGAGCATGCGTTCGCGCTTCCAGCTTTCGAGTGCGAAAGCGGCGTTGTATTCCGCGGTATTTCGGACGTCGTCTTCGGACGGAAGAGTATATGAAGACATAATCGATGGTTCCTGTTGTTGTCTTTGTTGCTGTTGAAGAATATTCGCTCGCGTTCGGCGAATGCGGTCGTGGAAATCGGTTGGTCTCGGGTTGCGCGCAGCCAACGGAGGTCTTGGTTTCGGTTCAAAGTTTTCCTGCTCTTCGTCCTCTTCATCAATGTGCGACGACGAGAACGAGGAGGATAAGTCCGAAAGCGTAAGCTCCAGGTACACATTCTCTTTTTCGTCACGAATGAGAAAAGATTCTTTTACGGTTGGCTTCTCTAACAATCCCGACATCGAAACAGACGACACTGAAGACAGCGTTTGCACTTTCAAAAGCGCATCGGGAGAGGACAACGCCGTGGCTAAATTCGATGGGTTAGCCCAAAACTTGAACGTAATCTCATCATCATCATCTATTTCTATTCGATTCCTGTTGCTTAATTTCTTGTCGCTCTTCTTCTTTTTCATCTTCACCTTCATCTGCTTGTCGTTATTATACGAAGACGTCACGTTGAATATGGAATTCTCAAAAACGTTTGGGAGTCGAAATGTAACAGGTACACCACTACTCGAAGCGAGTCGAACGCGAAGCGAGAACGGTTTTGCGTTTTCCTTGTCCGTTTTTCTGTTCGTCTTAATTATTACTTCTCGTTCTTCTTCCTCTTCTTCTTCTTCTTCTTGTTCGCTCTCTTCGTCGTCGTCATCGCTCGTGGAAGCGCGATTGTGTATTTCTTCTTCAATCGAAGCGTTTTTCAACATCAGATCCTCGTCACCGTCTTCGCACACTTCTGTGTCTATTTCATCTTCAACAAATGATTCAAACTCCACATCATCGCGATTACAGTTAACTTCTCCCTCTTCTTTCTCTTCTTCAACCAGCGCTTCTCTGACAAACGCAAACGCTCTCAATTCTGGCACCTCCCTCGATTTCGCCAACCGATACTTCGCCGCTGCCAACGCGGTCCACTCTCCAACCATTTGCATTCCTCTGCTCGTTTTCCAATCGATCCCAGCCGCTTTAATCGCCGTCGCGTTCGCGCGTAACGTTCGCGGTTCAACGATTATCCATCCGTGTTTGTTCTTCGTCATCGAAGTACTACTCGTCAGCGCCAAAACTTCTTCCTCTTCTTCGTTTCTCAACGTCGCCGTCTGTACGGTCAACTTCAACGTCGCGCCTCCATGTTGCAGTATCTTCTTCATTTCCGATGGTGCGCGTCTAAAAACGAGCGTCTCGTTCCATTTCGGGTTCGTCGACGGTTTCGCTGCTTTCTGTGTCGTGCGAGAGAGATATTAAAAGAAAGAGAGAGACAAAAAATCCGTCGGTCAACACACGCGGTTATTTTACAAAAGCACTCGATTCGTTTCGGTCAACCGGAAACGCACGAACGACAGCCTCTCTAACGCTGCCTCCGAGCTCCGACGAAGAAACCGCGGCGGCGGTTTTCCGACGACGTAAATAACGCACCGTGATTTTCTCCTCGTCGTCGAATTTCGCGTGCACTCTCAGCGGCGTTTCCTCGCGCACGCCTCGCGCGTCTCTGACGAGCACGAGCAATTCGCTCTCGCGTCTCCGCATTTCTCTCGTTGCAACAAAACGACGCCTTTATTGAAGCTCAGACGACGGAGAGTTCTTTTAACGCGCGGCGCAAAAAGACGACGACAGACGACGCGCTTTTGGTCGCCGGTCTCTCTCTCTCTCTCTCTCTCTCTCTCTTCCGCGACGAAATCCACGAGAACGCCGGATGAATGCGTGCACACTCCTACTCTTTGGCAGCTTTAGTACACAAAAAGTGAGGAGGCAAAAAAAGAGACGAAACTCTTTTGAAAATTTTCATCATTTTTATCATCCACTCATCGCTCTTCTTTTTCGTTTTTTTGTCTAAAATCGAAAGTCAAAGAGAAAGAAATCCCTTCTTCTTCTTCTCTCGCTTCTTTGTCTTCTTCTTCTTCTTCTTCTTCCTTTTTTTTCTTCGTTGTTGTATACATCAGTCGTCGTCTCTTTTTTTATATATAGATGCGTTCTTCTCTCGACTCGAGAGTTTTTTCAAAAAAGTCTTTTTTCAAAGGTCTTTTTTGTCTCTCGTTCTTCTTTTTTCAAACTTTTTATTATTATCAAAGGAACAACAACAACAACAACAACAACAACAACAACAACACTTTTAGTACTACTTAGTAGTAGTACGAGAACGTTTTACTAACGACTTTTTGTTTCGAAGAGAACAACGACGCGTTCTTGAGAGATGATGATGAGACCTGCTGTACCGACGATGCGAAACGTCGTCTGCTGCGAACGACATCATCATCATCATCATCATCAACGTCGCATCGTAACGGTCGCGCGAGGACACCGACGACGACGAACGACGACGACGAC
>MDTG01355791.1_pt1 | contig 15605 bp, 4 predicted proteins | sample 811421 | NCBI WGS metagenome assembly MDTG01 (sample SAMN05326645, study PRJNA326480) | marine metagenome | isolation source: seawater | place: Pacific Ocean: South East | collected 2011
CCCGAAGAAATAGAGGTCAGATACCTCGGTCATGAAGACGACCCTCAATAGAGGGTCTTTTTTTTGCTCTAAATAATGATAAATATACCCAGACTATAAGAATTAGTGCCAGCACAGAAGTTTTCGCAAGGATTCAAAGACGTTTCCTTGTCTTTCAAAACTCATCCAGTAACAAAAGACATCCTTACACTAAAAAATGAGGATGCCATCAAACGCTCTGTGCAAAATTTAGTTCGTATTCAATTTGGTGAAGTATTTTTCAATGACTTACTTGGCACAAATATATCAGGATCTTTATTTGAGTTAGCAAACTCTGCTTATACTGATCCAATCAAATCTGAAATTGTAAGCACCTTAAAAAACTTTGAACCGAGAGCAAGAGTTACAGATGTAAAATTTATTTCTACACCTGATAAAAACTCAATGGAAATAACAATATTTTATGATATCGTCGGTCTAAGTGCACCTACACAATCTGTCAACTTTATTCTAGAACCAACAAGGTTATAATGGCACTGCAACAATTTACAAATCTAAATTTTGAGGACATAAAATCCTCGATAAAAGATTATCTGAGACAAAACTCAAACTTCAGTGATATGGATTTTGAGGGGTCTAACCTTTCTGTCATTGTAAATCTGTTAGCATATAACTCATATACCACAGCATATAATACAAATGCAATCGTCAATGAAACTTTCATTGACAGTGCAACACTTAGAGAAAATGTAGTATCACTTGCAAGAAATATAGGATATGTTCCAAGATCAAGAAGAGCAGCGAGAACCACAGTATCTTACAACATCAGTGGCATATCATCTACAACGACTTCAATTATATTTCAACCAGGTCTTGTTGCTAGTGGTTCTGTTTCAAATACAAATTATCTTTTCTCTGTACCAGAAAAGGTAACTGGTACATCATCGAATGGTGTGGCAAATGGTGTTCTTGAGGTATTTCAAGGTCAGTTCTTAGAATCTAGATTTGTGGTTGATGATTCTCTTCCCAATCAAAGATACGTGCTACCCAATAATGGTATTGACACCTCCACTATCAGAGTGAAGGTGAAAGAGAATAATGCAAGCACATCATCCGAAGAATACAAACTTGTAGATAATATAATCGGTATAACCTCAACTTCAAACATATATCTTATACAAGAGACTACAGATGAGAAGTATGAGATACTATTTGGTGATGGTATCTTCGGTAAGAAGTTGGGAAGTGGTAATGTAATTGATATATCATACATCAAGACAGAGGGTAAGAATGGTAATGGTGTAAATCGATTAGGTTTTACTGGTATAATACAAGATCAAGACGGAATTGAAGAAACAACTGCAGAAGTAATCTTTAGACCACAGTTTGCATCACAGAATGGTGATGATATTGAAGATCTACGAAGTGTAAGATACTATGCTCCTAGATTATTCTCTTCACAGCACAGAGCAGTAACAGCAAGTGATTATGAAGCAATAATCCCTACAGTATATCCTAACATCGAGTCAATAAGTGCTTTTGGTGGAGAGGAACTCACACCTCCCAAGTATGGTAGAGTATTCATCGCTGCTAAACCAAAGAACGGATCATTCTTATCTAATTTCACTAAGAAACAAATACTTACATCATTGAAAAACTATTCAGTAGCAGGTATTGTGCCTGAACTGATTGACTTAAAGTTCCTATATGTAGAAATTGATAGTTATGTTTACTTCAATGCAAACTTCGTGGGTGATGTCAATAATCTAAGATCAGATGTAATATCTTCAATGAACCTATTTGCAAGTGGCACTGAATTGAACAAGTTTGGTGGTAGATTCAAATACAGTAAAGTATTATCATTGATTGATAGAGTAAGTGACTCCATCACATCTAATATTACTACAATCAGGATAAGAAGAAACTTGATTGCAGTGCTAAACGTATTCAGTCAATATGAAATATGTTTTGACAATACCTTCCATAGAAATCAAGATAGTTATAACGTAAAGTCAACAGGATTTACAGTGTCTGGTGTATCAGGAACAGTTTACTTCTCTGATCAGTACACATCTGGAGATAAAGGAAAACTATTCCTATTCCAAATTGATTCTGACTCATCAGTGAAGATATTATCATCATCCTTTGGATCTGTGGACTACAAGAAGGGTGAGGTCATAATTGACACAGTGAATATCACATCTACTGTCTTATCTGATAATGTAATTGAGATACAGGCGATACCACAGTCTAATGATGTACTAGCAAGAAAAGAATTGTACTTACAGTTCGATGTTTCTAACAGTAACTTTACTATGAAAGAAGATCCAATATCATCTGGTGCAAACACATCTGGTACAAGATACGATCCACAATCAAGTTACAGTAATGGAGCGAAAGTAAGAGGTTCAATTATCACAGCAAACTCTTCTGGATCTAATTTGGTTGGTTATGTAAATGGTCAACCATACTACGGTCCGTTCCACACACATCCTAGCACTGGAGAAAAAATGGTAGGAGCATTCCATACAACAACACCCCATGACATCATATATGACACAAGAGAACAAAGTCTTGGAATAACTGGTTCTAGAAGTACAATAGATAGTTCGTCATCTCCATCGACATCAACTTCATCATCCTCATCAAGCAGTAGTGGATACGGATACTAATGATACAAACATCATTGACCAAAGTAAAAATTAATGAGGTTGTTCAGAGTCAAATACCAGAGGTAATTGATGCTGAAAATCCTCGTTTCGGTGAATTTCTAAAACAATATTATATTTCTCAAGAATATCAAGGAGCATCAGTTGATATCGCTGATAACCTTGTTGAGTACAAGAGTCTTGACTTTCTCAATAATGAAAATCTGATAGGATTTACCTCAGTAACACAGTTCGTAGCAGGTTATCAGGATACAATTTATGTCAAGTCTACAAAGGGATGGCCTAACTCATACGGTCTACTCAAAATTGACAATGAGATAATAACATATACAGGTATAGGCACCACATCATTTACAGGGTGTGTAAGAGGTTTCAGTGGTATTGAAAATAATAAGAGAACAAATGATCCAGAATTCCTAACATTTACTAGGACTGGAGTAGGAACTCATGGTGTTGATGCAAGAGTAACAAACCTAAGTAATGTATTTCTTGCTGAGTTTAGAAAAAAACTAAAGAAACAAGTATTACCTGGTTTTTCTGAGAGAAAATTATTTGATCAGGTTGATCAGAGTAATTTTATAAGACAAGCAAAAGATTTCTACAAATCTAAAGGTACAGAAGAAGCATTCAAGATATTATTCAAAGTATTGTATGGCGAAAGTGTTGAAATGATTCAACCTTCAAAATACATCATGAGTCCATCGGATGCTGACTATATTGTCAATGATGTTTTACTATGTGAGTTATTATCTGGTGATCCATTCAAAATTCTTGGAGAAAGTTTGATACAAGAGACCACTCCTCTACAAACAAGTGGATCTATATCAAATGTTGAGAAAGCAGTTGTGGGTGGTAAAATTTTCTATAAGATCGCTTTATCTAAAGGCACAGTTATAGGTAAGTTCCAACAGGTTGGAAAAACATTTATTACTAAGTCAGCGACCAGTGGATCTACTGTATTAGATGTTGACTCTACAGTTGGTTTTGGTGCAACAGGATCTTTTCAGTTCGAGGATAAAGAACTGACTTATGGTGGTAAAACACTTACACAATTTACTGGTATATCAACATTGACAGCCCCATGTGGTATTGGATCTACAGTAAGGTCAGGTATTATCGCCACATCATACGAAGATGGTAGATTATCATCACCTGTAACCTTCAATGTCCTTGGTGTACTCAATTCATTTGTGGGTGGTGCAATAAACCAACAAGAGGATTCAAATGTAAATATAAGTCAACTTGGTAGAATAGAAACAGATCTATCGTACACCACTTGGTTATACAATACAGTATCAACATATGCTATAGCAACATTTACACTCAAAAGTGCCAATAGTTATGACATTGTACTAGCAGCAGCAGACTTCTCTCTATATGTTGGTGATCTGATTGAGGTTATTGATCAAGATGATCCTAGTTCTGTATTGAATGGTAGTATAACTTTTGTTCAAGACGATTTTATCTCAATCAGTGTACCCACTCTAGATGAAACCAAAAAATATAATATAAGAAGAAAAATAAAATTACAAGGTCAAAATACAGCTGATGTGCAGAACACATATACTGATGGTATCTCAGCATATGTTGCATCAAATAGTTTACCACACTGGATTATTGATCCTCAAAAAAGAATCAGAGGATTCACTAATGTTGGTGTTACAACAACACAAGTAGAGATAAATGTCCCTGACCATAAGTTTCATGATGGCGATCTAGTAGTATACTCCTCTTCAGGTGTGACACTTTCTAATTTGAATGAAGGGGAATCATATTATATTAAAAGAGTTGATAGTAATACTGTAAAACTAGCATATACAGGAGAGAACGTAAGAAGAGGTCAATTCCTTACAGCGTTTGATGGAACGGATCTTGTAAACACAACATCTCACTCTCTTACACCATCTAATCTATTTGGAAGTGATATTGGTGCACAGAAATTACTAAGAAAGTTTGATAAACCTGAATATGGTGCTGTAAAAGATAAAACTATACAGGGTGGTGTTGGTTTATTTGCTAATGGTGTAGAAGCATACTCATATAAGTCATCTGACATTGTTTACTATGGACCTCTAGAGAATGTAGAAGTATTGAATACAGGTTCAGACTATGATATTGTCAGTCCTCCTAGATTGACTGTTAGTCAAGATGGTCACAATGGTATAGGTGCATCTGTGATAGCACAGGTGGAAGGAACACTGCAAGAGATATTGATTACTAATGAGGGTTCTGATTTTGAAGAGATACCTGATGTAAAAATTATTGGTGGTAACAATACTACATCCATAGTCAAGGCAAAGATGAAGTTTGTCAACCAAGTTGTAGAGTTTGATGCAACTTCTACAGGAGGAGTTGTTAGAACTGCAGGTAATGATTTCTTATTCTCATTTCCTCATAACTTGATTGAAGGTGAACAAGTAATTTACGAAACTAATGGTAGCACACCCATAGGTATTGGTGTAACACCAGGTACATTAGTTGATACTGCAACATACTTCGTTGTAAAAAGAAATCCTGACACTCTAATTTCACTAGCAGATAATAAAGAAGATGCTCTTGCTGGTATAGGTACAATTCCAATTTCTACAAATGGTGGTGGTATACAGAGACTTAGAACTGTAGATAGAAGACTGAAAGTTGATAAGATATTAGTTGAAGATGCTGGATTCTTCAAGAACAGAGAAGTTCGTACAAGCACTGGTATCAATACATTCACAGATACCATCAATATAGAATCTCATGGATTTGATAACTCAGAAATAATCAAATATTCATCTACTGAGTCTGCCATAGGTGGATTATCAAATAACACAGAATATTTTGTTCAAAAATTAGATGATGATAATTTCAGACTATCAGATACAAAAGAATTGACATTATTCAAACGTTTGAATGATGGTGGTTTAGGCACACATATATTCCAAGATCCTCCAATATCAATTTCTATACTTGGTAGAAAAAGAGATGAAGGTAGTTTTGCAGATATCACCACTGCTACACCTATAATAAGAGGAAAAATTGCATCTGTTCATGTTGAAGGAAAGGGTAGTAATTTTGGATCTACTGTTATCAACGATAACTACAAACCAGTAGTTGAACCTACCATAGGTAAGAATGCATTTCTACAACCGTTTATAGTAAATGGTCGTATCGATCAGATAATTGTAAAAGATGGAGGAGAAAATTTCTTTAGTAATCCTGATATTGTAATTTTAGGTGATGGTATAGGTTGTAAGGCAAAAGCAAATATATCAAATGGTACTATAACCAGTATTGATATGATAGAAAAGGGTGCTGGATATACACAAGAGAAAACTACTACTACTGCTAGAACGCCAGGTGAGGGTGCTATATTTTCTAGTGAAATCAAGAAGTGGACACTCAACCAAGTTGAGAGATATGCAAAGTTTGGCGATGTAAAAGAGGATGATGGATTCTTAGAGACACCAAGAGATAGTGAATTAGGTAATCCATATGTAAATTATTATGTGCCACGTAATCTTAGAAACTTTTTAGGTGATGTAGGACAGGATCACTCACCTATCCTTGGTTTTGCATATGATGGACATCCTATCTACGGTCCTTATGCTGTTGTGGATGGTAAGAAGAAGTATATTGAGTCGAGTTATCGTAAGTTGTCAAGTTCAAGAGTTGACGGACCTGATATCAGCGTCTACCCTGCTGGATTCTTTGTTGAAGACTTTACATATGTTGAAGGCACAGGTGATCTTGATGAGCATAATGGAAGATTTGCTGCAACACCTGAATATCCTAATGGTGTATATGCTTACTATACAACTGTAGAAGATACAGTAATCATCAACCCAACATCTCCATTCAACAGAGTTAGAACACCAGTATTCCCATACATTATTGGAGATACTTACAATTCTAAATTACAAAAATTCAACTTAGCGTATAATTCAAATCAAGATGCAAATTTAGTTGCATTAGGATTGATAAGAAACACACAACCATACAATATCAAGGAGTATGAGTTTGTATCAAATGCAAATAGAAATACAAATATCAACTCAAAAATTACTCAGACTAAGAGTGGTATAATTGATAGCGTCAATATTGTCACTGCAGGTAAAGATTACAATGTAGGTGACAAGTTAGTATTTGATAATCAAGGCACAGAAGGATTTGGTGCTATAGGAAAAGTAAGTTTTGTTGAAGGACCTGGCATCACCACAATTACATCAACAATTACAGAGATTGAAGATATTGTTTTAGTTGCAAATGCTAGTGGTGTTATAGGAATACACACAAGTCCAATAACAATTGATGACAACTCATTTGTTGAGATCATAGGCATCTCTACTGACACTCACAGTAATCTTGCTGCACGTAACGTGCAAATCAACCTAAAACAGATTAGTACAGGTCTAGGGGTCTCTATGGCATCTGTCAATGTCACTGGACTTACAACAAGTGTTCTCATAACAGACTGGGTGCCTGACGTATTGACAGGTTACAAGTTCAAAATCAATGACATAGTACAAATTGATAACGAGCAACTCAAGATTGTAAACTTTGATGTAAAGAACAATAGACTTGAGATGCTAAGAGCACAGAATGGAACTTCAGGTGTTGCACATACATTTGGTTCTACAGTCACAAGATTAGAAAATCAATTTTCATATCAACTCAACAAACCAGTCAATCTTTCAACTGAAGAAGACAGATCATACTACTTCAATGCTGAATCAGTAGTAGGCACAGGTAGCACATTTGGTGTAGGTATAGGAACCACAGTTGCAGTAAATGGACGAGGTGGTAATCAGTTAGTTTCATTCTTTGGTAATGAGACAAAAGACATATTCATACCAACAAGATCTATCTACCTCCCTAATCATAGATTCAAAACTGGAGAAAAATTAGAATACAGTCCTAATGGTGGTACTCGTGTCAAGTATCAAACTGATGCGATGAAGCGTGTCAATACAACGTTTACATCACCACTCCCTGAAGAGGTATTTGTTCAAGTCATAGACAACAATCTTATTGGTATTGTAACCTCACAGACACACATAGGATTTGACACTAATAGAGTGATGTTCAGTGCTAATGTAGGTATTGGAAACACACATTTCTTTAGAACTAAGAAAGACGTTGTTACAGGAACACTAAGGATTATCAACGTTACAGCAACCTCTAATAATCATACATTTGAGAGAGGTGACACACTTGACCTTACTATTGTTTCTTCTGCAACCAGTTCTGTCACAGCAACATACGATCCTGGCAACAGATATGTAAGTATTGGTTCTTCTACAAACCCACCTATATCATTGATCACTGGTGATACACTTCACATTGATACATCTGATACATCACTTGATAATACAAAATTAGTATTCTTCTTAGATCAAGAATTCAAGAAACCTTTTGTAGGCACAGGTAAATCTGCTATTGAAGTTGAGAATACAGGCATACCTGGCAATTCAGGATCTAGAACTTCTATACATTTTACAGATCGTGTGCCAGAGGTATTATACTATAAGTTCCTTCCTTTACAGAATACGAAAGTAATAGAAATCAATAAAGAGATTGTTGATCACTCTAAGATTTTTGTAAATGCAAGTAAGTTTACAGGTAGACACACAATATTATCTAAAGATACAAACACCTTTAGTTGGAATCTATTCACTGTCCCTGAAAAAGTTGGATACTCAAGCGAATCACAAATTTCTTATATTACTAACACAACAAATGTAAGAGGTGGAGTAGCAAGAGTATTATTACAAGGTGGTGGATCAAGTTATAAGGATATACCTCAGGTATCAGTGGCATCTACTACAGGATCTTCTGCTAACTTGAAGGCGTTTGGTTCAGACATAGGTAGGATAGATGAAGTGGCGATGATTGATACTGGATATGATTATCCATCAGATTTGACACTACAACCACAAGCATCTGTGCCACAGGTATTGTTCTTGAAGGACAACTTTGCTGTGGATAGTGTAGCAATTACATCTACAGGTAAAAACTATCTTACACCACCAAGTTTTGTTGTTTACAATAGTAAAACAGATACAATAAATCCAAATGCTGAATTTGAGGCAGAACTTATAGGTGGTTCTGTATCAAATGTAAAGGTTATATTTGCTGGTGGTAATCTCAGCTCAGGCGATGTTGAATTATTCCCAGTCAACAATACTAACGGTGTTGGTATTATAAGTTGTACTTATTCTGAACCTAACGTAACACTCAGACTACAAACTCCTATCACAGGTTTCAACACAGCCACACCACTACCATTTGAAGTTGGTGATAAGGTATTTGTAGAGAATACAGGTGTTGCTACAGGTAATGGATATAACTCTTCTGACTTCCAGTATCAAACATTTACATTGACGGGTGTGAACACAGCATTTGGTAATGTAAACCAAGCAACTCTAACTTATGAAGTTGACAGAGATCCTGGCATACATGATACACAAAAATATGGTGTTGTTGTTAGAAATCAAGATCTTGCTCAGTTCAAAGTAAATCTTATAGAGAGTAAATTCTTGAATGGTGAACCAGTCGTTTCATCTTCAGGATTTGAAGCAAATGTTGTAAATGGTAAAGGAAAGACGAGAAATATACTAAGAGTTGACTCACTTGTAGGATTCAATACAGGTGATGTTATTACTGGTAAGTTCTCTAAAGCAGGTGGAACAATAGAATCATCACAATCTTATGGTGGATACTTCACTCTCGATACATCATCTGAGAAAATATTTGGATGGGAAAGAGATACAGGTAAACTCAATGATTTCTATCAGAGACTTCAAGATAATGACTACTATCAGAGTTTTGCATACTCACTCAAGAGTTTTGTAGGTATCAGTAGTTGGAGCGAACCAGTTGACTCTCTTGCTCACATAGCAGGTTTCAAGAAGCACTCAGATCTGCTTATAAACTCACAACCAGTGGGAATAGGTACAGACTTATATAATCCAGTTGGTGTATCATCAGGTGCTGGTGGAGTTGTATTGATTGATGCACAGGCATCACTTCTTGATACACAAAACTTTGACTTGGTAAGTGAGAACACTAATATTGATGAGAATATAAGTGATGAAATACAATTTCTATCTGGTAAGTTTGGTGATGGTCTTATCTGTAAGACAAACAGAGTTCTATCACTAGATGACATCAGTCCTCAGTTCTATTCCGATCCAAACCTTATTAGGTCAGTTGAACTTGATACATTTGACATGTTGACGGGAGGACCTGCAGGTGATGGTGTCAGTGCTATCAAATATTATGCTCAAGTTGTGCTTGACGTATCATCAGGTATATCTTTCAACGCTACTCAGTATTCAGAGTTTGTTGTTTTCCATGACGGAACAGATGCATACCTCAACACCTACTCAGAATTAGCAGATGCAGAGGATTTAGGCGAGTTTATAACTGAAACAAACGGACCTCTAGCGAGTGTCATGTATGTGCCTAACAACTCAGCATTGGTTTATGATATCACATTCCATAAGGAGATTATTACAAATGGTGTGGGTGTTGCATCCACTGCATTTGGATTGATGGAGTATAAGGGTATTACTAAAACTCTTGCAGTAAGTAATACTCTACAGGATGTTGATGAGGTAGATACTTCTATGTACAAATCTGGAAGCATACTTGTATCTGCAAGAGGACCTAATGGAGAGAAGGAGATTGATGAATTTACATGGTTAGCAGATGGTGCTAACAATGTAGTATTCACTAACACTGGTAAGATGGATGCTGACACAGACATCGGAATATTCTCGATCAATAATGTCAGTAATGTATTAAAACTTCAACACACACCTCCTGTTGGAATGGCAGTGACAGTATCATCTCTTGTTAGAGCAATAGGTGTTGCACAGACTCATGGTAATTCAGGAATAGTTGATGAATATCATATTGGTGATACTATGCTTGACAGTTCATTTATACAAATTGTTGCTAACGGTTCACCTAGTGAACAGATAATCTCACAGAAGGCATATGCAAACTACACAACATGTAAATTCCAAGTTGAGATACACAATACAACAGATGACGAGTTCTCAACATTCTATGTTGGATCAAACTCATATGCAGGTAATGCCACATACAACACATACAACAACTTATACACTGATGATGTGATGAAGAGAGATATGGCGAATACTTCCATAGATATAACATCAATCAATACACAATTGAAGTTCTTACCATTAGCGAACAAAGCATACACAGTAAGAACACATGAATTGAAAATTGATAAACCAGATTCTGATGCTAATAACACAACAGTAACGTACTAATGACATTTCAACTAGGATCAATCAATAAACAATTCAACACTGCAAGTGAAAGCTTTCAGAGTTCATTTAGACTGACACATAAAGGTGATCAGTTGTTTTCTCACGAATTTGATGCTGGATCATCGAGTAATGTATTGTTAGGTAATGATACTTTTGTTATAAAGAATCATTTTTATGTTACTGGTGAAGAACTAACTTACGAAGCATATGCTGGAACACCTGTTGGTATACAACACGGTGTGGCTGGGGTAGGTGCAGCAACAACATTACCATCATCAGTATTTGTTATAAAGTTAGATGAAAATAAATTCAAACTCGCTGCTACCAGAGACTTAGCAGTAGGAAATAGTCCTATAGGTCTTACAACTGTGGGTGTTGGAACAACACAGAGTTTCACATCACAAAAACTTGATACCAAATGTATTGTCACCATAGACAATGTGATTCAATCTCCTCTTCTTGAAAATACAGGAGTAGAGACTACACTTCTTTCCACGATGTTCAATCGTGAGGCAAGATTTGCCGACACTAGACCCTTCAGTCAATATGACATCATAAAGATGGGTAATGAGATTATGAGAATACAGGTCATAGGTTTTGGTACTATGACAGATAATGTTCTTGTTGATCGTGCATGGATGGGGACAGCTGAAGAGGCACACTTGATCAATGATCCAGTCAAATTAGTGAGAGGTGATTATAATATAAGAAAAAATAAGATACACTTTGCTGATACACCTTTTGGTGGTACAAGACAGAAGATTGGAATTTCTTCTGAAGCAATAAACGTATCTGCAAGTAGATTTACAGCGTTGACTGAGATATTCAGCACAGGAACTCAGGTAAAGGTAAGATCATTGACACCACCTGCACCACTTGTAGGTAACCAAGATTACTTCATTATCAAGAATGGTAATAATGACTTCTCATTCTCACGAACAAAAGCAGATGCACTGACAGGAGTAGGCATCACTCTGACATCTGCAGGTATAGGAACAATTAGTCTTCTTGTCGCAGATATAGTAGATGGTAGTGAGTTTCAGGGAAGATCGTTCATAAGATCTGACTATAGAGGTAATTTCTTGCTAGATGATATGGCAGAAAGTTTTACAGGTGTTGGTAAAACATTTACTATGACCAGTAGTGGATCTAATATCAGTGGTATCAATACTGATTTTGGAGTTATACTACTAAACAATGTATTCCAAAAACCAGAGATAGATTACAACTATGTTGAGAGTTCAGGTATCACATCAATAAGATTTACTGGTAATGATATACCTGGTCAGACAGAAACATATAGTACATCTGATGTCAACGCCAATAGACTACCTAGAAAAGGTATTATATCTGGTCTTGGTAATACTCAAGGATTTGGATATCAACAATTACAAACTGGTTTTGGTACTGCAGTAGTATCAGATACTGGCACTATCAGTGTTGCGATGGGATTTACTGGTGGTGGATATAGATCTGATGGAACAGTATTCAGAGTTAGAGTCATAGGTGGTAATCCTACAACACCTGCTGCAGGTACATTCTCTGTGCAAGATGGTAGAATAAAAACAATCACCATGAATCCAGCAGGTGTAGGTTATACATTTACTAAGGTGCCACTGCTTGAGTTTGACTCACCATATGCTTATGATGATATAAAACTCATAAGTGAAGGTGTTGGTGTGGGTGCTTCTATATCATTCAATATCGGTATAGGTGATAGTATATCGGCACCAGTGATTACAAATACAGGATATGGTTATACAGCAGGTGAGGTTCTTACAGTTGCTGGTATACCCACAAACTTTAGTGCTGGAACTAACTTCACACCTGCTACATTCACAATTACTAAGACAAGTGATGACGAGTTCTCAGGATGGGTGTTAGGTAAATTCCAAATACTAGATGACTTCTCACATGAATTCAATAGTAGTAAGACACAGTTCACAATAACAAATAATGGTGAACCAATCAGTATTGAGAAAATACCAGGTAGTCCAATTGATTTAGATCATATCTTACTTATTTTTATAAATGATGTATTACAAAAACCAGGTAAAGCATATGAGTTTGATGGTGGTACACAAATAAAGTTCACTGAGGCACCACCAGAAGGTGCTACATTACAACTTTTATTCTATCGTGGAACTGATGCTGACATCATAAATGCAGAGGCAGTAGAATCAATTCTGAAGGGTGATATTGTAACTATTCAAAGTCCAACATCTGACAGGTCAATTCTAAAACAAGATCCAAGAATTATTAGAGAAGTAATATCAAGAGATACATTACAAACAACGACATACAAAGGACAAGGTATCACTGCTGCTAAAACACCACTGAGACCTTTGACATGGAGAAAACAAGATGATGATAAGATTGTTGATGGTGTAAAAGTAAGTAAGGCAAGAGGAATATATGCAGGTAGAATTTTCCCTGCAACTAGATTGATAGCTGGGGTGAGTACAACATCTACTGTCATGTATGGTCAATCTGGTGTAGTTGGATTTACAAGAACTGAAGATCCTGATACATTAGAATTCGGTGTCAAAATTATTGATACTGAAAAAGATAACAGTGGATTTGGTTCTACTACATTCACTTATCCACATAAACTTTTTGAAAATGCATCTATGGAAGGTGACCAAGGAGTTATTGTTGGTGTAGGTGCTACTACCAAAGGTCTACAGTTTGAGTTCTCTATACCAGACAATTCAATCCTAAGAGATAATGCATTCGGTGGATTTACTGAGACTGGTATAGGTACAGGTGATTTCTTCCTTGTAAGTAGATCAAATATTGGAGATGGTGTTACCGCTATGTCAACTGATGGTTCAGCAACTGTTGGTCTGACTACAATTTGCGTTGACGGTGTATTCCAAGTCAGTAACATTGAAAGAGTGGGTGCAGGTTCAACAATCAGAGTATTCACTGAGATTGCATCAGGTCATGGAGTGAATGTCACTGGACTAAGTTCAGGTGCTGGTAATTTCTATGGTGCTTATTCATATGCCAAATTTACAACGGGAGCTGTAGGTATGGCGTTCACTGTGAACCCTATGAACGGTCTAACTGGATTATCAACTGCTCCTGAAATCCAAAGGACAACAAAATTGTCACTAAGAAACACATAAATAAGAATTACGAACTATAATAGTTTGCAAAAATAATGCCAGCAGTCATCACCGACCAGATAAGAGTACTAAATGCGACGAATTTCGTTAGTGGAATTTCGACGACTGATAATAGTTATTATGTTTTCATAGGACTACCTAATGCTACTTCTGTAGCAGCAGACTGGAACACAGCAACTCCAGCACCTATCGATAATTTTGACGAACATGACAACATCTATGATTCTCTAATATCTGCAAAAAAAATTACTTCAAACGACGTTTTGAGGGTAATCAAAAAAATTTCATGGACAACAGGTACGATATATGAAATGTATCGACCCGACTATAGTATAAATCGATTGAGTCCACAGACGAGTTCTTCGAGTTTGTATAAAACAAACTTCTATGTCATGAACTCTGATTTTAGAGTATATGAATGTATATACAACGGAGCAGCTCCAGCAAACAATGGTGGTGGTGTTATATCTCTAGAAGAACCAGTACACACTGATCTACAACCTAGATTAGAAAGTGATGGTTATGTTTGGAAATATCTTTATACTATAAAACCGAGTGATATTATAAAATTTGATAGTGCTGAGTACATACCTGTACCAGCAAACTGGAAAACTAACTCTGACGTAGCAGATGTAAGAAATTCTGCTGTCGATGGTAAGATAGAAACTATTGTAATTGAGGATACAATCACTGCATCCTATCAGTTCAATGGTACTAAGAACGCTGTGCCTATAAGAGGCGATGGATCAGACGGTCTGGCATCTGTTACATTCATCAACGGTAAACCATCTGCTGTTCAGGTCACAAACGGTGGGAGTGGATACTCTTTCGCTACCTTAGACTTAGATGATGTTGTAACAGGTAGTGGAGCATCTTTCTCTGTGATAGTGCCACCACCAGGCGGTCACGGTGCTGACATATACAGAGAATTAGGTGCAAATAAAGTTCTTGTATACTCACGTATTGAGAACAGTGATGTCACTAACCCTGACTTCCCAACAGGTAACCAATTTGCACGTATTGGTATTATTGAAAATCCTAGTCAGTTTGGTAGTACAAATCTACTCACTGCATCATCTGCTTCAGGTGTGTATGGATTGAAACTAGCAGGTGCAGCGACAACCAGTATGTCAGTACAGGTTGATGGTGAAATTACACAAACTGTTGGATTAGGTTCTACTGCTGTGGGACAAATTATTGGATATGATCCAGTGACAAAATCATTACAGTATTGGCAAGACAGATCCCTTGCTACTAATGACACCTCAGGTGACAAACCCACCTACGGATACAAACTAAATAGATTCACTGCAAGCCCTGCAAGTGGTGGTAATACAAACGTTATTGTCAAAACTACAGGAGGAACTGAAACCCTTTCAATTGATACAGGTTTCACAGGAGTTTCTACAACAGTAAACTCAAGGACATACTACTTTGGACAAACATATAATAGTGGATTGGCAAACCCAGAGATCAAAAAATACTCTGGTAATATCATCTACGTTGACCAAAGACCTGAAGTAACTAGAGCAACAAACCAA
>MDTG01317447.1_pt1 | contig 15604 bp, 16 predicted proteins | sample 811421 | NCBI WGS metagenome assembly MDTG01 (sample SAMN05326645, study PRJNA326480) | marine metagenome | isolation source: seawater | place: Pacific Ocean: South East | collected 2011
CTTCCAATATTAGAAACTTTATAATATTTTTTTGCTGCTAAATGAAATTTTGTAAAATCAACTATATATGATTTATTTTTTTTTATAACAAAGATCGTACTTTTAACTTTTTTTTTACTTTTTCCAATATTACCATAAAAAGTTTTATCACTCCTATATTTTACATGTAAATTTCTTTCGAATAGATGAATAAAAGTTGATGCAGAGTCCATGTTTATATTGCAAATTTGTCCATTTAATTCATAAAATCTATGAAAAAAACTGTTTTTTCCATAAGCATTTTCTGTGCGATTTTGAGTCAAAAGATTTTTATTCTTTCCAAGTACAACTACAGAAACATTTGGATCACTATATAGAGCTGAAGATTTTATCTTTTTTACATATTCAGATAAATGACCACATATTGATTTGGAAATATTTGGGAAATAATTTTTTTTATTTGAAAAAGAATAAGTAAATGTTGGAAAAGCCAAAGTTCCGTTTTTTCCTATAGTTTTTAAAAGTTCTTTTATTATAATTTTACATGTTTGATGAATATCTTTTTTATTTTTATATTGTTTTAATAGACCTAAATCACTATGTATAAATAAATTTTCACCTTTTTTAATACCAATATTTTTTAATGCCTTATGAAAATTTCTTGCAGTAAAATTCATTCTTATTGCTTCTTGCTTATGATTGATGCAAGGCCTTTAATTGTTCTAAATTTTCTATTCATAAAATCTTTTTGATCGAACTTAATTTTAAATTTTTTTTCTATATTTACTATAAATTTAACAAATCCTAATGAATCTACATATCCTTTTGCCAAGTAATCTATGTCTATTTGTTTTGTTTTATTTAATTTTAAATACTTTAGTATGAAGTTTAATTCTTTGTCTAAGTTTGACATTAAATTATTCCAATACATCTAGCCGGAGAACCATCAGAATGTTGAATGTTTAGAGGCGCACCAATAAAATAAAATATTTTTTTTTTAATTTTTTTTAAATTTGTAAGATATTCAATAATTAAAACATCATTTTTTAAAAATATTTTATGGTTTTCACCATCCTTATATCTAGTAAAAGAATTTTTTGGATTATCGGGTTGAGGACTGTCGAAACCAACTAATTTAATGCCTTTTTTTACCAACCAATTGCATAATTCTGGATCGAGATAAGGATGATCATAAAAAAAATTACTTTTTCCATAATATTTGTCTGTCCAATCAAATCTAAAAATTACAATTTTTCCATTAAAATTTTTAAATCTACTTTTAACATCCTTAATTGATATAATTGATTTTTTTAGTTTTTTACTAAGATTAATTAAGATTGCATATCCACAGAAATGGCTTATGTCATATTGGTCAATTGTTTTTCCATTTTTTATGAAGTGTCTTGGCGCATCAATATGGGTACCAAGATGACTACCAATTTGGATTGTTGATACTTCTCTTTTAAATGTCTTATGAGTAGCTGACTTTACTCTTTTAAATTTTGGATGATAGCTTCTGTGATAGGTCTGCATACCTTTATGAAACATTAAAGATAAATCAATAATTTTTACTTTTTTTTTCATAATAAATATTGAACAATTTCAAAAATTAATCCACCTGGTGATCTAAAGAAAAAAATTTTCATTTTTTTCTTATTCATTTCATAATTAAAAATCTTGGTTATCTCAATATTAAAATCTTTGCAACTTTTAAAAATTTTATTTATATCGCTTGATACAAAACAAAGAGTTGTATATCCGATAAAGTCTAAATATTCTTTACCTTTGTATTTTTCATTGAAATAAAATTTATATTTTTTTTGATCATACAAAGAATAAAAATTAATAATATTTTTTTTTTCATCGAGGTTAAAAACTTTTTTCCAAAATAAAGATTCTTGCTTAATTGAATGTACACTCAAAAAAAATTTATTTTTTTTTATTTTAATATTATTTGCATTAGACTTTCCTATTCCATAATAAGTTTTTTCAATAGGTGGTAGATTTTTTTTAATTGAATAAAAACCTATATAGTGATTTTTAATTTTCTTTTTAAGAAATAATTTTTTTTCTTTATGATTTAGGGCATACTTTTCATATACTTTGTCATATCGAAAAAATTTTTTTTTAAAATCTTTTTTATCTTTAGTGTTGAGGCTTATATGATCAAGACCAAGAATCATATTTTTTTTTTAATTTATTTTTATCAATTTTACCAATTCGATTTTTTGGCAATTTACTTAAAAATATAAAGTCATTTGGTATAATTTTTTCAGATATTTTTTTTTTTAAACTTTCAATTATATGAACTTTTAAAATTTTTCTTTTTGATCTAATAAATGCTATTGGAATTTCTCCATATAATTTATTTTTTAATCCAATAACAGCCGCTTCATTAATAAATTTAATTTTTAACAACTGATCCTCTAAATATTTTGGACTTATATTTATTCCTTCTTTAATTATAATATCTTTTGTTCTGCCAGTAAGTTTTATAAAATCTTTTTTTTTCTCAAATGTATCACCTGAATTAAAATATTCATCTTTATTCAATTCAATTAGATTTTTTTTTTTTAAATAGCCATAGAATTTAAATGGGCTTGAAATTAATAAATTTTTTGATGAGTCTTTTTTAATTTTAATTCCGTCTAAAAGTTTTCCACTTCCAAATGATTTATTGATTAAATTTGTTGAAACTAATAGCATTTCGCTTGAACCATAGCTTTCAAGACATTTAATATGAAATTTTTTTTTGAATTTATTTTTTAAATGATTATGAAAAGGGGCAGTTCCAACCATTATAAAATTGAGTGTACTTTTAATTTTTTTTAAAAAATTTTTATTTATTCTCTGTTCATAAATTATATTTACTATTGATGGAGATGCCCAAAAATAATTGATTTTATATTTAACTATATCTTCCCAAAAATTAAAATAATTACTAACTGATGACTTGTTAAAGAGAACTATTTTGTTTCCTGCAAGTAATGGGCAAATAATTGAATTTAAAAAACCCGCCATATAATACATCGGAAACAAATGTAGGAAATTTTTTTTTTTTTTAATGCCTATGATTTTGTTAAATTTTATTGCATTATTTATCAAATTTTGAGGTGTGTGACAAACACCTTTAGGGAATGCAGTAGTTCCAGATGTAAAAAAAATACAAATTTGTTTTTTCAGTTTTTCCACCTTATTTGTTTTTTTTTTAAAAAGAAATTTTTTGTTTTTAACTCTTAAGATTAATTTAGGTTTACAATAATTAATAATTTTCTTTTTTTCTAAATAAGTTGATTTAAAATTAATTGGTAAAAAAGAATATCCTCCCTCAATACATGCTAAAGCAGCAACAACAAAAAAATAAGAGTCTTCTATTTCCACGGCAATTAAATCTTTTGAATTAATTTTTTTTTTTTTTATTACTACAATTAAATTGTTTACATCATTAATCAAACGACCATAGGTTATTTCTGTAAATAAATTTGAAATAGCAAATTCTTTTTTATATTTAACTATTTTATTTAATATCATTAACTATAATGATTGTTCGTTAATATAAAAATGATTGTATATTTTTTTCCAACTTCCAGATTTTTTTTTGTTTTTTAGTTTAACAGTAAGTCTTTTAACCAGATTCTCTGGAGCTTCTGACTTATTTTTTTTACTTACCTCATAGACTAGAAGCCTAGGATCTACTTTATATTTTTTGGAATACTTTTCAATTATTGGTAAATAACTACTATGAAATAATGACATACCACAAACTACATCGATTGATTTAATTCCCTTCGAAGTTATAAAATTCACTAAAATTTCTTCAGATAAATCCAAAATTTTAATATAATCAATGTTACATTTAATTTTTTCTTTTTTTAAAGCACACACTAAAAGTTCAATTGCTGTATTTCCAGCACTTCTTCCATAGCCTTGCAAGGATGCATCGACTATATCAAAATTTAATTTTACAGCTTTATATGCATTTGCTACAGCAAAACCCAAATTATTATGTCCATGAAAACCAACTTTTATTTTTTTGTTTATTTCTTTAATATTGTTGTAATAATTTTCCAATTCTGATGGGGTCATACCGCCCGCTGAATCAACAACATAAATAATGTCTGAACCCATATCATGAGCAATATTCGAAATTTTAGAAAATTTTTTTGGTGGAAAAACATATGACTTCATAAAATTTGTGCATACTTTCATTTTTAATTTCTTGGCAAGATAAATATAGGGTTCTAAAAGTTTGTAATTTTCAACATTTGATCCTATTCTTATAAAGCTTGCTCCCATGTCTTTTAATTTTTTTACATCATCCAGGCTAGCTATACCTGGAATACAAAACATGCCCCAATCAGATTTGTCCAATGCCATATTTGCATATTTTCCATAATTTATATCTGTTTCTTTTGCTTTGTATTTTCTAATTCGTGAGGCGCCTAGTCCCATTCCATGACCAACCTCGATAAGCTCCACTCCAGCTTTTTCTAGTCTACTACAAATTTCGTAAGTCTGTTTTTTTGAAAATTGAAAATGATTTAAATAGCTTCCATCTCTTAAAGTGCAATCTAATATTTGAGTTTTAATTTTCATTTCTTTTTTGCTATTAAAATATGCCAATGATAATCTAAACCAAACCAATTTATATCTATTGAGCTATGTATAAAATTTCTAAAATTTTTTTTAAAATTATTTTCAATTTCTAATTTATTTTCAAAACATCTCATAATTTGTCCATCTCTTACTTTAAAATAATCGTCTTTAATTACTCTATAACCGTTTTTAATTTTTTTACTATTTTTATAAATAAAAGAAGATTTTTTTGGTATTGATAGAATTAAAAGACCATTTGTCTTAAGAACTCTGTTCATTTCCTCAACATGTTGTTTAAAATTAAAAGGATCTTTGGGATTCATATAATAGCAAGAATTCCAAGATAACAAAATATCAAAATAATTTGATTTAAAATTTATTTTATCTGAAGTTCCAATATTAAAATTTTTACTTAATGATTTAAAATTTTTTTTCGCTTTCTCTACAATATCTGAACTAATTTCAGTGCCGAAAACATTTAAACCAAGATTTTTTAAAAACAATATATGTCTTCCATCACCAAAACCTAAATCTAATATTTTTTGATTTTTTTTAAACTTAAGTTTTAACTTAGGAAATTTACCTTTAAAAATTCTTATTACGCCTTCTGCTGGATATGAAATATTATTTACTTTATTGAATAGTTTTGTCCAATTTTTTTTTGGTTCATATTTATTTTTTTTTTGGATCATAAAACTAATCTTTTTTTTAGTAATACTTTATATATTTTTTTTGTCTTATTATAATTTAAATTAATGATCTTTGAAATTTGTTGCAAAGAAAAATTTCCGTCACTATATTGTAAAAAATCTAAATACCTTATTGAACTAAAGCTCGAACCCTTAACAGACAAATTGTTATATAAATTTCTTTTCCCCAGCTGAGGTTCGCATAAAAATCTTGATTTAGGCATTATTTTTTTGTCTAAATTTTTAATAGCCTCTCTAGCTACTTTATAGCCTCCATCTAATCCTTTTCGAGTAACTAAATTAAAGTTGTCTAGTGATGTGTGATATTCCTTATATTCACCATATTTTGACCTAAATATTGAGGCCATTGGTATATCAACTCCAGGTGAATTAAATTGCCTTTCATCAGAACCCCTTTTTAAAAAACTATAGATTTTATATTTGTTAATTTTTAATTTTTTAAATGCGCTTAACAGTGACTGGTCCGCAGGATGATTACCTTTTTTAGATAGCATACAAGAGTAATTTTTTTCGTCCCCAATACATGAAAGATTATAACCTCCAATAACATTTCTTTTTAAACTTTTTAAATTTTTATTTATATATGCTATTGATCCTATCGTCTCTGGTATAAATAAAAATCTAATTGAATAATTAGGTTTTTTTCTGTTTATAAAATAATTTATTAAAGCCATAGAAACTATAGGTCCTGATAGTTCGTTATTTGCCATTGAAGGATGGCATATGTAGGTTGAAACTAAGATTTCTTTTTTAGTTTTTCCTTTAATTAAATAGTCAGCATAATTCATCCTCCCATGCTTCTTAAAACTTGATTCTATTAAAACATCAAAAACTTGATTTTTTTTATATTTTTTTTTTATTTCTTGAAATTGATGATAAGAACAACAAAATCCCCAATTTTTTTTATAATAAGAAGTTATGTATGGAATAGCATTAGGTTGATTTTTTAAAAAATGAAGCCTTTTTAACAACTCATCTCTTCTTAATTTTTTTTTAATTGGTGAGGAATAACCTATTAAGTGAAGATTATTATTTTTAAAATCAATTATTTTTTTTCCTTTAAAATCTTTAACATAAGCTCTTTTAGCATTCCATTCAGAAGGAACTTTCCAATCGTAAACTTTTATATTTGATTTAAAAAATTTAATACTAAGTTTTGGAAAAAATAATTTTATGTAATTTAATGTTTTTCTTACACCTTCCCCAGTTAAACTTCTATTTAAAGGAAATAGTTGAGTTTTTGCAAAATTATAAAGTTTTGCAATACTAAGATTATTCCTTTTTTTCATTTTTATTTTTGTATATATTTTTTGTAATAAAAATTCGCTAATTCTAAATCCATACCATCATCAATATCTAAACTCTCTATTTTATCTAAAGGCATCTTGTATGCATTCGGACCATAGTGATAATTCCATTTTATCATTTTTTTTCTTGGTGCAATAAAGATCCCACCAGTTACAAAATATAATTCATTTAACTTTTGACTAGGTACATGTTTTACTCCTGATTTATAGTTTAATGGTCCATCTTTATTACAAATATATTTCTTAAAAGGTTCGACAGTCATTAAAGAATCATGGTAGTTATTTGAAAGGATATTTTTTTTGTAGATTTTAATAGATTTTGAATAAGTTTCATTGGAGATTAATGGGGATGTTACTGAAGACCAAATAATATTTTCACCGTCTACAGATTCACATATATGTCTTACTACTGATCCAAAAGATTTTGTTTGTTCATCGCAATATTCAGCACTTCTTCTATGAATTTTGACACCTTTTTTTTTAGCTATTTCTAACATTTTATTTGAGTCTGATGATACGACTATATTGTCAATTAATTTAATTTTTTTTAAAATATTAATTTTATTTTCTAACAAATTAGTTTTTCCAAACTTAGAAATATTTTTATCTTTTATCCTTTTACTACCAGCTCTTACAGGTATAATTGCAGTAAATTTATACATAACAGAACTCCAAGTTTTCAGTTTTTTTCTGAAAAATTTTTAATCACTAATTGCACTAAATTTTTTTTTATTAATTATTGAATTACAAATTGAATGAAGGTTTTTATCATATTTAAATTGTTTTAGAAAATCATCCTTAATTTTAAATGGTGGAAAAGAATAAGAAACCTCTTCTAAAGATTTTATTAATATAGTTCTTTTAAAAAAATAATGATAAGCAAATTTTAGCGCATCATTTTTTTTATTATTTTTAATCATTGGCAATTGATCAAGTAATTTAAAATATTCTTTTTTATTTTTTGGCTGGAATACTAATTTTTTATTTCTTGTTATCGCATCACCTGCAACTATTATTGGGAATCCTCTTGCTGCGTATTCTATGTCTAACTTTGTGCCATATGTTAAAATTGAACAACATTTGTCTAATATAGAATATGTACTTGTTTCAACTTCAGGTTTTACTATAAAAACATTTTTAGGCAATTTATTCTTGAAAAATTTATTTATTCTATCAGCAACTTTCTCTCTTGCGGGTCTATCTGCATTTACTTCAGTGGGATGAACTCTAATTATTAAATTTATGTCTGTTCTTTTTTTAAAATAAATTATTGTTTTAAATACCCACTCCATCATATTTTTAAAAATAGTATCACTGTAAGTTATTTGTGCATCCCAAATTACATTTGTTGTAAGTCCAACCAATGGTTTATTTAGATCAATTTTATTTTTAAGAAATAAAGAAGAGGCATCAAGGTCTACTTTGTTATCCTTATATTTATAATCTTTAGTGCCTAATACTTTTGAATTTAAATAATTAATAGTTTTTTTTCTAACTTTGTTTAAATTTATATTTTTCCAACTTGATATAGGTTCGTTAGTAAAATCTTTATAATAGATGTTGTTATGACTAAATATTATACTATTTTTTTTTGCACCAGTTGTCCAAGTCACAAAATCTATATTTTTTTTTCTTGCTACTTCTGCTAAAATTCCTTGTGGAATATAAAACCCATGATTTACTATTATAGTATCAAACTTTTTTTCTTTTAAAAGTTCTTCGATTGAGAAATAAGATTTTAAAGCACTCTTAAAATAGCTTTTTGCAACAAAACCTAGATTTTTTTCTTTTGCAAAATCTGAAACAGCATAATACCTGCATATGCTTGCATTAACTTGTTCACCTATATCTATTTTATTTATTTTAAAACTTAGAATTTTTTTTAGAGAATTATTATTTTTTAAGATTTTTTTTATTTTTTTTTCATGCATATAATCAAAATAACTAGATAATTTTATGAAATTAAAATTTGTATTTTGAAATGCAATTTTTCCACATTTATAGCAATCATCGCAAAGCCTAGAATTGTTCTGGTTATTTATTTTTAAAGAAACATTAGCTCTGTGAGTTTTCATGATACAATTATTTAAAAATTGATCACAAAGAAGATAACTAACATGCGCTCCTTTTAAACTTAATCCAACACCTACTAATGAATCTATAGTGGATGCTACTTTGTGACCACCAGACAATGTTGCGATCAATATTTTTTTATTATGTTTTTTATTTAAAATTTTACCATCAAGAATCTTTTTCCAATTAGGTAAGCTTTTGTTAAACAAGAAACCAAATTTACTAAACATCATTATTATTATTTTTATAATTTTTTACCTGAAATTAGCAATCTTTAAGTTTTATAAATTAAATTTTTTTGTTATTTTCTTTTTTAAGCAATTTTTAATTTGATAAATCATAAGATTAATCTTATATTTTTTGTCTTATATATTGAATTTTCTGTTTTCTTTTAGAGCACAAAAAATACATTTCAGGTACTTTGAAAACTTTTCCAATTTTATGCGTCAAGTCTAAAGTATAAATTTTTTTTTTTTGTAGATAATTTAAAAATTCGTTAGTTATCGTAAACAAATGTTGTCTCTCTATTTTTTCATCTACGTGACAATATATGATTACATAATCACTTTTTTCTAATGCAAATTGTAGAATTTTGTTTGGTTGAAATGTATGATCAAGTGTATGAAATATTCCAAAAAGTTCAAATCTTTTGATTTTAATTTTGTTATCAAGTTCAAAAATATTTAGATCAAATAATTCACTAGAGAGCGTTCTGCTATTTACAGATTTGTAATTATCATTTTGTCCCCAACATAAGCTTGAATTATCAACAAGTAGATTTTTTTGGATTTTATTCTTTATTAAGTTATTTCTTTTAAGTTTTTTAATTAACTTTAAAAGATTTTGTGATTTTTTTACAGACTTATCTCTAAAATTTTTGCTAGTTCCAGCTACTTGCCTTGAAGATAAGTAGCTTAAAGTTGAATTAAGTAAAGATCTATAAAATTTTAAATTAATTTTGTACTCTTTTGAAAAAAAATTCATAAATAACCCCATAAATGGACTATTAAATTCACAATAATTTTTTATTTTTATATTTTTATCGAGTAGATTAAATAATTTTCCATGGTCTGGGAATTTTTTTCTTGTAAAAAAATTTATCAGATTTGACCAGCTTCTGTTATGTTGACCGTAAATATTTGAATATATTTTTCCAGATATTTTTTCTGTAAACCATGGGTTATTTTGTAATATTCTGCATCTACTACATCTATAAACTTTTATTTTTTTAAAGTCTTTTTTTGATAGATCTAAATCAGATATTATAGCTTTTAAATAAAAATTCATTTTAAATGTTTGTTTTTTTTCTTTTTTTAATTTTTTAGAACCACAAAAGATACAGCGATTATATTGTTTAAAATTCATTTTATTTTTTATTTTTAAAATTTTTGTTAAAATAACTATAAGTCAGCATTTGAAAATACTGAAAACTATTTTCACTATTTTTTGACTTACAAAACTTATCAAAATTTTTAATTACATTTTTTTGGTTAAAAATTTCAATGTTTCTAAAAAAAATTGAGTGAAAAGTATCATTAACAAAATCTTTTAACTCATTCTTTAACCACGACGTCTGGGGGTCTGCTAACGATTTTTTTGTTTTTTTAAACAGTATTTTTTTTTTTGTTAAGCCTATAATTGATTTCTTAAAAATATACCTTGTGTTAAAATCTTTAATTTTATAATTATTTGGAATGTTAAATGCAAACATTGCAAGATCATGATCTAAAAATGGTATTCTTGTTTCAATACCAAAATTCATTGAAATTCTATCTTTATATTTTAGACTTCTCGGGAGTTTTAATTTATAAATATCTAAAAGCTGTGAGTTTTGTAAATTATTGAGTGTATTTATCTTTTTTTGAAAATAGAAATTTTCATCAATATTCTCTGACAAATAATTAAAATTAAAATTGCTACTTTCAATATAAGGTGTTCCATCAGATGTAGAACCATTTTGAAAAGTTAGCGTAGTAAGATAATTTATAAGTATACTTTCAAATTTTTTTTTTTTACGATTAAGATCAATAAATTTAAATATTAAATTATAAAATTCATTAAGATTTTTATTTTTTTTTATTTTATCTAAAGCATAAAATAAAAAATTATAATCATAGCCTCCAAATAATTCGTCTCCTCCATCGCCCTCTAAAATAACTTTGAGCCCATCTTTTTTTACTAATTCATATAATTTATATATTCCAAAAATTCGAATTGATGTAAAAGGAGACTCTAAAATATTAACAAGTTTTTCCATATTGTCAGTAATATCTTGCGGTTTAACATCTATTGCTAAGTTTGAAATATTTAACTTTTTAGCAGTAGTTTTTGCAATTTTATATTCATTGAAAGTTTTGTCATTAGTAAAACCGTATGTATAGGTTTTAAGATTATAGTTAATCCTTTTTGACATTAGATGTGCAAGAGCTGTGCTATCAGTACCTCCACTTAAAAATAATCCTATTTCCCTGTCTGATATTAAATGCTTATCAACTGACTGAATAAATTTATTTTGTATTTTTTCAATTAATGATTTTTCGTTAAATTTATCAGCTTTATTTTTATTATTATTAATTTTCCAGTAACAAATCTGTTTTTTTTTAAGTGATTTATAAACTACATAATATCCTGGTAAAATAGATTTAATATTTTTAAAAAAACTGCCTTCAGAATGATCCATTGAACCTTTTAAAAAAAATTCTAGAACAGTATTTTGATCTAATAAATTAATATTTTTATATTTAATAATTGGTTTTTTTTCTGATGAAAATATTATTTCATTATTATCTTCGTAATAATATAAAGGTTTCATTCCAAACCTGTCTCTACAAAAAATTATTTTATTTTCTTTTTTATCAAGAAAAATAAAACTAAACATGCCCTCCAATTCTTTAACTGCCTTTTCTCCTTTTAAAATCAATAATTTAAATAAGACCTCAGAGTCAGTACTGCTTTTAAAGTTCGTCTCTAATAATTTTTTTTTTTAATAAATTTGCATTATAAATTTCTCCATTAAAAACCATGAGAAATCTATTATTTTTAGATATCATTGGTTGCATACCATTATTTGATAAATCTAAAATACTTAATCGAAAAAACTTTACTTGTAATTGATCAAACTCAACATATCTCGCATCATCTGGTCCTCTATGTGAAATTAAATCAGCAGCTCTATTGAAATTATTTAAATTTTTGACAATTTTTTTTTTTTGGTACACGCCAAAAAAACCACACATTAAATTTCTTTATCTTCCCAATTATATACTATTTCTAGATTTTTATTTTTGCTAGCAAATCTTCCTTGATAATAATCTCTATTTAAAAGCTCTTCTTTAGACAAAGATCTTATTTCTTTTCCCTTCATTTTTTCAAATTCTGGAATTTCAGATTTAATATATACCTCAATTTCAGTTTTCGTTTTTTTAGAAAATTCACAAAGTGTTTTGAGTTCATTTTGATTTAAGGAAACAACTCCATCCTTAGTTTGATCTTTTGGTAAAACTGTAAAATGTCTTTCAATGTAATCTACATTATAAACTAGTGAAGCAATAGAGGTTTTTAAATTATCCTTTTCAAAATTTGAATGCTCACTTAATCCAACACTTTTATTTAATTTTCTCAAAAAATTAATCCTATTTAGATGCACTTGTTCTAAAGGTGTTGGGTATATTGAAACACAGTGCATTAATGTAAATTTTTTATTTTTTAAATTTAAAATTTCGCAAGTTTTTTTAATTTCATCATCAAATGTACAACCAGTCGAAACAATCAATTCTTTGAACTTCGATTCTGCGAGCTCTTCGATCATTTTATGTGAAGCGCAATCAAAACTAGAAACTTTAATAATATCAAAATCAAGTGTTTCTAAAAATTTTAATTTTGACCTACTAAATATTGTTGTCATTGGGGTAACGTTATATTTTTTACAATAATCTAGAAAAATAAAATGTTGTTGCTCACTCAAATCTAATTTTTTTAATCTATCATACTCTGCTTTATAAGGTCTTTTGATTGATTTAATTTCACCATTTTCTGTAATGCCTTCATCAAATCTTTCTCTGTGTGTTAAATCATCAGAGTGCATGGATTGAATTTTAACAATTTCTGCACCTGCCTCTGAGGCAGCATGAACCATTTCTTCTAAAATTTTAATATCACCGTTATGATTTTGGCATAATTCTGCTATAATTTTTGTCATACATCGTTATCCATCAATATATTTCTTAGAATTTGATTTGCACCATCATCTTGAAAATTATATTTTTTTAAGTTTTTTTTTATTATTTTTACCTCATTTTTAACAAACTTATCAATCCTTTTTGAAAAATTAAATTTCCAATCATTTTTGGTCATGGTTGCTCCTAAATTGTGACCCAAAATTGATTTTAAATTTTCTTCAATTTCTGGATTAAATTTTTCATTCATAAAAATTGCTGGTTTTTTAAAAAACAAACATTCTGTTATTGAGTTAAAGCCTCCTCTTACAATGACATAATCTACTTTTCCAATGTATGAGTACATTCCTTTCAGAGTTGTTACTGGAAGAATATTATTACTTCTTAAAATAGTTTCAATGGCCTTGTTATTTAGTGATGAGATACCAACATAAAAAATGTAGTTTTTCATTTTGTTAATATAAGGAACAGTTTCAGAAATCAAATTTGACAATGTCTGTGTTCCACTGTCCATAATTAAAAAAGTTTTTTTCTTATTTACAAAATTTACAGTTTCATATGATTTTGTTATAAAATTTACATCTTTAATTTTATATTTATCAACTATTTTCTCGAATACTCCTTTTGGAGTTAATGGAGGAAAAAAAATTTTCTTAGCCATATTTTCAAATTTTTTCATTTTTGAAATAATTTGCTTTTTTTCCATGTCATACACTTTTTCAAAATACCAGCTCCAAGTAAAATGGCAGACCCCATAACAATTAATTTTAAATTTTTTTGAATAAAAAAATACCTGAGGAACAAAATCAGAAATTATAAAATTAAAGTTTAGAAAATTTTTTTTAAAAAATATTAAATCTTTTTTCAAATTATTGTTCCAAATATCAAGGGTTTTTAATGTATTTTTTTTATCAAAAAAACCTTTCTTATTTTTTAGAAGCTCAATGTTGTTAAATCTTTTAATGTAATTAATTTTATTTCCAAAAGTTTCTTTCAATACTTCAATTTGTAAGCCATTTACAACAGTTATTTCAATATTTTTAATTTTTTTTAAAAGAAGATAAATGATTTCACGTTGACGAACCATATGTCCGAAACCTACATCTGAAATAAAGATAGCAACTTTAATTTTTTTCAATTTTTTTCTTCGCTTTTAAGTAGTCTTTTAAATTATGTATATCAATATAATCAGTTAAATAAACCCCGACGTTAGTACTCAACGTTTTTTTACATACTGTTTTAGGTGTCATTATTCTAAAAGCGCCATTTTGTAAATTATCTTTTCCTATAGATATAACTTCTTTAATTTGTTTTTTTGGAAAAGCTTTTTTAATAAAAAAATTAATAGCATTATCAAGATCTTTAATTTTGAACTCGGGCGTATTTGGTTGAAGGGAGATTATAATTTTTGGTTTTAGCTTTTTTTTTATTTTTTTATAAGCATGACAAATTGCATCCTGTTTTTCAACATGATCTTTAGAGAGTGATGGAGGCCTTTTTACAAATTTGATTTTGTGTTTTTTGCAAATATCAATTATTTTTGAACTTTCAGACGAAATAAAAACACTAACATTAAATTTTGATTTAAGTGCTTCCTTTGCAACAAACACGAACATCGGTAATGTTTTAATTGGCAAGATGTTTTTTTTCTTTAACCTTTTTGATCCTAGTCTTGCTGGTATAATTATTAATATTGGGCTCATAGTTTTTATTAACCAACTTGGAAATTATATCTATACTTTAGTAAGTTTTATTGCAATGTTTGTTTTTATTGTAATAAAATAATTGCACTTTTTTATTATCATAATTAAAAATCTTTGGGTATTAATTGAGATAATTTTTAAATTTTGTAGTTATAATGCTAGCTATTAAAATATAAAAAATGAAAAATATTCTTAATCTAATTAAAAAAAATATTAAGAGAATTTTACAAATAATCTACCATATCTTAAGATATCATAATAAAATTAAAATAAATTATAAACTAAAAAAAACACCTAACTTTGATAGTAGAATATCAAATTATTTTTTTAAAAAAAAATTAAAAAGATCCAAATTTTATTTTGAATATGGGTCTGGATCCTCAACTATTTTTGCTAATAAATTATTAAAAGAATATATATCAATAGAAAGTGATAGAAATTTTTATCTATTCATGAAGAGTTAAAATATTCCAAATATTAGGTTTATAGATTTTGGCTATGTATTTTTTTTTTCTGTTCCTATCTTTTATAAATTTAACAAAGAAAAAGCTTCTAAAATCGCTACTGATTACGCAAATCAAATTTTTAAAGTTAAAAAAAATCCTGACCTAATTTTAATAGATGGAAGATATAGAGTTTTATGCGCTTTAACAGTTCTGGAGTATGTAAAAAAAAATAATATTAAAAAAGTAACAATTATATTAGACGACTATAGAAAAAGAGTGAAAAGATATAATGAATTAAAAAAATATTTTAATATAAAATTTGTTGGACGATTTGGAATTTTGAAACCAAAAAATTATAATTCTAATTTAAAAAAAGTAAAAAATATTTACAAATCTGAGGTAGTATAAATAAATTAAATCTAATTTTTTGATTTTTATCGGATAAAAGTCAATATCTACAAAAATGAAAATAATACTATTTTCAAAATCATTAAAATTTTTTTCAGTGCATAAATTAAGCCAATTGAGCTATTAGTACTGGTCAGCTGCACACATTACTGCGCTTCCACACCCAGCCTATCAACGTGGTGGTCTACCACGGCTCTATAGGAAGAA
>MDTG01289156.1_pt1 | contig 15600 bp, 13 predicted proteins | sample 811421 | NCBI WGS metagenome assembly MDTG01 (sample SAMN05326645, study PRJNA326480) | marine metagenome | isolation source: seawater | place: Pacific Ocean: South East | collected 2011
GGATTTCCAATTGCTACAGAGTTGCTTGGAACATCAACGTTTACGAAAGCATTTGGAGCTATAACAACATTATTTCCAATATTGATTTTGCCAACAATTACAGAATTTGATCCAATCCATACTTCATCTCCAAAGACTGGTGATCCAGTTCTTTTTTTATGTGTTTTGCCAACAATAACATTAGTTCCAATGTTGCAATTCTTTCCGAAGACGGCTTCAGCATTGATAACTACTGTGCCGTGATGTCCTATATAAAAACCTTTACCCATTTGTACTTTTGGTGAGAACTGAAAACCATAAAGGATTCTTAACAATCTTAAATATAGATGGCAAAAAAATTTAAAAGGTGGAAATTTAGAGTGCTGATATAATCTTATCCATAATAAAAACTCTAACCCAGGAGCTTTTTGCACCCAATATATCAAACTTGCAAGAGAGTAAGTTGTGCCTGAATATCTGTAAAGCTCTGGATAAATTATTTTTTTTAACATTTCTAGTCTTTTGACAGGCTATTTGCTAACAAAATTATAGCATAGGCAACTAAAACCGTGCTTACTTCCAGCAGTATAGACGATCTCGCAAGATATACTCCATTAATGAAGAATTGAAGGAAAAAGATAAATGAAATGTTGAGATCAGGTATCTTTTGTGTATTGATAATTTCATTCCTCATAATTAGGAAACCAAAAATATACATAGCAATAACTATGCCTATAACTCCAAAGTCAAGATAAATATCTGCTAAAACTGATGTACCATCTCCATATCTCCTATTTTCACCCTGAAGAAGATAGGAGATAAAATTAGCTGAACCATCATATTTAAAATCGCCATCATAAACTACGCGATTATAAACGCCTGCAGCACCGGGGATAACAGCAATTAAATTTTGAAAACTATAATGTCCATATTTATATGGATACTCTTCCGGCACATGCCCAATAACATGAGAAAGCGTTCTTACTGAAAGGGAAAGTTCAACAGTATCAGGAATATAAATATCTTCTGGTAAATTTGCATAGTAGAGAGACGTTATCCCACTGGTTTGTGAAAAAGCTTGTGAAGCTCGTTCAGTATACGATGCATCAAGAGTTCTTGTTCTGGCGTCATAAATAAATGAAAAAAAGATTGACCCGATAATAAGCGCCCCAAGTGCGAACAGTGCACTTATCTTTCTTATGTAGATGATGTATCCACTTAAGAGCAATAATGAATAAGACAAAACTGGACCTCGATCACCGACGTATAGTGAAAAAACTATACTGAAAATGCAAATTAATAATAATGGTCGATAAAATAAACCCAGGTAAGAAAAGACACCCTTAACATTTCTGTGATTCTTAACAATATAAAAAATATTGCAGGCAAGAGCAGGCAATATTAGCAATTCAAAAAGCCTAACAGCATACTTTGTAAAAGCAGAAGTGCCGGCATAGGGATCATATATGCCGGCACGAAAATTTGAAGAACTTACAAAGAATATTATGTAGGAGACAATGCACAAAATACTTAATATTTTTATAGTTTGATATTTTAAATTTATGCCTTTACTAACTTGTTTCTCTAGATTCACTGTAACAAAAAGACCAAGCGTATAGGCTGCAAGACCCAAAGCTGCAACAGTTAATATTTCAGACCTTAAATCTCTATCAAACCATATAAAGTAATCAAATAGATAGCCCATCTCTATTCCAAGTAGCTCCAAAATAGCAATCTGGAAATAAACGATCATAAAACTAAAAGGGAACAAGAAACTGAAAGAGATCACCCTGAAGTATCCATGTGTTTTTGCATTTAATAATAAATTAATTGCAAATAAAAATAAGGCACAATATACAGCTGCATTGCCATAATCAAAATTTAATAACCCGCCATTAGTTACATACATGCTAGTTAAAAAAATAAAAACAAATAAGACTAGTGAAAAGATAATTGGGTTATTTTTTATGGCTAGATTATTGAACATTTTTTTTTGCTTTGGATTCCAAGATGAGCCACCATGCTACTAGATGAGTTAAAGAAAGAATTGCTGAAGTAATAGAAAAAATCATAATCGCAGTTATTGCATCAAAGTTAATAGCGCTGTAAATCAAAACAACTGTTCTAATTATTGCAGATATTAAATCATGAAAAAATAAAAACTGTTGAACGTTATAGACTAAATACAGAGATCTGCAGGGAGCAATACAAAAGTTAGCACCAAACCAAATTAACATCCATTTACAAAAAGAAGAAGCCATTGCCCATTCTTGACCAAAAATTAAAATAAATAAATTCTCAACCACAGGAAAAAACAATGCTATTAACAAGATAGATAGCAGAGCAATAGAACCAAAAACTGTTCTAAAAATACTTAATTGATTATGAAAATCAGAGGCTAGTTCAGAGGCTTTTCTAAAATAAACTCTCTTAATATTTTGACCTATAAGAGCTGCAGGCATTGAAACAAGCTTATAAGCAAAAAAATATGAGCCCAAGATAATTGGATTGAAAAAAGATGCAAATATAAATATTGGTAATTGAGTAGCAGTAATATTTATTAGACTTTGTGGTGTTGAATACAATATGAACTTTTTATTTGTTGAAATTAACTTCCTATATTCACCAAAATTTAGAAAAGATTTGAATATTTTTAGTTTTCTGGTAACAACTATCAAAATACAAACTAGTATTATTAAAGAAAATATCAAGCCGCCAACTAACCCAAAACTTAAATATCCCAAAATCCCAAAAGAAATCTGAAGAAGTACAAGAAAAATTTGCCTAGATGCTTGAATTATAGAAAGCTCATTATAGTTTTCATGCCTATTCAATGCAGCATAGAAGATATTGCTTAAAGTTAACAGGATAAATAATAAAGGCACTGAATTTAGATACCTAATTTGGTAAAAATTAAAATATTTAAATAAGGCAACTAAAGCCAAAAGCAAAAAAAAGATGGCTACTGAAATGAATAATGAAATTTGAATGAGATTATTTGATGTCTTTAGATCTTTCTCTTTAACCACAGCATGTTCCATTGAAAGTGCTCCACACATAGCTGCAATAGATGCGATAGTTAGAATGAGACCGTAGTCTCCAAAATGCTCGGGTGAGTAAATTCTTGCTAGAAATACAGACCCCAAAACTACAGCAAATTGACCAAGTATTGTTCCGATAGATAGTTTGGAAATGTTTTTAACAATTTGAGATATCACTTAATTTTTATCATTTTCATTATTCTAGAGATATCAAGCATGATTAGATTCAAAAGAGTATTGGGGCTATTCCTTAGCAAATATAAATAATATTTTAGCCTTCTGCCAACCCTTTTATTTATGCTTTCTGTAGAGACTATTTCATCTAAATTGTAATTTACAGTCCGACTTGCAGCATCATGCAAATCTTTTTTTATCTTTTCTGCAACTCTATTGATTAATTGATTAGTGGAGCTGCTTTTTGTACAGGAAAAAACTAATAAAAAATCTTTATTATTACTTTGTTTTTTTGCTGAGATTACATCGTATCCGTCTTTTTTCTTTATGCTTACTTGAAATCCAAAACGTTTAAAAGAATTGCCATAGATATCTTTAAACTTATCATTGAATTCACCTACAAGGATGAAGTTATTTTTAAGATTAAATTTTTCTTGAAAGATTTGTGAAATTGTATCGCAATGAAATTTAAGAATTTGTTGATTCTCCTTTGCATAGATTTCTCTGAAAACTTCAATTTTATCTAAATAAGGTTCTGAAGAGATTAAATTATTTTCTTCTAGGGCATCATTCTTAATATCATAGAATTCTTCATTATTTTCATCTTCATAAATAATATATTTATAGTTACTGTCTCTAAAACAAACAGCACTATTTTTTTGAAAAACGTACCTGTTATCAACCCTGAATATTTTTTCTTCAAATGAATTATTATTAATTTGACTCAATACACTTCTACCATGATGGGGGTAATGTTCAATAGTTTTACTTGGCTGAATTGATAAATAATCCAGAATAGTTGGAAAAATGTCCATAGTTGAAATTGGACTTGTTACTTTTAGTGGTTGTTTGCCTGGGAACTTTATTAATTGTGGAGCTAGAATATTGTCGTCGGTCATAATCAAATCATGTCCAAGCTTAAGTTTGTCATAATAGGAAATTCCTCTGTTCACATCTGGATAGCCATGATCAGAATTCATTACAATAATTGTATCCTCATACAGTCCAAGCCTCTTTAGCTTATCAAGTAAATTATCAACCTTTTCTGACAGTTTAGGATCATCTCTGCAGTTTAAATGAAGCCATAAAAAAAAGGGTTTGCTTAGATCTTTGTTTTCAACAAAATGATCAAAACATTCTATCATTTCATCATTGTTGTATACCTTTTCTTTTTGAGATTTAGTATGCATGAATTCAGGACATGTATCACCAAACAAAGGTGGAAGAAATTCCCTGGCATCAGGTAAAAACAACAGAGCATAGGTATTATATCCATTTTCTCTGAGTATTTTAGGGTGTGAATCAAAAGCATCTTGCTGACCCTTGAAGCCTGCATAATCTCTACTTAAATAAGGAGAAGGGACAGAAGTCATCATAGAGCTAACAGACATAATTGTGCTGGGGGCTGCTGTAATTGCAGCAGTAAAATCAATAGCGTCTTGTGCAAACTTATCCATCACATCTAATCTACCTCTTTCATCAGCATCAGTTTTATAGACTCGTACTGAGTCACAAAGAATCCAAATGATATTTTTTTTATTCATTTTATTTATTTAAAAACCAGTCAACTGTCCTTACTATTCCATCATTTGCATGTATCTTTGGCTCATAACCTAAAAGTTGCTTTGCTTTGGATATATTGGCAAGAGAATGCCTAACATCCCCAGAACGAAAATCTTTATAAATTACTTTTGAATCATTACTTATCCCTTTTTGTGAAAGAGCTTTAGCTATTTGATTTAAAAGTTCATTAAGTGAGGTTTGTTCACCAATTGCAATATTAAAGACCTCATGTGATCTAAGATCTGATAAAGCAGCCAATATATTTGCTTCAACAACATTATCTATGTAACAAAAATCTCTTGTAGTTTCTCCATCTCCAAATATTTCAATATCTTTTTTATTTATCATTGCATCAATCCACCTTGGAATGACAGCTGCATATGCGCCATTAGGATCTTGCCTTTTCCCAAAAACGTTAAAATATCTCAACCCTACTGAATTAAAATTGTAAGAGGATGCAAATACCTGCCCATACAGCTCATTTGCAAATTTAGTAACTGCATAAGGTGAAAGAGGATTACCTATAATATGCTCAACTTTAGGCAAATCTTTATGGTCTCCATATGTTGAGCTTGATGCTGCATACACAAATTTCTTAACATCATTATCTTTGGCTGCAACAAGCATATTCAAAAAACCACTTATATTTGAATTATTTGAGGAAATCGGGTCTTCAATGGATCTTGGCACAGAACCTAGTGCCCCTTGATGTAATATATAATCAATATTCTGTGATACTTCTTTACAAGTTTTCAAATCACAAATAGATCCTTCTCTGAATGAAAAATTCTTCCACTTTTCCTGTGTTATATTTTTTACCCTTTCTAAATTATTTTTATGTCCTGTAGAAAAATTATCTAACCCAACTACTTTTTGGTTATTGATTAGTAGAAATTCTAAAATATTTGAGCCTATGAACCCTGCTACTCCAGTAATCAGCCAAGCTTTTGGTTTGTTTCTGAGATCGTCTAAAGTATCGTTGAATTTTAGGTTCATTATGTTTTAATTATAATCATTTTTTTTCTACTTGTTACGGTAAAAAGATTTATACCATTCAGCAAACTCGCTAATACCATCATTTAAATTAGTTTTTGCAAAATCACCAATAATCCTCCTTATTGCTGTTGAGTCTGAAAAAGTATTTAGCATATCTCCTTCCTGAAGAGGCATATAATTTTTCTTGGCTTTTAGGTTCAACTTATCTTCAATAATTTTAATGAAGTCTAAAATTTTTATAGGCTTTTCAGATCCAATATTAAATTTTTTATGTAGTATTTTGTGCGTATATATTTGCTCCTTGTCTAGCATAGAGACTATCGCATCTACTAGGTCATCAATATATGTAAAATCACGAGTAGATTCCCCATTATTAAACACATTTATATATTGTCTTTTAAGAACGTTCTCAGTAAAACTAAATATTGCATGATCTGGCCTACCCCATGGACCATAAACTGTAAAAAGGCGAAGTGATGTCATAGGTGTTTTATATAATTTAGCGTAATAACTAATCATATTCTCATTAACTTGTTTGGTATGGGCATAAAAGGATAATTGGTTATCTGTGCTATCAGTTTCTGAAAATGGAATCTTTTTATTATCGCCATAAATAGAAGAAGTTGAAGAAAAAAATAAATGTTCGTAGTTTAAATCTCTAATACTCTCTAATAAATTAAAAGTACCAATAATATTGCTATCTATGTAAGATTTTGGGTTGATTAATGAGTATCTAACACCTGCTTGTGCTGCAAAGTGAAAGATCACATCAGGATCAAATTTATGAATGGATTCTTTTAAAGCTGGATAGTTTTCAAGCTTATTTTTTTCAAAGGTAAATTTACTGTAGCTGTTAAGTATTTCTAATCTAGATTCTTTTAATTTTTGATCATAGTAGTTGTTGACAGAGTCATAACCTAAAACGCTGCAATCTAGATCAAGTAGTTTTTTTGCTAGATGAAAGCCTATAAACCCAGCTGAGCCTGTTATAAAAAATTTCTTCATGGTGCCCAGGGCCGGACTTGAACCGGCACGAAGTTTCCTTCGAGGGATTTTAAGTCCCTTGTGTCTACCAATTTCACCACCTGGGCCAAAAATTAACTCGAATCAGAATCAACAATTGCTCTGCCTTTCAAATTTTCCCAATCCTTTTCAGGTCTAGCTACTAAATTTCTTTCCCAAACACCCTTTAAAACATTTGCTTCTTCATTATTTTTTTCAAAGAAATTTATCATGGCCTGTACATCTTTAGGAAAACAACTTCCACCAAAACCAAATTTTCCATCAGGACCCGGAACATTAATATGAGAATGGCCTACTCTTCCATCTCTCACAAACCCTTCTATAACATGATCCCAATTTGCACCTACCTTGTCAGATATAGATCTCATTTCATTTAAAAAAGAGACCTTTGTAGCAAAAAAGCAATTACACACATATTTTATTAATTCAGCTGTTTGTGTATTTGTTTCAATAATTGAAATTGAACTACCAAACCTTTCTCTATAAAGATCAGCAACTTTTGCTGTGTTTTCATTACTGCCCCCTAAAACATATCTTGTTTGTGACAAAAAATCGAAATTTGCACTTCTTTCTGTTAGAAATTCTGGATTGAAAATTATCTTTAAATTTGGAAATTGTGATTGAATATTTTCTGTCGTACCCGGAACAATTGTAGACCTTAATAAAATTATTGGTTGGTTTGGTGTATTTATATTTGCTATATCAGCCATCAAGTTATTAACAATGTCTAAATTAATGCTTCCGTCAGCATTAGATGGAGTTGGAACTGAAACAAAAATAAATTCAGATTTGTTAACAACCTCCTCAAGTGAATGTGATGACTTAGAAGGATCCTTATCATTTATATATAGATCACATTCATATCCAACACCGCTTGAGAAGCCGTGAGCAACAGCACCGCCAACAAATCCTTTACCAATAATTCCTATTTTTCTTTTTTTCATATTTCTTTAGAATTTTAAATTGTACATTATATTACTTCCAAAATTATTATTATCCAGTAGCTTCATGAAAAAAGTTTTTTAAATATGTCCTTGTCTATTTGTGATTCGCCTCTTTCAGGATGCCACATAATACCCATCCAATTTAATTCATTATGGTATGCTGCCTCAATTGATCCATCTGAGGCAAAAGCCAATGGATGCAAGTGAGAAGACAAATCTTTTTTATTTATTCCCCATTCATGGTACGAATTAACTTCGATTTCTTGCATTTTAAAAAAATCGTTTTCTGTAATTTGTACAGAATTAATTGTATTTACATGGCCTGTTACCTTGGATAGTGAGCCTTGCAAATAAATATTCATCATCTGGAAACCTCTACAAACTCCAAGTAGAGGAAGTTTTCTTTTCATCGAAAAGTCTAAGATAATTCTTTCAATCTCATCTCTTTCTTTTGAAATATTTTTAGAACCTCTTAGCGATGAGATATCATTTCCTCCTGTTAAAATAAATCCGCCAATTTCTACATTACTAAGAATTGCTTCAAAGGACTTTACACAATTTGGTATAGGCAGAACATTACAATTATTGCTCTTGATGACTTTGTACCAATTCTGATCAAGACAATCTCTTGTCTCATTATATTCTTTATTTAAATCTACTCTCTGACTTAGTCCGATGATCATATTTACCTCACTTTTCTCAATGTTTGATTTTTACAATCAATTTCAACTATACAAGCTGCAGAAACCTCATTGTAAAGCTGTTCCCCTATTCCGATTACTGCCGGTAAACCAAATTCAGCAGATCTTATAGCCATGTGTGAGTTTGCTCCACCAAATTTTGTTATCAAGCCAGCTATGTTTCTTCCAAATATCCAATCATAACCAGGGTCTGCTTTTTCAATAATAATAATTTTGTTTTCTAAATTTATATTATCATCGGAGTGATCGAGGCTTATGCACTCTTTAATAATTTTTTTATCACCAATAAAATTTCCAAGGGTTTTAGGAAGAAGAAATGAATCAAAATCATTGGTGGAAAAAATTAAAGGTGGCAATTCGATATTTTTAACTATTTTTTCTGTTTTAAGATCTTCACTAATAGCTTTTTTTGCTCGCTTAACAAATAAGTAGTTAGATCTATCTTTATCAAATTCGCTAAATATTTCTAATGGCACCCTACCTATTTCATCACGGCTAAAACCATATTTTTTTGCATGATCTGCAATCAATTCAATTGCGTTAGATAGATTCCTTGTGAAAATGAATTTTGCATATTCTCTGCCTTCTATAGATTTAATTAAAAAATTCTCAAAATTTGAGGAATCCTTAATTATTCCTGCTTCAATTAAATTTGAAAAAAGATGTTTCTTTTCCTTATTCCATTTTTTGTAATTATTTCTTTTGTTTACTTTTTTATGGTTATCAACTATTGGGCGAAGAAAGAAATCTGGATTAGAGCTATAGCAAGGCGAGCTAATGTTGTATGTATCAGGTCTTAAATGGCCATAATCGTCCACGAAGTTTTTCCAATTTCTCCTTCCAGCTTTAACTTTACCTGCATCATGTGTAAGGTCATGTGTAACTGTTTTTACCTTACTCATGAATTCATCCATAGCAGTTAAAGAGATTATCCCCTTTTTTACTGCTGACTTTAGTATTGTTGCTGCTACAAAACCATCTCTTGCTAGATGTGAAAATGATACAGTCCCAAATTTTTTTGAGTCCTTGAGCAGAAAAAGTGCTTTTGATATTGGGTGAATATTCATTTGTTTTATTAATGAATTTCTTTTTGATAGTTTAAAAATATTTGATTCTGCATTATGAGCTCCTTTTATTGCATTTCTTGTGATTGCTTTAAGCTCATGTTCGAGTTTATTAATTTCTTTAGTTGTAAAATTACCGCTATTTTTAAATCTTTTTTTCCATTCACTAAAAGTGAAGGTAAAGCATGTTGGTACGACCTCAAATTCTACTTTATCGTGAAACTCTGGATGCTCTTTTAAATATTTTAAATGGAAATCTACGTATTTTTTTGCAAGAGAATCATCTATATTTTTTGGAATAAAAGAATTGAAACTTGCTCTAATATCAACATAAGGCTGTCCACAGAAAAACTTCATCAGACCAAAAGGACGAACATCTCTATAACCATATTCAGACCTTTGTGCTGCCCATGCACTATTCATTATTTGATGGTTATATAAATCAGCTGCTAAACGATTTGGTCTGATTCCAATTATTTCAGCGGGATTCCAGTCTGGCATATTTCCAAAGTAAGCACTTGTGCCTAAAATTGAAGGTGGGCTAACCTGCAATTCAGTGAAATAATTTTTTGCATCTTCAATGGACGAATGTATCTCAGAATCACTTACAAAATTTAAATTATGATCAACAGCAATTGGCCTAACTTGTAATATGTTTACCTTATTTCCTTTGGTTATAGCAAATTCAATGTCTAATTTATCATGTGCAAATAATTCCTCAATTTCAGAAACAGCATCAATTAGTTTCTTAATTGGTGCTGGAATGTCAGATGGTATTTCAGTTGTTCTTCTTATTTTGAATGTTTTAAAATTATTAGAGTTCCCACTAGTTATAGACTCCGTGCTATTTGAGCAATCATCATAATTAATTACATAGTAAGGTGATCCGTTTTCTAGTGTTCGGGTGAATATTACGCCTGAGCCTTGAAGTTCACTTATCATTGGCTGAATTAAAATTTGATTTAAATCATTCTTATCAAGATATGATGAAATTACTAAATTAATAGATTTTTTTAATTCTTTACAATCTGATGGCTTAACATTTAACACACTTTCATATGCTCCTGCGTTGGCAGTATTAAAAGTATCTTCTGAAAGAGCACTGCTTCGTATGATAACTTTGTTATTCTTAAAACGATTAGATATTTGAGTTAATAAATCATTTGATTTTCTCTTCCAATCAGAAACAGTAAATGTGAATTGATCTAAAATGATGCTTCTTTTGATCATATTTTGAAGACGACTTAGTGTTTCTGCCTTTGTTCCCAATACGAACTGACTTATATCTTTAGGATCATTCAATTCTGCCCAATCACCATGCACATCAATTGCCTTTATCTTGAATCCCTTTTTTCTTAAATATTCAATGAGGGCACTAAGATTTGATTTTTTAAATTTATTTATGAAACTTGGATTTTGCTCAAGAAGGTAGCCAATAGTTTTTGCTGAAAACTTTACAACTCCAACAAATTCAGCAGATGCTTTTTTCAACGGTATATCTTTTCCTAACTTACAAACAATATTTTTTGAAATAGATACTTTTTCTGTTGCCTTGATATCAGAATTTTCTCTTTTTGAATATCTTTCAAGCCATTTTGAATCTACAGCAATAGCAATATCAGCTTTAGATTTCAAAAGACCTTCTGGAATATTTTCTCTGTAGACAATATCAACATACGAAATAATATAATTAGTGTTCCTTTCTAATTCCGTGCTAAGTAGAGAAAATGAGGATTTACTTTCTTTCCATTTTTTATTTTTTGTAAAACTTAAACTAGGATATTTTTTTTTAATTTTACTAATCTGATAACCCCCTATGAATATTATTTCTTGAGAGATTCTTTTAATTGAAGATAAAATCCAATCAAGAATTAGGTAATCTGGTTTCTCACCTGAAGATTTAAGCGCACTATGATTTCTGCCTTTGTATGGCTTTCCTGCACCCAAAAGAATTGCTTTTGTTTCTTGCTTTTTTTGTTTCACGTTTATCTATTTTTTAGCTAACAACCTCTTTGTAAATTGATTGTTTGTTCCAGTTTTTTTCATAAGCCTCAAGGTCAGCACAGGAATCAACCTCTAACCAGCCACCTTTTATAAAAATAGGGCTAACTTTGATGCCATTGTCTATGAATCTTTGCAAAAATTCTGTCAAGTATAAGTTTTTTCTTGATGATTCTTGGTTTTTGTTGATAGATTTTTTCACCCAATCAAGATAAGCAATTAATTCATCTATCAGAATCTTTCTATTTATCTTTAGCACCCCAATATATTGCCCCTGAATATGTTTGATATTTTTTGTTTTTTTTCCTATTTCAATTATCCTTCCGTCTTTGCAAATTAAAGATTCTACATCGCTTAAATAATCCGCCATCCTAAGAGACCATAACTTTTCCCATTCTTGATCAATTAAAACATTTACTTCATTATCTGATTCCATAATACGATGCACATTAGCTTTTGACACAATAATGTCCCCGTAAGAGATGTATATAAAGTCATCTTTTATTTTTGAGATCTTTTTTAAAGTTTTGGCTAGACTCCATACCATATTTGTTGATTCAAATTCTGCATTATGTATGCAAGGAAAATTTGTTTCTAAAAGTTTTTTACTTTTATAGCCAGATACAATAGTTATATTGAAGTCTCCTGCTGCTCTCCATTCACTTATATTTCTTTCAAGAAGGGTTTTGTTCTTCAGTTTAACTAAACATTTTGGCACTTTGTCAGTATGAGGCAGCAATCTTTTTCCTGAGCCAGCTGCCAATATAATTAAGTTTTTCATGTTAGTTGGAGGCTGAGAACGGAATCGAACCGATGTTAACGGAGTTGCAGTCCGCTGCATAACCACTCTGCCACTCAGCCAGTAATGTACATTCTACATTAATATGAATAATCATTGGCTTTGAAAGGCCCATCTTTTGATACAGATATATACTTTTCTTGTTGATTGGTAAGCTTAGTTAAAGTACCTCCAAATCCTTTAACCATCAATGAAGCAACTTCTTCGTCTAATTGCTTTGGCAAAACTTTAACATAAAGCTCTCTATGGTTTGGATCTTGATTTGCATATGCAGCTTTAAATAGCATGATTTGAGCTAAAACCTGATTGCAAAATGAGCCATCCATAACTCTACTTGGGTGGCCTGTTGCTAATGCCAAATTAACCAAACGACCCTCACCCAATAGTATTAAATAATCACCATTTGGTTTGGTTACTTTGTGAACTCCAGATTTAACTTCATACCAATCAAATGTTTTTAAGAATTTCACATCAATTTCGTTATCAAAATGACCAATATTACAAACTACACAACCAGATTTTAAGGCATCTAACATATGCTTATCTAAAACATTAATGTTTCCAGTTGTTGTAACAACAAGATCATATTTTTTTAGCAAATCTAAATCTATATTTTTCCCATTTTCACTTACCTCACCATTTCGATAAGCTGACACAACAGAAAATCCATCAAAACATGCTTGCATAGCACATATCGGATCGACTTCGGTGATATCAACAATCATTTTTTGTTGCATAAGAGAATCTGCAGAACCTTTACCAACATCTCCATAACCAATAACTAAAGCTTTCTTTCCTGATAAAAGCATATCTGTACCACGCTTAATAGCATCATCAAGCCCATGCCTGCATCCGTACTTATTGTCATTTTTTGATTTTGTAATTGAGTCATTAACATTGATTGCTGGTACTTTTAACTCACCTTTTGATAACATCTCTTTAAGCCTTTTAACACCTGTAGTAGTTTCTTCAGAAATGCCATGAATATGTTCTAACATTTCTGGGTATTCTTTATGCACTTTTATAGTGAGGTCGCCCCCATCATCAAGGATCATGTTTGCATCCCAAGGCTTACCGTCTTTTTTTATGGTTTGTTCTAAGCACCATTCGTACTCTTCTTCTGTTTCTCCTTTCCAGGCAAAAACAGGAATACCTTTCGCAGCAATAGCTGCAGCTGCATGATCTTGTGTTGAAAAAATATTGCATGATGACCATCTAACTTCTGCACCTAAATCAATAAGAGTCTCTATCAATATAGCTGTTTGTATTGTCATATGAATACAACCCATAATCTTTGCTCCTTTTAGCGGCTGTTCATCTCGATATTTTTCTCTAAGCTGCATCAATGCTGGCATTTCATCTTGTGCAAGCAATATTTCTTGGCGACCAAACTCAGCTAATGCAATGTCTTTTACTTTGTAGTCATTATTCATTGTTTTCTTTATAAAACTCTAATCTCTCAATATCTTCCTCAGAAGTCTCGTCACCATATTGAATTTCAATAATTCTGCATTCCTCTTCGAAAGGATTGAATATCTGGTGCCAATCTTCTTGGGATACTTTGAACACATCGTGAAGCTTTAGATGATGTTCATGAAATTCATTATCGCCAACGGCTTTAAATTTTACCTTACATTCGCCTTGTGAAACAAACCATATTTCATCTCTTCTAAAATGGCGTTGCAAACTCATTCCTTTCTTAGGATCAATGATCAGTTCCTTAAGTTTCATTTTCTTATCTTGATACAGGTTGAAAAACTTCCCCCAGATTCTATCCTCTGAATTACCTTGCCAATTTTTTAAAATCCAACTACTTGAATTCTTTTTATCTTTGCCACCAATGCTGAATTTAAAATCAATGCCAGACACGCTCATTTCTGGAATATTCGAATCATCACGATCGCCGCCATTGCAAAAAATAATGTGTTCATTTGGGTATTTCTGTTTTATGGCTACCAAAGCATTAATACAGCTGCCAAGCTCATCATCTTTAAAAGCAATGACTTCATTGACACATGAAAGATTTTCTAAGACGGTTTTTCTTTCTTCAAAACTCATGAAAGGCTGCCCTTTTTTTTTGGATAACCAAGCATCGGAGTTGAGAGCAACAATCAATATATCGCCCTGCTCATTTGCAGCATTGAGATAAGCGATATGACCAGAATGAATAGGATCAAACCCACCACTTACAACTGCAACTTTCATATTTTTTCTCTTATTTAATAAAGTTTTTATCAATGATTTTGTTAATAATCTATGATTATATCCTGCCAAGAGCTTCTAAATTAAATTAGTTAGAAAAAATGTTTAGTTTATTGGGTTTTGCTATAAAGTACGGATTTTCTAAAAGTTTCTTATTGTACTTTAGGCTAAAATTCTTTTTTACAAATAAAGCACCATCAGCTTCTTTAATAATTAAATCAGCTGCACAAGTATCCCATTCCATGGTAGTGCCAAATCTAGGATATAGATCAATACTGCCATCAGCTACTTTACAAATTTTTAGCGAGCTTCCGTATTGTAAAATTTCAATTTCATAATTGTCTTCTAATTTTTTTAAATAATCTTTTGTAAAATTATTTAAATGTGATTTGCTTACAGCAACTCTTAGCTTTCTATTAAATCTTTTTTTTGCAGATATTTTTCTTTGATTTAATTTGGCCCCATTTTGATTTTCAGCAACATATAATTCTTTTCTTGCAGGTGCATATACTGTAGAAAATATTGGATAATCTTTAAAACAAAGTGCAATATTTATTGTGTAATCATTGCCTTTCGAAACAAACTCTTTTGTTCCATCTATAGGGTCTAGACACCAAAAGTAATTCCATTTTTTTCTGTATTCAAAGCCTAAATTTTTATTTTCCTCAGAAATAATATTTGTTACCTGTGTTGAATTAATATACTTACATAGCTCATCATTCACGAAAATATCAGCTTTAGATACTGGAGATTCATCATCTTTTAATTGAATATTTGAATTGGAAATATCGTTTTTTATATACTCAACTTCCTCTCCTACTTCAGCTAAAAGAGAAAAAAGTTTTCTTTTATCTTTGGAGCTTATCATCGCTTTTTTTTATGCCAAATTTCAATAGACCCCATACCCTCTCATGAAAAAAATATAAAACAAATTTTATAACTATATCTGCAAAAAATATTAATCCAATTGCTTTATAAGGAACTCCAAAAGCATATGCTATGAGCGCAGTAGTTATTGATGCGATTGTTCGCCATGAAATAGCTTTTAATAAACTACGAGTTTTAGTTTCAACATACATTTTAATTACCTATATAGCTAATTATTTCTTCCAC
>MDTG01404808.1_pt1 | contig 15600 bp, 15 predicted proteins | sample 811421 | NCBI WGS metagenome assembly MDTG01 (sample SAMN05326645, study PRJNA326480) | marine metagenome | isolation source: seawater | place: Pacific Ocean: South East | collected 2011
AGGATTTGCTGACCGGCAGATTGCCCATATGCTGGGTTGTTTGGAAAGTGAGGTGTACAACAAACGGGAAGAAATGGGAATCAAAAGGGTTTATAAGCTGGTTGATACTTGTGCCGCAGAATTTTCTGCTTCAACCCCCTACTATTACTCTACCTTCGAGGAAGAAATGCAGAAAGAGGGGGGCACCCCCTACAGTGAAAACGAGAGCGAAGTCAGTGACCGTAAAAAAATCATTGTACTTGGGTCTGGTCCGAACAGAATCGGTCAAGGGATAGAGTTCGATTATTGCTGTGTTCATGGGGTGTTGGCTTCTTCAGAATGTGACTACGAAACCATAATGATAAACTGTAATCCAGAGACAGTTTCCACGGATTTTGATATTGCAGACAAGTTGTATTTTGAACCGGTTTTTTGGGAACACATTTACGATATAATCCAGCATGAAAAACCAGAGGGCGTAATTGTTCAGTTGGGTGGGCAGACGGCACTTAAACTTGCGGAAAAACTTGACCGATATGGTATTAAAATTATTGGAACCAGTTTTGAATCCCTAGATTTGGCTGAGGATCGGGGAAACTTTTCAACGCTTTTAAAAAATAACAATATCCCTTATCCAGAATTCGGTGTAGCGGAGACTGCAGATCAAGCCTTGGCGCTTGCAGATCATTTGGATTTTCCAATTCTGGTTAGGCCGTCCTATGTACTCGGGGGACAAGGAATGAAGATTGTAATCAACAAAGAGGAATTGGAAACCCATGTTGTCGACCTGCTCAGGAAAATACCCAATAACAAACTTTTATTGGATCATTATTTAGATGGCGCTATAGAGGCCGAGGCAGATGCAATATGTGATGGAGAAGAAGTTTATATCATCGGTATCATGGAACATATAGAACCATGTGGTATCCACTCTGGTGATTCTAATGCTACCCTACCAGTATTTAATTTAGGCGAATTTGTGTTACAACAAATCAAAGACCATACTCATAAAATTGCTTTAGCGTTAAAGACAAAAGGTTTGATCAACATACAATACGCGATTAAGAATGATAGAGTTTATGTGATAGAAGCCAATCCACGGGCTTCTAGAACCGTTCCCTTTATTGCTAAAGCATACAATGAACCCTACGTTAACTTCGCCACCAAAGTGATGCTGGGTCATAACAAGGTCAGCGACTTTAAGTTTAACCCAAAATTAGAGGGTTATGCCATAAAGCAACCTGTTTTTTCGTTCAATAAATTTCCTAATGTAAATAAACAACTGGGACCCGAAATGAAAAGCACTGGAGAAAGTATATTGTTTATCGACAATTTAAAGGATGATGAGTTTTATGATCTGCATGCGCGGAGGAAAATGTATTTGACCAAGTAAGAGATTTTTCATACCTTTAAATGTGTTATTAAAGTATGATTAACAAGCATGTATTTGTAGTCTCAGTCATTCTTTTTGCTATTATGACTAGGTTTTTGCCCCATCCTCCCAACTTTACACCCCTTGGGGCAATAGCACTTTTGTCCAGTAAAGGTTTAAGCGATCGTTGGATTGTTTTTGCTATTCCTCCGATAAGTCTGTTTATTTCAGATTTAATTATTGGATTGCATGCTACAATACCTTTCGTTTACGCCTCCTTTGTGTTAATAACCTTGTTGGGAATGAATATGAAAAAAATAAATCTAGTAACAATCTTACTTTCATCATTCATCTTTTTTATAGTAAGTAATTTTGGCGTTTGGTTGCTCTATTATTCCCAAACACTGGAGGGATTGATTCAGTGTTACGCTTTGGCTATACCTTTCTTTTTTAACACTGTTCTCGGAGATTTGATCTTTTCAGCTTTATTGATTTTCCCATTCTATTTCTTACAGAAAAGAGAGCTACTAAAGATTTAATTATTTCTTTATTCTCCCAGCTAAGGTATTTAGTCATTGACTGAAAAGAAGGTCATGTCCAACAAAGCATTCGTTTACCCCGACTAAGCACATAAAAAGAATACTGAACAACCAATGACTCAATATAAATCACTCTAAAACTCCTTTTCGCATCTGTGCCTTTGCGTTTTTTATCTTCATGATAAAGGGTACACTTTAATTATCATAAATTATATTTAGAATAAAATAAAATGACTTGGAAAGCATTATTTATTAATTTTAGAATGTGATTTGGTTTTGCCAAGCAAATGAAAAGGGAAATTGGTTAAATGCCAATGCTGAACCCGCAACTGTAAGCTCAGTCCAAACAGTGATGGTTTCCATAATTTCTTTACCACTAATATAATCGGGAAGGTTTTTGGAAATACGCGAGCCAGGATACCGGCCATTCATAGTGATTAAATACTTCGGGGATAAAGTATTCGATTGCTGTTAAGGATATTGTGTCCCGTAATTTTTTTTTATGAAAAGTGTTATGGCCCTTTTCTGGGCAACGCTCCCTTCGTATGTATTGTTTGGTCAAAACCAATCGGTTGACTCTACTTCGTCTACCATAAATTACTTAGAGGAGGTGGTTTTGATCGATTCAAGATTTCCTTTGAAAAGATCCCAATCGGGTAAGACTGTTGTTAAAATTGAACAAGAACAAATAGAGCAATTCTCGGGATTGGGTTTGGGTGTGTTGTTGTCTACCCATTTGGGTATCGATGTAATCGGTAAAAATTTGAATTCTGGTCACAATCCGAGTACCATTTCTATTCGAGGAGGGCGCAATCGCCAGGTATTGATTTTAATTGATGGGGTAAAGGTTTCCGACCCCTCTAGAATTGATAATGATTTTGATATAAATTCATTGAGCATGGAAATGATAGCCTCAATTGAAATTATAAAAGGAGCCGCCAGTAGCCTTTATGGGAGCTCTGCTGCAACAGGTGTGATCAATATTACCACAAAAAAACCAGCGCAAAAACCCACGCTCTCAGTTAGAAAAATATTTGCCACAGAACAAGTTTCCAACCAATCGGTTAACCGATTTAATGCGGGGAATCATTGGGTGCAATTCAGTGGTGATCTAAAAGACTTTGGCTATAATTTTGCCTATGCCGAGCGATTTAGCAATGATATGACCGCCATTGTAGGGGAAGAGACAGACCCTTTCAAAAAGGTTAATTTCATTGTTGGATTATCAGGTGAATTATTCTCAAAAATTGATTTGAGATTCAATTGGAATCGGGACAATATCGAAGCTGATTTTGATAACAATTTTCCCTATGAACAGTCAGATTTTTCTTACACAACCGAGGTGGAACGTTTTTCATTGAGATCAATTTATAATTACGAGGGAGGAAGTTTAAATCTCAATACGGGCTATCAAATAAACGAAAGGGATTTCCAATATTCCTACATTTTATCGTTTAAAAGTGATAATTTAAACTTTGACCTTTTCAACAAGTATATTTTCAATAATAATTTTTATACCATTTTAGGCCTACAATACAACAGAGGAACAATGGAAGCAGATCACAAACCAGAGGTATCTCAATATGACCTATACATGAATACAGTATACCTTGATCCCTCAGGATTGAATCTTAATTTTGGTGTCCGATACAACGATCACAGCACTTACGATGGCCATTGGATATACAGTATTAACCCCTCTATTTCATTTGATCTTAATCCTGTTACTCAAATGAAAATATTAAGCAGTTACAGCAAAGCCTTTATTCCTCCTGGCTTGTATCAATTATTTGACCCTTCGTATGGCAATGTCAACCTACAGCCTGAAAATAATTTAGGTTTTGAGTTGGGAACGGAGATCAGCACCAATCAATATACTTTCTCAGCGGTTTATTTCAATAGAGTAGAGGACCCTACACTTATCTTTGGATCACCTGCAGATGGATATCCTTATGGTAGATATGCAAATTCCGATGAAGAGATTAAATACAGAGGGGTAGAAGTAGCCTATGACTTTAAACTTTTTCAAAAAGTAAAATCGCGTCTTAATTATATTTTTACCGAAACGACAGGTGGGGATTTAAGGAGTATTCCTAAACACGCCATAAATGGGGTTATGGACCTACCCCTGTCACTTGCTACTCACCTTAACCTGATCGGACAATACAGTGGAGATCGTTTGGCAAACGACAGTGTTACGCAACTGAGGGCTTATTCCCTTTTTACTTTACAACTGAATCATCGAATCCAAAAGCCCAAAGGGAATCTATTTTTGAGTGTATTCAATGTTTTTGATACATCATATGTTATTATCCCAGAATATGCTACGCGAGGCAGAAATATACTGATGGGAATTTCAATCCAAATCGATTAGGGAGAATTCTTTTAATGAACTGATCAGTTGATTTCTGAGAAAATGAGGATCGTCCACCGTGTTCTCTAAGGGAAAATTAGGATATCTGAAATTAGATCTTGCTACCGTATTTCCGGAGATACTATTCAATGCCAATGAGAGCAAAGGTTCCGTGATATCTCCCAATATCCCCAAATTGGTGAGGTCTTCTTTTAATAGCAAATCTTGTTGGGGTGACAATCCATCTGCATATTCATAAAAATCTTGGTTGTTCGCACTAAAAAATGTCATGGGATACATTGCATAGTTATGGTCTGGATTTTTTGTTCGGTTATTATCGATATAATCATAAATGGCAGAGGGGCCCCCTACATTTTTTCCATAGGTATTATCTCCAACTTGTATTACATCAATGTAGGGGGTTAATCCGTTGATAACTAATTCGCTGGATGAAGCAGACCTATTTGAGGTGATCACATAAACCCGATTTAAATTTAAAGAATTTATGGCCGTGCCATCCCGTAAAACATTGGTAAAGTTTTCACCCAACCAGCTGGCATAGTTCTCCTTATTCTGATTTAAGAACTCCATCAATTTTGTGTTCCATATATTTTTAGAAAACACTTGACCGTCAAACTGACCTGTGATCATCCCAGCCAAGTTTACGGCCGAGCTCGTTAGCCCCCCTCCGTTGTAGCGCAAATCAATGACGACCTCGTTGACCTGTTCTGTTTTGAAGTCCGCAAAAACATCGTTAAGCGCATTGTCAAAACCATCTGCGAATTGGTTGTACATCAGGTAACCGACTTTGGATCCCTCCCATTCTATGACCTTGTGGATGTGAATGGGGTTTGATTGGAAATTCTCCGTTTTGGTCAGTAGGATATTTTTTCCATTTGAGCTGATAACATTATTATTGATGGCGGCCATGTTTAAGGTGTAATTTAAATTATCATCGTACAATAATGCTCGATAGTTACTCATGTTGAGGGACTGGCCATTTACTCCAACAAAAACATCTCCTCTTTGAATGTCTTTATCTGCGGCATCAGATTCGGGAAGAATATAGGTTACCACACCCAAAATATCCTCACCACCTCCATATCTTGATAGGATAAAGTTAACTCCATTGTTGGCATCGATACCCTTAATTGAGTTTTCCAGATCCACATAGTTAGACTGAATAATACTGTATTTATCGTCTCCATATTTAAGCGATTCAAAAAAAGATTCGGGCTCAGGATAGGGTTGAATAAGTTGACTGTATGCAGCGGAACCTGGTGCGTTGGAATTATTGAGCGCTGGGACTTCCTCCTGCCACAAATAGAGCTCATTCAATGATTCCCAGATAAATTGATGAATTCTAAAATAGCGTTCACCATTGTACGTTGATGCGCACGCTCCATCGATATCAATACTTAAATTAAGGGTATTACCGTCAACCATTACCTGGTTTACACTTCCAATTAAGTTGGTACCACTTGATAAATTAATACTGACAGAATCAATAATATCATAGCTACCCTTGACACGTTTGTTTAAATAGTTGAGATAGAAAGCATTGTCCTCAAGGAAGTGAATGTTGGTTGCTTCACAAGCAGTGCTCATAGTTTGAGTATCATCAGCTGAAGTAACTGTCGTCAAATTCCAAGAGCCCAGAACTAAGCTGGGATCCTCTTCAATATTGGGGAGTAGGTTTTCCGAAACGGGATTTGTTTCGGCTGTCATTGGCTCTTCCTTAGCACAAGTAGTCCAGAGAATAACGGATAATACGATTAAAATCGGATGTCTTAAAATTTTCATTTAGTATTTAAGATGTGCAGGCTAAATTACATATTTATAACCAACTTTCGGCCGTTCTTTTTCCAATGTCTTACAATCCAGTTAACGATTTTATTTTCTTAGATCAGCTTTATAATTTAGTGATTCATTACATTTGAAATAAATCAACAGCCATGAAAAAGTTATTCATTACATTATTTTTGATGCTGGTCCCTCTTTCCGTATTGGCCCAGCCCATTTTTGAAAAATACCAAAACAATAAAGAGGTTAGTGCCATCACCATAAGTCCAAAAATGTTTCAATTATTGGGAAGTATGTCGCTTTCAACAGGAGACCCAGAGTCCGATACACTAATGGAGATGATTAGTGGAATTACCCTATTTAAGGCATTGATTACCGGATCGGAGCCCATCAGTAATGAAATCGATCAATGGGTAAAAAATGAGGCAGATGCAAAGGGAATGGATTCCATGGTTTCATTGAAGGAATTTGATGCAGAACTGATCCTTTATGTCAAAGAAAATGATCAAAAACAGATAGTAGATCGTTTGTTAATGTTCTCAAAAGGTATAACTGATAAAGTACCTGAAGCTCAACTTGAAGGGAAAAATATTGAGGCCATCCTTTTACTGATTGAGGGTGAAATTGAAATGGATAAGATTGCGAAATTGATCACTAAAATGAATTTACCAGGAGGAGATCAACTTACAAAAGCAGGAATATAGTATCAGTCTATCAGGCGATGCCCGTGTAATTTGAAGGGGTTATTTTCTTCATTTCTGCCTTTACGGTCTCTGAGATTTCTAAACCGTCTATGAAATGGTGTATTACCCTTTTGTCTATTGATTCATTTTTACGAGTCAATGCTTTGAGTACCTCATAGGGATCGGGATATTGTTCTCTTCTCAAAATGGTTTGGAGAGCCTCAGCCACTACGGACCAGTTTTCCTCCAGATCGGCGTTTATTTTTGTTGGATTAAAATTGAGCTTGTTAATTCCTTTTACAATAGAATTAAATGCGATAAGCACATGTCCAAAAGGAACCCCTATGTTTCTGAGTACGGTGCTGTCGGTCAAATCTCTTTGAAGTCTTGAGATAGGAAGCTTGGTCGAAAAGAAAGTTAACAGTGCATTGGCGATGCCCAAGTTTCCTTCTGCGTTTTCAAAATCTATGGGATTTACTTTGTGGGGCATTGCTGAGGACCCTACCTCACCCTCTTTGATGACTTGCTTGAAATAATCCATCGAAATATAAGTCCAGATGTCTCTGTTAAAATCTATCAAAATAGTGTTAATTCTTCTGAGCGCATCGCAAAGGGCTGCAATGCTATCATAATGTTCAATTTGGGTGGTGGGAAAAGAATAATCTAGACCCAATTGATCTTCGACAAAATTTTTCCCAAACTTTTTCCAATTGATATCAGGATAAGCGATATAATGGGCATTGAAATTTCCAGTAGCACCTGAAAATTTAGCTGCATTAGAAACCCGCAATAAGCTGGTTTTTTGAATTTCTAATCGATGTGAAAATACCGCTAGTTCTTTTCCCAAAAGGGTGGGGGAAGCTGGCTGACCGTGTGTTCTTGACAACATGGGTACGTCGGAACACGAATGGGAAAGTGCGGAAAGAGTGGTCAGTACTTCTTCTAAATGAGGAAGATAAACTTGGTGAATTGCTTCTTTAATTGAAAGCGGGATGGCCGTGTTATTGATGTCTTGGGAGGTGAGTCCAAAATGAATGAATTCCTTATATTTAGAAAGATCAAGCCTGTCAAATTCTTTTTTTATAAAATATTCTACAGCCTTTACATCGTGATTGGTTGTTTTTTCAATCTCCTTAATCTCTTTAGCATCTTCCTCTGAAAAGTGTTTGTATGTACTCCGCAAATCCTCAAATATATTGGAATTTGAATCTTTAAGTTGGGGGAGCGGAATCTCGCACAGGGCGATAAAATATTCAATTTCTACCTTTACCCTGAATTTGATTAATGCATCTTCAGAAAAATATTGGGATAGGATTTTAGTCTTGCTGCGATATCGACCGTCAATAGGAGAAATTGCATTTAATGGACTGAGTTTCATATTGCTGGTAATGCTGTAAAGATAAGGCTTCTTCTTGAAAATTTATTTAAAATAGCAAACGAAAAGCACGAGAAGTATTGCAGGCTGAAAACAAGCGAGGAATCTTGAAATTGATTGACCCAGACCCCAGATAAGATTAAATGTATTCTTAAGATCACATTTGTAAAATGCGATATTCTTCGTAGCAACCGCTTATCGCCTCCAGTATTTGTAGATCATTTGACTCTTTGATGAATGCATCAGAATAACTACAATTCCTTAAGATTTCATCCAAATCAAGACGTTCTAATTTTAATACTTGAACAAGGATTTCTCTATCAAATTTTGAAGCCAAGAGATTTTTCAAACCATTATTCTCCCTCATTTTTTTTAATTTCTTCATTTGCACTCCCTTTTTGCCAAAAAGATTGTGGAGGAAGTCGGCGGGATTAAACAGAGCTGCAAAAGTTTTTGAGATTGCATTTGGGTTTCGATTACCGCCTTCATAGCCGGCGCTCGGAAAACCTAGGATTTTATAACGACCAGCGGGATTTATGGGAACATTTTTTGCGTCAATATCCAAATAGCCTGTAAGTTGGTAGGGGCGTAATATAATTTCTTCTAAGGCAAATGCCAATTGTGTGATTTTGAATTTTGAGTTTCCAAACTTTAACATATCCTTTGTGACCCCCACTTTCAAGGATTTATAACCCAAGTAAGAAAAAAATAGGGTGTCATTAACTTCCGCCTGAATTTCAAAATTCCCTTTTTTATCGGTAGTAGCACCAATCACTTTATTCAGGTTTAGGATATTGACACTCTCCATTGGAAACCCGGTGGTTTCATTTTCAACGACGCCACTAAGGTATTCATCCTGTTCTTGACCTGCTACCCAGCCACTAAACAGCAAATAAAACAACAACAAAAACCTTAGGGTCATTTTATGAAATATTCTAATTTTTTTTAAAATTAACAAATTAGCCGTCATTTGGGATTTTAACTTTTAGAAATTCAATTAATTTTCTGAAGGCCCTTGATCGATGACTGATTCTGTTTTTTTCAGAGAGGCTCATTTGAGCAAAAGTCCGTGTGTTGTTTTCTGGGACAAATATAGGGTCATAACCAAAACCTTCTGCTCCCGCTGGCTGCAAAGATATTTCTCCTTTTACGATGCCTTCAAACAGTATTTCTTTACCATTAAAAATAAGGGCTATGACTGTTCTAAACTGAGCTTTTCTGTTTTTGGAACCATCTAATTTCCCCAGTAACTTATCCATATTTTTTTGTGCATTCTTTTGAAAGCCAGCATAACGAGCTGAATAAACTCCTGGAGCACCGTCCAGTGCAGCCACCTCCAAACCACTATCATCTGCAAAACTATTTTTTTTATAAGTTTTGTAGATGGTTCTAACTTTTGTAAGGGCATTTTCCTTGAGAGTTGTGCCGGTCTCATCTATTTCCGCATCATACCCCAATTCATTTAAACTTTTCACCTGGTATTTATCGGGTAATAGTGAATTGATTTCTATTACTTTATTCTGATTGTGGGTTCCAAAAATTAGTTCCATGATTCTATTTGTTATGATAGGGAAAGTTTTTAAGAATGGTATTGGCACGATACAATTGCTCGAGAAAAAATATTCTGATCATTTGATGCGAAAAAGTCATACTGGATAATGCGATTTTTTCATGGGCTTTATCATAAACAGCTTTGGAAAATCCAAAAGGTCCTCCTACAACAAAAACTGTCCTTTTATAGGCCATTGCTCTTTTTTTATTTAAGTATTCAGAAAACTGAGCGGAATCAAAAGATTTCCCTTTTTCGTCTAATAGCACAGTGAAGTCTCCAAGTTCAAATTGTTGAATAATGGACTCACCTTCTTTTTGTTTTTGAATTTCTGAACCCATCTTTCCTTTGTTTCTGAGCTCAGGAATTACATGTATCTCAAAAGGTTGAAGTCGTTTGATGCGTTCTGTATATTTCTCCATCAATGAAATTAAACTCGAATCGTTGGTTTTTCCAACCAAAAGAAGTAGTGTTTGCATATTACAAATTTACGAACACAATCAGATTTGTTTTATCTTTGATCAAAGGAAATATTCTTGAAAGAAAAACTAAAATCAATACCTATTGTCAAAAATTTAATTGGATTTTTGGAAGCACTCAAAATCCCAGGCTATGTCGGTTTTTCCTTCTATGATTTGATTGAAATGTACACTGCTGGAATCGTTAAAGGAGCATTGTCATCTAGGGCTGGGAGCATTGCATTTAGTTTTTTTATGGCCTTGTTTCCTTTTCTACTTTTTATTTTAAACCTGATCGCCTTTATTCCAATAGCAAATTTTGATGCCGTTCTCTTTGATTTTATTGAGTTGTTGCTGCCCCATGAGAGTCAAGGGTTTTTTACGGATATTTTTACAGACATCCGAGAAAAACAACGGACTGGACTCCTTTCCTCGGTTTTTATATTGTCTATTTTCCTTACTGCAAATGGTGTAAGTTCAATTTTCTCCAGCTTTGAGGGATCCTATCACGTTGATCTTTCACGCTCTTTTATTCGGCAATATTTGTATTCAATGATGGTAGGGGTCCTTTTGGCGGTTTTACTGCTAGTTGGTGTGGCAGCGTTGATTTTCTTTGAAATTTTTATTTTTAAAAACTTAGATGAATTGATTCCCAGCACCGTGAATTGGATTCGTATGGGCCAGCTTTTTTTCTACACCATTCTGATCTATGTATCTGTTGCGATATTGTATTACTTTGGAACCATTGAGGGTAAAAAGAATCGATTTTTCTCCCCTGGGGCCCTCATGACTTGTTTGTTGATTTTGATGACTACCTATCTTTTTGGTATCTATATCGAGAATTTCTCTACCTATAACCAACTTTATGGATCTATTGGGGCTTTATTGATTTTTTTGTTTTACATATGGCTCAACTCAAGTGTGCTTCTTTTGGGATTTGAGCTCAATGCCACCCTAAATAGATTAAAAAACAGTTCACAAGATCCAACAGGATAATACGCAAAGTTGTATTTTTAGATGATGCACTATTTCGCTGATGTATTACTTCCGCTTTCTTTGGGTAAACCCTTTACCTATGGTTTATCAGCTGAGGATTATAAGTTCCTAAAACCGGGTTTTCGCGTTGCTGTTTCTTTTGGTAAATCAAAAGTCTACACTGCTGTAGTGGTAAAGTTACACACCAATCCACCGCAGCGATACACTCCAAAATTTATTGAATTGATTTTGGAGGAGACCCCCAGTATTTCCGAAAAACAGTTGCAATTTTGGGACTGGCTATCTCAGTATTATCTGAGTAAATTAGGGGACATCTTAAGAGCGGCGTTGCCCACCACCCTTTTGTTGGAAAGTGAAACCTTGGTGGTTAAAAAAGAGATTTCACCAGAAGAAAAAAATCAGCTTAAAGATGAAGAGTTTTTAATATATGAGGCACTTGAAATTAAAGCATTAAGTATCAGTGAGATCATTGATATCCTGAGTAAAAAAAGTGTCTTGGGACTACTACAAGACATGTTTTCAAGGGGGGTGGTGGACCTCCATCAAAAACTCCATGAGAAATACATACCTAAAAAAGTAAGAAGTGTAAGACTCTCCCCTTCTTTACTAAAGAATCAATCACTTGAAGGCATTTTTGATTCGTTAAAAAATGCTCCCAAACAAAAACAATTATTGGTGGGTCTTTTTGATCAAAATCCCAAGGGAGACCAATGGAAAAGAGTCAGAGATTTGCAAAAAAAATCAACAGTCGGACCCGCTACACTAAGAGCCTTAATATCGAAGGGGGTTCTGGAAGAAGAATTTTTTCAAGAAGATCGTAAGCTCTATGATCATGAAATACTCAACCAGTCTTTTAAACGTTCCGATGCCCAACAAAAAGCCCTCGATGAGGTCAAAGAATCTTTTGAAGATAAATCGGTTGTATTACTGGAAGGCGTTACTGGATCGGGAAAGACTGAAATTTACATCGAACTGATTAGGAACACCTTAAAAAAAGGACAACAGCTGCTCTATCTGCTGCCAGAGATTTCTTTAACGCCACAGATAGTTCAGCGACTGCAAAACCGTTTCGGAACTGCAGTTACCGTATATCATTCTAAGTTTTCTGTCCACGAACGAACAGAGGTTTGGAATAATATTTTGAATGATGATCCAAAGGCTAGAATTATTGTTGGTACCCGATCCTCTCTTTTTCTTCCTTTTCAGAATTTAGGCCTTTTGATTGTCGACGAAGAGCACGAACTGTCCTACAAGCAATTTGACCCCTCACCGAGGTATCATGCCAGAGACAGTGCTGTCGTTTTGGCTGGTATCCAAAACGCCAAAGTGCTTTTGGGCTCGGCAACACCCTCAGTGGAGACCTCCTTTAATTGTAAGAGTGGAAAATATGGCAGGGTAAAGTTGACGGAAAGGTATGGTGCTGTTGAACTTCCAGAAATTAGTACTATTGATTTAAAAACGGCTTTTAAGAAAAAACAAATTAAAGGTGGCTTTACCGAGGAATTGATCACAGCAATGGAGCAAACTTTAGCCATGGAGAAACAAATCATTTTGTTTCACAACAAGCGGGGTTATGCGCCGGTCTTGGAATGTTTGGATTGTGGTCATATGCCTCAATGTCATCAGTGTGATGTTACCCTGACTTATCACCAGTATACCGATCAGCTAAAATGTCATTATTGCGGTTTTCAGATTGCGGTTCCACAAAATTGTCATGCTTGCGGAATGACCAACCTGTCTACAAAGGGAATGGGCACCCAGCAGATTCAAGAACAGGTAAGCAGTTTTTTCCCCAATACCAAAGTCGCCAGAATGGATTGGGATACCACGCGCGGCAAATGGGCTTTTGATAAATTGATTCACTCTTTTGCTGCCCAGGATGTGAAGATATTGGTAGGAACTCAAATGGTTGTCAAGGGATTGGATTTTGAAAATGTACATTTGGTTGGGGTACTAAATGCGGACCACCTTTTAAATTTCCCTGATTTTAGAGCACACGAAAGAACCTATCAAATGCTGCGACAAGTGGCTGGTAGGGCAGGAAGAAAAAAGCTCAGAGGAAAGGTGATGATTCAAACCTATCAGCCAAACCACCCTATAATCAAACAAGTAATTGAAGGGAATTATGAGCAAATGTTTTCGACACAGTTGGATGACAGAAAAGAATACCATTATCCTCCCTTTTCTCGTATGATCAGAATATTAGTGAGCCATTCAGACTTAGAAACAGTTAAAAAATCCAGCGAGTGGATCACCAATGTATTACAGCAAGCCAAAGCTGGAGAAGTTTTAGGTCCTGTTTTTCCTACTATTGCCCGACTTAAAAACCGATACAGAATGCATATTCTGGTTAAAATTGGAACAGAACAGTCAAGGGATAGAGTAAAAAGTATTATCAGTCGGACCTTAGAGCGATTTGAGTCGATTGCACTTTTCAAATCCTGTAGAGTTAACCTCGATATTGACCCTTATTGATAATTCAAATAAGAGTCTTTAAAAATATTTTTCTGCTTTCTACTCAACGGGAGAATTTTTCCATCTGTATTTACATCCTTTGAGGTAAAGTAATTCACTTTATCTAAATTTACGATATAGGATTTATGGATTCTTACAAACTGACCTTCAGGTAGTTTTGACAAAAAAGATTTCATAGTGGACAGCACCATATAATTTTTATTTTTGGTCACCACTTTTACGTAGTCACCCATAGCCTCAATCCACCTTATATCACTGGCAAATATTTTTTCAGATTTAAAATTACACTTGAAGTTTACCATCCTTTCTTTTTTCTCACGGATAATTTTTAAGCAAATTACTTTGTGAATAATACGTTCTATCGAATTCTTAAACCTGTCCGGAGTGACTGGCTTGAGAATGCAATCAATAAGGCCTAATTCAAATGATTTTACTGCATCCATGGGCTGTTTGGTCAATAAAATTGCCTCTGTATCCTCTTTTAGGTTCTTTATAAAATCGAATCCGCTGTACACAGGAAGATCAGTAGAAACGATAACAAAGTCCATATCGTTATAATTTAGGAATTCCTTAGCATTAACTGTGTCTGAAAATTCACCTTGAAGGCTGATGTCGGGAAACTTTTTTAAGATTTGTGTAAATTGAATCCGATGGATGGGATCACTATCAACTAGGATATAATTGAGTTTCATATTGGGGCTTTAAGTTAATATCTATCATATAAAATTAAAAATATTTTTAAAAAACAAGCAATCTCTTGGTGTAATTTAATGATTAACTTACTTTTGCAATTCTAAAATATAATTATGAATCAATATGAAACTGTTTTCATTCTTAATCCCGTTCTGTCTGAAACTCAGATAGAGGAAGCAGTTAAAAAGTATGAGTCGCTTTTGACATCCAACAAGTTAACCATTGTTCACAAAGAAGATTGGGGACTAAAAAAATTAGCCTTCACCATCCAAAACAAAAAAAGTGGGTTTTATCACCTCCTTCAATTTGAAGGTTCTGGTGAAGTGGTTAACGATTTGGAAGTTGAATTCAGAAGAGATGAAAGAGTCATGCGATTTTTAACTGTGAAGCTTGATAAGCACGCGCAAAATTGGGCGGAGAAAAGAATGAAAAAAAATCAATCTAAAGAAAAAGCTTAAATATTATGGCAAAAATCGATGAACAGTCAAGTGGAAAAAAAGAAGGGGAAATTCGTTATTTAACCCCCCTTAACATTGACACGAACAACAAAAAAAAATATTGTATGTTTAAGAGGTCAGGAATCAAGTACATAGATTACAAAGATCCTGATTTTCTCATAAGATTTGTAAATGAACAGGGTAAAATCTTACCGCGAAGGCTTACAGGAACTTCTTTGAAGTATCAAAGAAAAGTATCAGTGGCCATCAAGAGAGCGCGCCACTTGGCTCTAATGCCCTATGTAGGTGATTTACTCAAATAAATATTAAAGTCATGCAAATCATATTAAAAGAAAATATAGAAAACCTTGGCTTTAAAGACGATTTAGTAAAAGTAAAGAATGGTTATGGAAGAAATTTTTTAATTCCTCAAGGAAAAGCCTTATTAGCCACAACTTCTGCCAAGAAAGTTTTGGCAGAAAATTTAAAGCAGAAGGCTTTTAAAGAAAAAAAGATAGTTGATGATGCCAAAGCACTAGGAGACAAGCTAATGGCCATAAATATCAAAATTTCCTCTAAAGTAGGAAGCGGTGATAAACTTTTTGGTTCGGTATCTGCTGCTGATTTGGTTAAAGCTTTTGAAGGAAATGGCCATGAGATTGTTAAAAATGCTATTGCCATCCCCGGGAAAACCATCAAACGTTTGGGTAGCTATGAAGCTAAAATTAGATTGCACCGAGAGGTAGTCATTAATTTTCCATTTGAGGTGATTCCTGAAAAAAGATAATCTTAAATTAAGATCAATACCCCACTTCGAGTGGGGTTTTTTTTTATCCAGCATTATGAAATACTCACGATTAACCAAAGAACAGTTCGAAAGTCTCCATG
>MDTG01019203.1_pt1 | contig 15597 bp, 9 predicted proteins | sample 811421 | NCBI WGS metagenome assembly MDTG01 (sample SAMN05326645, study PRJNA326480) | marine metagenome | isolation source: seawater | place: Pacific Ocean: South East | collected 2011
GATGCAAAGAGTGACGTGAGGGACCTTTTGCTTTAAGTCAAGTTTCTCTCTTCTTCCCTTTTCTCTTCAGTTTTATGGTTTAGGGTTTGGGTATCAAGAATTGGAAATGTGGTGCTTCTGTAACGTCGTCAATCCAGACACACACACACAGACTCGCTTGGCGGCCCTTTTTGCTGTCGCGCTCGCGCGAGCGGGACAGACCAAAAAGCGACCACTCCCACCACCAACGGAAGAACACTTTTACTACTAAAGCCGCGTTTTATTATTTTTTGTGCGTGCGACGAGATGGAGGAGACGAATGCAAAATGTAACGCGATGCCAAAACAAAAGGAAGAAGAGAGATGGGAGGATTTGGAACCGCTGTTGCAGTCGTGCGCGTCCGCGATGCGGTCGGGAGAACTGATGCACCAGAAATCGTTCGGACTGTTCGAGGCGATGTCGGCGGTGGAAATTATGGACCCGAAGATGGACGCGGGGTGCGGAGGGATGAGCCGTGGGGGCGTTCGGGATGACAAGACGACGACGAAGAAGAGACCGATGGTCCCAGACGTCGCGGCGCTCGCGCCGGAGGAAATGAAGACAATCGCGGACATGCTAGTCGCGAGAGAAAACTCCTGGCACGTGGGAAATGCGCTGCCACCGACGGTGTTCTCGTGCTTGTATTTGAAAGAGGATGAATTGAGGAAGTTGTCCGCGTTTGCGTCGTCGTCGGCGTCCTCGTGGCCGACGAAGGCGTTTGAGACGCTGATGACGACCACGTTACCATTCGTCGGGTTAATCAAGAAGATGGTGGAAATAGGTGACGTTTTCGAAGAAGAAGATTTCAATCCGCACGATTACGGCTTGAAAGTGCCTTCGCCAGAGTGGATGCAAAGGAAGGAGAGCAACGAGACAAACGTAGCGACGGATATTTTGGAGGAAGACGCATGCGCGGTGAAGTATGAAGAAGTGTTGAAGCAAGGGAAGGATACATTTGAGGACTCTGAGTTGTATCGGAGATTGGTTTTAAGGTTCGCGCTGTATCGCGCGTTCAAACGCATCGCCGACGTTCCAACAGAGGAAAACGGGAAGAAGATTAAGAAAGATTTCAAGGAGGCGAGAGCGACGGCGAAACGTATTCTCGAAGAGGAGGATTTGGGTAATAGTACCTATAGTGGTAGTAATAGTAATAACAGTGACGGTGATGGTGGAACTAAAGGCCAAGTAGAAGGAGAACACGACAACGACAACGATGACGAACACCCGGTATTTGACGCTTCGGCGTTCGCGCACGCGCTTGGCAACTCGCCGCCTCGAGTTGTTGAGTTGTTCACCGTGAAACAGTCGTACGAGTACTACTTGAAGCTATTAGATGAGTTAGAAGTGATCGTCGAACGTTTATACGATTCAGTGGCAACAACAATGACACACTCGGAATTATCTTCGGACGATTTCTTTCGCAAATGTCGCGATATTACCGATCGAGATTTTTTGGCGTTATCGCGAAGCGTCGCGGCGTACGTCTCCACCGTAGGCGGCTCGACGGATTCTCACTTAAGCATCGCCTCGGTGGACTTGTGCCTGCGCTCTGGATTTGCACAATTCCCAGACAAAGCGAAATTAAACGATTCTGCGCAGCAGTTGAGCGCGTTTAAAAGGGAACCGTTCGAATACGTCTCGAGTGAAATAAAAAAAGGTAATTACAACGCCGTCACGGTGACGTGCGAAGAAACTGGCGGGCAAACAGACGGCGATCCGATGGAAATCTTAGCGACGTTTAAGGATGAATGTCAGCGAACGTGTTCGTTCCTTGCGCGCGCAGATTTTGCGGCTCCAGCTCGAAGGCGAAGAAAACTTCACCGATGTCTCGACGAGCTTTCTCATTTGCAAGTTTCGTGCTCGCACATGGACGCTCTCGGCGTCGCTTCTTTGTTTTTAAACCAAAATATAAACGAAGGAAACGATATCGACGCGGATAAAACGCACGAATTTTGTGCCAGAGCCTTCCAGCTTTGGGCCTCGCGCGTTGTCGCCAACGCGCAGTTTGACATCTTAAAAGTTGGTTTCCAATGCGAGTTGTATAAAAACTACGAGTTGGCGTCTGTGTATTGGTACATGGACAATTTATTATTACACGTGCTCAACACGGACCGATACATCGCCGACGCCTTCAACAACAACGCTGAAGAAGTTACCGATCAGTCTAAAGACACCTACCGCGAAGCGCAGATATTTCGATCGCGAAGTAACGCCGCGCAGTGCGTACTCGCAGCGCTCGAAAAACTCGGGCTCATCAAAATGCCCAAACATACTTTCACACTCGCAACCGCGGAAGCTCGTTTCTTCCAACGCTTCGCGCATTTCCAAGCTAACGTAGACCCGGTGCCTTTATTTTGGGACGACTACGAGATGCACGTTCGAGACCACGAGAAATACCCGGTGGGAATCTTACTTCGTCTGGCGCACGGTCACCTCCAACCGGTGACTGAATACTTATCGAACCAAATCGAAAGTTTGCAGAAGAACGCTGACAGCGCCGACGCTTTACGCGCGAAACGCATCGCTTCCTTGACCTTTGCAAAAGCAAAATGCGCGAGACTTTCGGCCACGTGTAAGCTCCTCAGCGCGCTTCCCGAAGATGGTTTGCGAGCGATGTGGACCGTGGACGTCGTCCAACCGTTCTCTTCTTCTTCTTCTCCTTCTTCTTCTTCTCTGCCATCGTCAAAGAACGAGGAAAAAGATGACGTCTTCTTCGCTTTATCCGCCTCGCGCGCGAAGTAGCCACCAATAGTTTTATAGCAGCGCATAGCAGAGCACGCGGGAGATTATTATATGCACATGACATCACAAATAGAAGACGCGTGAGCACGAAACAGTCAAATATCTAAAACACATCGCGATTCCCCTCATAAATGTAACACGCGCGCTCTGCTCTCTAGAGAGAGATACCGCGTCGCCGAAAACACCAGAGCGACACGCAGAGCGACAGACGAGCGACGCAGCGATGACGTCTCCCCCGTCTTCTTCTCCTTCCTCCTCTTTCGTCCCTCAAATCCGCGCTTCGCTCCGTCGTCTCACGAGTGCCTCCTCTTCTGCCGCCACCAAAATCGACGCCGTCGAATCGATGCTCAACCTCCGGGGGCCCGTGCATCGCGCGTCTGATGAAACTCCCGAAGAAGAAGACGACGAGAGAGAGGAAGAAAATATCGATAACTCTCCCATCCCGTGGGCCATAGATATCGTTCGAGCAAACGCGGTGTTGCCTTTGCTTCGAATAATTCAGTCTGTTCCAAGAAACGTGGAGACGTTCGAACCGATCGAAGACGATGGACAGGTCAATGACGAGACCTTAAAATTAGCAGATAGCGCGCTTATCCTCCTCGCTGAACTTGCAAATGTCGGGCAAATCTTACTCGAAGGCGTCGGGTTTGAAGTGATAAGAGACGAGGAAACTGGGTCGTGCGCGTACGTGAACGTCGAGTCTGGGATGCAGACGAACGAGTTGCCGAGATTGGCGATGGATACAGATGAGGATTGGCCGTTGGACGTGGTGTGCGAATGCGTGAGTTTGTTGGCGCCGAGCGGAGTGGACGAGAAGAGAGGAGAGGTTTTGTGGCAGGTGAAGGTGGTGGATTTTAAGTTAGGCGAGGATGATAGGCAAGAGGAGGATTTAGCGGTGGTGGATGTAGCGTTGGAGGAGGAAGAAGGAAGAGGAAGAGGAGGAGGAACAGAGGAGGATATTCGGGCTCGCGACGTCGCCAGGGCTTTGATTCGAGGTAGTTGGAGAGGTTCGAACGGAAAGGTGGAAGGTGAGGTTAACCCAGCGGAGGTTTTGGGGTGCGCGTTGGATGCATGGAAAGATGCGATGTTTGCGTCGGCCGTACACTTGGCCAGAGAAAGGAAACTGACATCTCTGTCTTCTTCTGCCTCTTCTACTTCGACGTCTTTGTCGACGACTATCTTGATTTTTGGTTTGCGCGACGGGTCGTTACCGGCGTTCCTTGCACGACGGTATCCTTCAAGCGAGTTAGAGTGCGTGGTTGTAGAGAACGATAAGCGTGTGGTGGAGTTTGCGGAAAAACATTTCAAGTTTTCCTCGAAGCGGTCTGGTGTGGAAGTTAAAATGCTTCTCCCGATGAATGAATACTCGTCAGACGCGGAGACTCGAGATTTTAAGTGCGACGTTGTTCTCGTGAGCGACGGAGCGCAGTATCCTGTTGAAAAGTACGTAAACTTAGAAGGCTTGACATTACCAGTTGTGGCTGTTGCGAATGCAAAGACGCTACCGCACGTGAACGTTCTCGAACCTACGTGGGAAGGGCCAAACATTGTACGGTGTATCGATCCTCAGATTGAAGCGAGTGCAGAAGAAGAAGAAGAAGAAGAAGAAAAACAGGAGAAAGACGCATTGCATGCAGTAAAAAGGCGTAAACAAAATAGACCAGAGAAAGAAGAGAACAGAAACACCGCAGTAGTCGATGCTTTTTTCAGGCGACACGCCGTTAAAAGTACGGACGTGTTGCTTTTCAATTGCGGTTCCGAACCGCTCTTACGCGCGAGGAATACAAAATTAAGGAAATTACCATTCATCATAGATAGCGTAGACGAGGTTCAAAGCACTAGGAACGGACATAGTAATATTAGCGGTACTAAGGAAAAGATGGAGAGCTTTACCGTTGCCTTTGCGGAAAACGAAGATGATGCTAAAAATGTGCAGCAACACAGCGTATCCTACGCAAAGAAGAATCTGGATACTTCGAATGCTGCGTTTAGTCTCTTTGGTGGTGATGATGACATCGAAAAACAAGGGAAGGAAAAAGAAGAAGAAGAAGAAGATATAGCTGCACGATGGGAGCGCTTGGCGGAGTCGCCGGCTCAATGTTCGACGTATTTCACTCCCGAGCGCATCGTCGCGGTGCAAGATAAAGTCAGATCTTTGCACGATTGGAGCCGATTTCAAAAGGACGTGTTTTCGATGGGGCACGTGTCGCCGAAGAATTCGGCAAATGTTATGTCACATGAAGAAGAGGAGAAAGAGTTATTGACAAAATTCAGCCGTGTAGTAGCAACGTTGAAACAGAAAGGATACCCGGCAACGCTCGCGTTTGTTACCGATGTCGCCTGGGAGATTGTCTTGAAACTGTGGACCATCGCGGAAGAGGTGTGCGATCACGAAGAAGTTGTCTTGGAACCATCGTTTGCGGCATACGCGTTGGAAAAGCCATCAACCCGAGGAAAACAAAAGAATGAAAATGGAAACAAGAAATACGTCGGGCAGAATTTCGGACAACCGCACCGCGACTACGCGCGCACCGACGATGCGCTTTCACTTTGGCTTCCAATCAATGACGTCGACGTAGACAACGGGTGCATCTATGTCCTTCCAAAGGAGCATGATCACGAGCGAAATACTTCGAGGAGCGGCGGCGGCGGACATGCATCGAAACCGGACTTCCCGATAGAAAAGGCCGTCGCTTTGGCTCCAGTTGAAGGCGGTCGAGTTCTGGGATGGTCCGGCGACGTCGTGCATTGGGGAACGTCCTGTCAAGCCTCCAGCGTCTTACCACCGAGACAATCAATCGGCGTCGCTTTTCGGAGAAAGAAAGCGAACAAAGCAACCGGAACTGTAGGCAAAATGTCATCAATGACGAAATCGGAAGCGTTTTCTTTGGATGTCGCGGGACGATTGAAGGCAATTACCGTCGCGCTTGGCGCGTTTGAACATTGGTATGGAAGCACAGATTCCATCAAGGCTAATATAAACTAACTCCTATGTGCAACTACATATGTTTTTATCTAATAAATTCCACTAAACATCAAACCTTGGCGCTTCCTCGAGATAACTCGATCCTTCCTCTCGCAGCGTTTGCAAAACTTCAAACACAAATGCCGTCAATGCCGCACTCCTCGCCGCTCTTTTCGTTTGCGCTCTCGTTTTCATCTCGTCGTCTTTTTCTTTCGGAGGCCCATTTTCCATCTTATCTCTCACTAACTCCACCAATCTCCCGAACCGTTTCGGATCGTCGACGGCAAACTGTTTCTTCGCGCTCACTTCCGGCGCGAACGTCCCGTGCGCCTCTTTCTGCTTCTTCGCTCGTTCCGTCTCCCCGTTCGCATCGTATTCTGCTCTCGAGTAAAACTTCTCCGTCGCTCGCTCCCAAATCTCCATTCGGCCTCTTTCCGTCATCGAGGCGAACATATCGGAATACGTTTGTAATTGACTCTCGTCCGAGAAAACCGAAAACTCTTGTTCTATGTCCTCGTACGCCGCCTCGTACCTCCCACGCAACATCTCTCGCGCTTTTTCGAGCTCTTTCATCTCTCCAGGAGACGAAGGTGTTTCTCCTCCTCGCCACCGATGCTTCGGAGACGTGTTCTTCAACGCGACAGACGCGATCGAGACGCCCAAGAAAAGACCGACGAGGACGAGCCCAAATTTCAAGACGTTTCCAACGGCGTTCAAATCTTTCTGTTTCCGCGCTTTCGACGAGGAAGACGAGAACGTCTTCGACACGCGAACGGCGCCATCGCTGTCGCCTCCCGCTGCATCGTCGCGATTGGCACCACTCCTCGCAGAAAGGCCTTTCTTCTTCCTGCGAGAGACGGCTGAAGGAGTTTTTTTCATTTTTCTTCTGGAGGCATTTCAGAGAGAAAGAGAAAGAGAGGCCTAAACTAAAAAAAGTTTCCGCGCGGGCGAAACGAGATACGATGCCTCCCTTCCACGCGCATCATCGTTGTCTAACTGTTTCCTCTTTTATTTCGCGATTAATGATGCTCCTTCCCTTCGCGATGGTTCGGGTCGTTGTGCAAAGCGTGCTTCGCCGACGAGACGAAGACGTATACGTGGACGAACGTAAACAAGATCACGAAGAGACCGCGAACGGAAGGCGAGTCTCGGAGAAGGCGGAGGACGAGAGAGAGGAACGCGTCGAACTTTTGACGAGGCGTTCTGCGGTCGGAGATGTTGTTTTTCTTGCGCGCGTCTTCGTCGTCGATGGTGTCTTCGTTTTGGGAGCGTCGGCGAGCGCCCGATTCTCCTAATCCAGTAGCGTTGCGTCGTCGTTGCGTTCCTTTTTCACCTCTCTCACCTCCCGATCCTGCTCCTCCTTCTCCCGTTGGATGGACGTTAAATTCGTCTAAAACGCTCACGTGGTGCAAAGCAGCGTTGCTTTCACTTTTATATCTCTCCAATTCTGTCTCCGCGTCGGCTTTTTGCGATTCCAACCCTGCTAACTTCATCCGTCGAAACTGTAGCTGTTCGTCGAGCGATCGAAGCCGACGTTGCATTTCCGCGCGATAATCGTCCGAGTTTTTGCGGTACCGCGCATTGTTATGATTTTGTTCGTACACTTGTTCGTCTAAGAGTTTAACCTCGCGTTTCGCCTCCTCGACGAGGCGTTTGAGTTGATGTCGTTTCTCTCTGCTATCGGCATTTTCTTCTTCGGTGGCGGCTGATGTTGAGGCAGACACAGACGACTTGCGACTTCTTTCCACTCTCAACCGCTCCTCCGCCTCCACGATTCTCCTTTCAATCTCCTCCAACTCCTTCTCTACGCTTTCCTTCTCTCTCTTCGCCTTGTCGCTCTCCTTCCTCCTCTCTTCTTTAGCCAATTGGCACTCCCTCGTCGTCTTCTCGCATTCTCCTTGGTCGTTCTTCATCGCCATGGCCCTCTCCTCCTCGAACCTTTCCAACTCCAGTCTTGCATTTCTCTCTCGTTCCAACAACCTTTCCAGCCTCATCGTTTCCTGAACCTCGTGTTGCTTCGCTTCCATTCTTTTCTTCGCCTCTGCTTCCTCTCGAACCTTTCTTTCGTTCGCGCGAGTTTGAAGCGCATCGACATCCGCTTCGAGAGCCCGCAAAGCCGGCAAGAGAAGCTCCGTTTGACGAGCGAGCGTCTGTTTTCTGTTCTCTTCTGTCTCGTTTTCGTTTCTCGTCCTCGTTTTCTCTTCTTCCTCGTCTCCTTCCCGCGCGACAGACGCGAGCGCTCGAGCAATCTCCTCCGACGTCTCCAACCGTTTCACGGCATCGACATGTGTTCTTCTTTTGTCATCCCCATCGGCGTTCGTCGCGGCAGAAAACCCTCTCGCCGTTATTTCTTTCACTTTATTCGTCACGATTGGTATGTTTTTCGCGATCGTTTCTTTCAAATCCCCGTCCGTTTCCCGGGACATCTCCGAGGCCGTTTGGTCCAGATGTTCCAAGTTGCGCACGATGTTGTTCACGAAATTCATCGTCAAAATCCGCCTCTCTTTCGTGGTGGTATTCGCGTTCGTGTTCGTATTATCGCATTCGATGGTAAACGCCGCGTCTCTCTCTCTCTCTCTGTGTGTGTGTGTGTGTGTGTGTGTGTGTGCCGAGACGCCCCTCCCAAAGCTCTCGGGAAGAGACTCGCTCTTTCAAAGCGTTTTGCTCTGTCCTCTTTCACCAATTAGGGTTTATAAACCCTAAACCCTAAAAACTCTGGGGAAAAGGAGAGGTTTGTTTGGATACCTAAATACTTCTCTGTTACGTGCGCACAACGCGCTTTAATGTCGTGGCCGAGAGGCGGCGGAGGCACGGGAGGCGGAGCCGTCGTCGCGCGCAGACTTTCTCCGCGCGCGCTCTTTCGAGAAAGGGCGACGACGACCACCGCGCTCTTTCGAGAAAGAGGCGGACACGACGGTCTTTGTCGCGAAAGTGATGATGATGGTTTTGGTCCAAAGGGATTTTGGCACAGAAGACGACGACGCCCGGGAAAGAAGAGTCCCCGACAGATGCAGAAGACGGACGTGTGGCGGAAGGTGGACGAGCACGTCACCGCGGTCGTCGAGGCGTCGTTTCGAGACGAGGAGGAGGAGGAGGAGGAGGAGAAGAACGCGCTCGGAGGCGTGGTGTCGGACGCCGCCGCGTTGGAACTCTATTTGAGAGTGGAATCGAGAAAGCAACGAGAAGCCTGCGAAAAGTTCGCGAGCGAAGACGAGATTTTTGCTTCGATGTCGCACGAAAAAAGAACGACGACGGAGGAAAGCATCGGCGAAGCGAAAAAAGCAGCGAGGGTTTTGGAGAAAAGTGGACTGGTGTTCTTGAAATCTGTAGTCCCGGGGGACGTGTGCGATAGGATTTTAGCCGACTTGAACGCGACGTGCGACGAGTGTAAAGAGACGTACGGCGAGGCTTTGCGTAGGACGGACGTGTTGCTCGGCGCAGACGACGACGGAGTGAAAGAAGCGTTAGAATTTGCGTGCGGAGAAAAAGGAGGAAACATACGGAACATCCTCTCCTTCATCGACGATGCCACGGAGGACGCGGTGTTGGTCGAACTCAGTGTCCTCGCGACAGAAAAAGGCGCCGATAGACAAGTGTTGCACCCGGACGTCGCCTACGACGCGCCGCACGAGACCTTATATTCAGTCTTCATCGCGTTACAAGATGTCACGCAAGATATGGGTCCAACCTTATTCGTTTTGAACTCGCACGATAAACGTACGCACAACCAGTTACCGAAAACGAAATGGACGGAGAAAGAGTTCGACGTCTTGAGAACCAAAACGTGCGCGGAAGCGCTTTTGAAAAAAGGCGACGCGGTTTTGTACAACGCTAGAGCATTCCACCAAGGTGGCGAGAACACGCACGGACGACGAGCTTTGTTGACGCTCACCTTTTTAAAACCGCCAATACCAGACGAACCAACCAGAAGAAACAAAGAGTGTTTATGGAGCATCCGAGAGGACGTGTTCCTCAGGCGGTTTACGGCGAAAGAGTTAGCCTCCGGGGTACGGTGAACGTATTATGCCCGGCTTGTTGTTTTTGTTTTTGTTGTGTTTAGACGATAGAGACAAAAACCGCCTCTCGATGAAGATCGAGAAACAATGCCGGGTTTTGAAGAGCAATCCTCAAGGCCCGGCGGATAGCAGACGTACAAATAAATCGCTCGTGTTTTAATTTCATTTTTATCATCATTTTTACTCATTTTTGTCCCGAGTTTTTCCGTTACACATCATCATTGTCGCGCAATCCTTTGTCTGGCATGCGCGCGTTCCTCCGACTCGCAAAAAAGACGACGACGACGACGACGACGACGGCAAGGAAGGGAGGCGATGTCGTCGTCGCGCTCTTTTTTTCTCCCCGGTTTTCGTCGTCGTCGTCGTCGCGTCTTTGCGCGTTTACGTCCTCCGCGACGACTTTGGACGATGATGACGACGACGACGACCCCAAACGGGAAGAAGTCGATGGCTTCTCGGTGTTTCCCCAAGAACTCCCGTCGAACGCGCGGGACCCTTCGAAGGACGATTTCATAAACGACGCGACGTCGCCGCCGCGCACGCGAGAGCAACAGCTGGAATACAGTAAACACGAGAGTTTACGGGATTGGTTGGGGAGACAAAGCCGGAAACGAAGCGTGGATGAGATTGTCGTTTTAACGGGGAATATTCATCGAGGAAGCGAGATATTGCACAACGCCGTGTACAACAAAGGGACGGGATTCAATCACTCCGAGCGCGAACGACTTGGTGTCAGAGGGTTAGTACCTCCGCGATATTTTTCGATCAAAGAACAAGCGGAGAAGGTTTGGCAGCAACAAGTGGCGATGCGAGAATCGAACGCGGCAAAGATTGGCCGATGGCGACATTTGCAGGCGTTGAAAGATAGGAACGAGACGTTGTTTTATAGGTTATTGCAGGATCACGTGGAGGAGTTGGCGCCTGTGATTTATACACCCACGGTTGGAGAGGCGTGTTTGAACTATTCTCGCTTTTTTCGAAGAGCGCGAGGGATGTATTTCACGAAGGACGACGTCGGGCACATGCACTCAATGACGTATAACTGGCGAGGGGACGTGAAGATTGTTGTCGTGACGGATGGGTCGAGAGTGTTAGGATTGGGAGACTTAGGCGCGCACGGGATGGGGATTTCGATCGGAAAGTTGGATTTGTACGTCGCCGGAGGCGGTTTTGATCCACAGGAAGTTTTACCGGTGTGTTTGGACGTCGGAACGAATAACAAGAGCTTGTTGAACGATAAGTGGTACGTTGGTTTGAATTCTCAGCGGTTGGAAGGTGGGGATTACTATCGCGTGATTGATGAATTTATGCGCGCGATTCGTCACCGATGGCCGAAGGCGCTCATTCAGTTTGAAGATTTTCAAACCAAACACGCGCTTGAGATTTTAACGAATTATAGGAACGACTATTTATGTTTTAACGACGATATTCAAGGCACGGCGGCGGTAGTTTTAGCTGGGGGGTACGGGGCGTTGAAAGTGCTGGGAGCGAAGGACCGATCAGAAATTCGAAATCAGAAGTTTGTCATGTGCGGTGCCGGTTCGGCGGGCATGGGCATCGTGTCCATGTTACACAAAGCGGTCATGAAAAGCGGAGGTTTGAGCGAAGAAGAGGCGTACGATAATTTTTTTATCATGGATAACAACGGGCTAATTACGAACGAGCGTGAATTGGAGTTTCCAAGGGAAGCCGCGGTGGAACCGTTCGCGAAAGCAAGGAAAGCGACGAAAGAGTTGCCAGATGGTGCTTCCTTGTTAGACGTGGTGACGAAATCAAAGTGCACCGCTTTGTTAGGCGCATCGACGGTGAAAGGGTTGTTCACCGAGGACGTTTTGCGACAAATGGGCGAACAAAACGAAAGGCCGATTATATTCCCGCTTTCTAATCCAACGTCAAACGCGGAGTGTACTTCTGAAGATGCAGCGAAAGCGACTGACGGGAGGGCGATTTTCTCGAGCGGGTCCCCGTTTGAAGACGCAAAAAGCGGCGTCTCGGGACGAGTGATGCGAGCGAACCAAGGGAACAATTTGTACATTTTCCCTGGACTCGGATTAGGCGCGGTGTTGAGCGGCGCAAAGACGATTTCCGAGGAAATGCTCGTGTCTTCGGCCAAAGCAATCGCGGATATGCTCACCGAAGACCAAATTCGAAAAGGATGTGTTTTCCCGATGATTAAAGAGATTCGAAACATCTCGGCGAGAGTTGCCGTAAGGGTCATAAAACAAGCCGCCCAGGAAGGCCAAGCGAAAAGAAGCGTGGTGAAAATTATCGAATCGGATGATGAACATGACACGAAGCTGTTCAAGTACGTCAAAAGGGCACAATACGTGCCCGAATATAGACCGACGGTATTTCCGGTCGAAGAAATCCGGAAGACGGTTGACGACTATTGATTGATTTATGCGCGTAGTAAAGTAAGCGGTAAATTGTTGTAATAGTAGTAGTAGTAGAAGTAGCATCGATAGAGAAATGAAAAGTTTATGTTCACGCCGCTTTTACGGCGTCCGTCAACGCCTTCGCCGTCGCCGCGATGCCATCCCAATCGCCGTTTTTAATCTTATCTTGATCAAACGCCGGCGCTACAAAACCTACCGACGACGCACCGTTTCTCAAATAATCCTGGCACGTCTTTAAATCGCACCCGCTCGTCGGGTTGATTCTCAAATGCGGCAACGCGGAAGAGACGGCTTTCACCCACGCTGGACCGCCGGTGACGCCTGGAAACAACTTTTGGATCGGTGCACCCAAGGTGTACGCGTAATGTAACTCCGTCGGCGTTTGGCAACCCGGCATACACACGATGTTGTTCTCCTTGCACCACTCCACAACTTCCGGGATTAAAACCGGCGAAACGATAAATCTCGAGCCGGCGTCCATAGCTTTCTTCGCATCATCGACGTTCAAAACTGTCCCGCAACCGGTCAAAACGTCCGTGCGCTTGGCAAAGTTCGAGACCGCGTCCAAGCACCCCGGCGTCGTCAACGTGAATTCGGCGAGTTTAAACCCACCTCTCACGGCGGCGTCCATCGCTAATTCGGCTTTACCTTCGTGCATCGTGCGCAACACCGCACACGCTCTGTGCTGAAGAACAGTCTTCATAACTTCGTCGAAATCCGATTGCGATCTCACGTACGACGACATGTTGCGCTTAAATATGGTATTACTGCTACCGATCTTACTGGTTCTCGTATTGTTTCTCTTGCTACTGATGTTCTTTCCTCCTCTATAATAATTACTGAAATATTTCTCTTGGCCGCCTCTCGCCACGGAGTGTATCCCTTTCATGAACCCTCCGGTCGGCGTGATCCCTTTACTTGTCAATAACTTCCCCAACGGCGAATCCTCCTTGATCATCTTCGAGTGAAACGGATAATATCTCCCCGGTGGCCCTGGATTTTGCTCCAACTCCGTCTTCACCACGTCCTCAATAATCTCTCTCGAGTGCGCGATATCGTACACGTCCTGCGCCACCGCTGCCGGTATAACCACCACCCCGTCTTGATCCCCAATAATCGCGTCCCCTGGTCTCACAGTGACCCCTCCGCAATTAATCACCACATTACACGCCCACGGTTGGTGTTCGTGCGGCCCTTGTCTCGGCGTCGTCGAGTGCGAAAATACCGGGAACCCGTACCCTCTCAACACCGCCGTATCTCTCACCGACCCATCCGTGACTAAACCCGCGACTTTCTTTTGCATCAAGCGTAAAAACTTGATGTCTCCACCGACGGATTCCCACGGGCCCACAGAGTTCATCACCACCACCTCTTTCGGCCCGGCGAGCTCGAACGCTTCGTATTCCGGACTTTCCATCCCAGGCGGTTTATCTTTCATAATATCTGGCCTTTGCGGGACAAACTGAATGGTAATCGCCCTCCCGATCGTTTTCGGTTGTCCTTCCGTCAGCGGCCTGGCGCCCATGATGTGCGAGGTTGGCCATCCCATCACCCACAACCCATCGATCAAGGCTTGCGTAGATAAAGAGCCGAGTTTGTTCAACAATTCGTCCGAGATTTCCGTCGCGTTTCGAGGAGGACCCGAGGCCAGGCATCGAACCGCGGTCGCGGCTTTTGCCACGCGAGACGAGGACGTTCGCAAAGAACGCGCGAGTGCGTGACGAAACATTGCGTCGGTGTTTGGTCTCTTCGAAGAGCGCTTGTTTTGACGACGCGAGGAGTGGTCTCGAGCTGGGATGGATAGGGCTTTTGAGGCCTCACATACCTTAAACTTCTACCAAAAAAGGCTTGCTTTTTGAGTGTTAAGTGCTCTCCAAACTCTCATCTATTTCAACCGTACTACTGCTATGCGTATTAGTGTTGCCTCACACACCTCAAACTTCTGAAGTGCTTCGAGTGTTTTGCTCTCTCCAATTCGTTTGACAACGAACGTTACTATCATCTATCTATTTCAACCCTAGTACTACAAAAGCTACGCGACTATTTCATTGATCGAGCGAAGGTCTGTGCGGGACGGCATCTGGCGCGGTCACGACAACGCTGTGTTCTTGTTCTCGTTTGCGTTTGTGTTCATCTTCTCCCACTGGGTCGGCAATTGACGTCGCGGACGACGACGAAAGCCGCGTTTCCTCCTCCCGTTCGTCCGCGCGACTTCTCGCGACGCAATACACCCCGACGACGGTAATCGCGATCCCGGCGAACTGGATCGCCTCCAACTTTTCGTCCAAAAACGTCAACCCGAACAAAACGGTAAACGCGACTTGAACGCCGGAATAGACCGTCGGTAATACCCCGTTTACTCTCGTAATAGCCCAACTGTTAATTCCGTGCGCTATAACCGCGCTCCCAAACCCGCTAAAAAGTATCCCTCCCCACGCGTACGCCGGTACTTCGTTTTCCCAGTCGATATCTATAAAAATCTGTTTCAGCCCGCCGGCGAAAAATATCCCCGTCCACCCGAACACGGTTGCCCGAAAGAGAAACGTCATCCCGTGATTCTTCAACCCACTTTTGGTGGCTTTCACGACCATCACCACGTACAACGAATACGAGCACGTTTGTAACAGTAAAAGCAAAACGTCCGCGACGCTCGGTCCAACCTCGTCGAATATCCGATGCGCTCGCACCGCCAGCACGGTCCCGACGAACCCGAACGCGCACCCGAACGCTTTCAGAACACCCATGCGTTCCAGCCCGAACGCGAACGACAGCATCGCCGTGCACACCGGCATGAGCGGTTGCACGCTCGCGACTGCTATAGCCCCCGACCGTTCGTTACACACGAACACGAGCACGTACGCCGCGCCTAAAAACGTCCCCATCGGTATCACCCACCCGAACTGTTCTCGCCACGTCATCTCTTTCTCTCTCGTTTCTTTTTCCAGCCTCGCGAAGAGCCACAAAAACGGCATCGCGCACGCCAATCTGAGCGTGCAAAACGCAAACGACGGCACGTGTTTCAACGCCGGGTTCGCCAACGTGTGCATCAGCGCGAATATGAGTTGCACGAGCGTCAGCGCGAGGTGCGTGGTGACCGTCGACGGGTGGTCGTATTCTTTTCGAAGGATCGACGCGACGTTGTTGTTGGTGGTGGTGTCCCGACACAAAGACGAGCCCCTCCTCATGACGACGACTTTGACGACGCTCTCGTCGATGATGTCATCTCTCTCTCTCTCTCTCCACAAAGGGGAGAGAATTCGTACGATGGAAAATAAAGCGCAAAAGAAAAGACTTTATTAGTAGAACTGTTGCACATGGCAATAAACAAACTCCTGAAACTTATACGATATTCTCCTATGGAACGATCCATCATGTTACTATTAACTTACTATTAGTTAAAGCATTGAATATGAATATTATACCTTATCAAATTGATATAGGTCATGCTTTCTTAGATGGA
>MDTG01148454.1_pt1 | contig 15597 bp, 18 predicted proteins | sample 811421 | NCBI WGS metagenome assembly MDTG01 (sample SAMN05326645, study PRJNA326480) | marine metagenome | isolation source: seawater | place: Pacific Ocean: South East | collected 2011
TAACCTTTGTGAGAGCTATGAGTTTTAATTAACTCGTTCTTATTTTAACTAATTGAACGATAAATGTATTATACGAAGGAAAAAAATGGAACAACTACCAAATTGCCCAAAATGTAACAGTGAATATACTTATGAAGATGGTTCTTTACTTATCTGTCCTGAGTGTGCACATGAGTGGACAGCAAGTGATGAGGAAGAAGATACTGAGTTTACTGTAAAAGATGCAAATGGTGCAACTTTAAGAAGTGGTGACGATGTTACTATTATAAAAGATTTAAAAGTTAAAGGTAGTTCTTCTGTTGTAAAAGTTGGTACTAAAATTAAAAATATTAGATTAGTTGAAAGTGCAATTGATCATAATATTGATTGTAAAATTCCTGGCGTTGGAGCTTTAAAAATTACTCCAATGTATGTAAAGAAATCATAGACTAAATGCCAAATATGATTTATGGAACAGCTTGGAAGAAAGAAGAGACTACAAGACTTGTAGAACTTGCTATTACTTCAGGTTTTAGAGCAATTGATACAGCTTGTCAACCAAAGCATTATAGAGAAGATTTAGTAGGAATTGCATTAAATAATTCTTTTAACAAAGGGATTAAAAGAGATGAATTATTTATCCAAACAAAATTCACTCCAATATCTGGACAAGATGAAAATAATATGCCTTATTTATCATCTGATGATATTTTAACGCAACTTGAAAAATCATTTTATACTTCTAAAAAGAATCTAAATATTGATTTTATCGATTCTTATTTAATTCATTCACCTTTTGGTCCAATTGAAGATTTAGTAAAGGTGTATAGAACTATGGAAGAGTTTGTTCAAGCTGGTGAAGTAGGGCAAATAGGAATTTCAAATTGTTATGATTTCAAATTACTTAGCTATTTATATGATATTGCAAAAATAAAACCTAAAGTTGTTCAAAATAGATTCTATTCTGAGTCATCGTATGATAAAGAGATTAGAGCTTTTTGTAAGCAAAAAGACATTACCTATCAAAGTTTTTGGTCTCTTACTGCTAATCCTAATATTTTAAAAAGCAATGAAGTTCAAAATCTAGCAAAAAAATATGAAAAAACAGCAGAGCAAGTTTTCTATAAATTTTTAAATGAAATAGAGATAACACCATTAAATGGAAGTACATCACAAATACATATGATTGAAGACTTAGATATTAAAAGTTTCTCTTTAGAATCTTACGAAGTTGATTCTATTTCGAATCTTTTATGATATAACTACAATATATTTAATACAATCCAAAATCTAAAAAAGAAAAGAGCATAAAAGTGAAAACAAAAAGAATTAGAAAATTAATGATTTCAGGGATTAGTGTAACAACTAATAATAAAAATGAAATGAATGAAGAAACAGCAAAAATTGCAACTCTTTGGGATGATTATTCAGAAAATAGTGTTTATAGCGCTACTCATGACAAAGCAAATAATAGTTCAATGTATGGAGTTTACTCAAACTACACATCAGATGTAAATGGTGATTATGATGTTACCGTTGGTGTTGAAGTAACTAAAAATAAAAAAGCTATAGTTATTGAAGATGAAAAATACTTAGTATTCAAAAAAGAGGGTGAATTACCTCAAGTTGTAATTGATACATGGAAAGAGATTTGGGATTACTTTGAAAATAATGATGAGTATAAAAGAAAATATTCAATTGACTTTGAACATTATACAAAAGAAGATGAAATAGAAATTTATATTTCTATTGAAAAATAATTAAAACAATAAGTATAAATACTTATTGTTTAACATTGTACTTTGTAAGCATATTTGGCCAAGAAACTTTATTTCCTTCTTTGTCAAATACTGCTGGAGTACCTCTTACATCTAACTCTTGTGCAATAGCCATTTGAGCTGTTAAACTAGCTTCAAGTTGAGCTAACTCTTTTTCTGAATAATTTCTATTTTTATAACCTTCATCATTAACATTAATAGTTAACATTGCTTTGATTTTCTCAGCATTTGTTTTTTTACTCATTACGTACATAGACATATCTTTTGCATTTTTATGAAAATCTAATGGATAATAGAAAACTCTAATTTTTACATTTTTCTCAATTTGAGGGAAATATGATTCAAACTTTTTACAATATGGACATTCTGGATCTGTAAATAAGAAATACTCATCACTTCCACTTCCAAAAGTTAAAGCTTCTTTTCCTGTAAGTCCTGATACATCAGCAGGAGCTTCTAGTTTTGCACCTGTTTGAGTATTTATTACATCACCAGCAATTAAGTTTTTCTTATCTTTTGTTAAATATACTTCATCATTATTACCTTGAATAATTACTTTTAATAAATAAAAGTTTTCAAGATCATATGCTTTTCTTACAGTTATTGGAACTCTTTTAAAAAGCTCTAACTCTTCTATTTGTTTTATTTCGTTTTGTGATAACTGTGTTGCTGCATTTAAGCTTGTGCCTATTAATAATGCTAACAATAGTTTCTTTGCTATTTGAATCATTTATATTCCTATTTTAAATTTGTATGACATATTACTATTTAAGTGTTAACGAATAGTTAAAAGTAAAGCACTAAATTATAAGCTTTGATAATATTGCAGTTGTAATAAATGAGAATAAAATTCCATATCCAACAATTGCAATACTAAGTCTAGGAGCAAGACCTGCCATTGAAGCCATCGCACCTGCTGTTATCATAGGAGCCATTCCCGCTTCAAAAATAGATACTTGTCCTGCAAGATTGTTCCAGCCAAATAATATAATTACAAGATAAGCAATCAAAGGAGCAATTGCTAGTTTTATTATAAGTGCGATACTTAAAGGTTTTATATCATCTTTTGGTAGTTTAAACTGTAGTTGTAAACCAACTGCAACAAGTGCAACAGGAATTAAAGTATTTGCAAATGTCGTAAGAATACTTGTAATCATTGGATGAAAAGTTTGACCTAAAAATAAAAGAGCAAATAATAAAGCTAAAAATGATGGAAATGTAATGATTTTTTGAATAATTAGTTTAAAACTTAAATTAGAGTTTGATGAATAATACGCTGTAATAAAAGCTCCATAAACTGCAAGTGCTAAAAATGTACCTAACTGGTCATATATCAAAACATAAGGAAGAGCCTCTTCACCTAAATATGCGTTGATTATAGGAATTCCCATAATTGAACTGTTTGTTAAAATAGCTACTAATAATAAACCACCTGTAACATCTTTTGACCAATTTAAAAGTTTTGAACAAAAAATCACTAGAAGTGCTGATATTCCCATAACAATCCATGCAATAATAGCAGGTATTAAAACATCAAAAGAAAACTCTAACTTTGGGACTTGCAATAAAATAATGGCAGGTAGCGAAATATAGATAATAAATTTATTTAAAATATTTGGTGTCTCTTTGGGAAATATATTAAGTTTTTGTAAGACATATCCTACTACTATTGCAAAACCTATTAAAAGAAAGTTTTCCATTTATCAAATCCTTTTTTTAAAAAAATCATTATAACACAATTATATATTATATCATTACTTACAAAAAGTAAAGTAAGGGATTTATAAGTTAACTATCTATATAATTTACAAGAAAATTAAAAGGAATAATATGAATAATACATTTGAAGAGGCAATGAACTTTAGACATGCATGTAAAGTGTTTGATGATACGAAAAAGATTAGTGATGAAGATTTAAACTATATTTTAGAAGCAGGAAGAAAATCTCCATCATCTTTTGGTATGGAGCCTTGGAAGTTTTTAGTAATTACTAATGAAGAGTTAAAAGAAAAGCTAAGACCAGCTTGTTGGAATCAAGTTCAAGTTACTTCTTGTTCTCATTTAATTATTGTACTAGCTGCAATTGATGCAGTAAAACCTGAATTTGGTGTAGTTGAACGAAAATTTAAAAGAAGAACAATGCCTCAAGATAAGCTTGATATGTATTTAGGTTTATATGCAAGTCATTTAGAAAAGACTTTATCAAGTGATGAAAATGTATATTCATGGACTTCTAAGCAAACTTATTTAGCAGCTGCAAATATGATGACAGCTGCAGCTATAAAAGGTGTAGACTCTTGTCCTATTGAAGGTTATGAAAAAGAGAAAGTTGAAGAGATTTTAGGTTTAGATACATCTAAATATCAATTATCTGTTGTTTTACCTTTTGGATTTAGATTAAATGAGCAATCAACTCAATTAAGAGAAAAACAAGAAGATATAGTAGAGTTTATAAAATAAAACTAAACGTCTATATTTTAGAAAGAGTAGGAGCAAAGGCTTTTGTTCCTACTCTTACTTTTTCTCCTACTTTATACTCTTTAGCTTCATCTTCACATAATACAATTTCAACTAATTGCTGACCAATTGAAATAATAGCTATATAAATAACATCAGTTTTTATAATATCTAAGATTTCACCCTCAAAAGAAAACTTTTGAGATCCTGATGTTTTTAATAAAACTTCAGTTGGATTTCCATCTTGAATAATCTTACCTTGTTTCATTACTAAAACACGATTTGCTAATCTATAAATTTCACTAGGTTCATGACTTACCATTATAGTTGTAGTTTTAAACTCTTTATGTAAATTAAGTATTTCATTTTGAAGTTTCATTCTCATATTTGGGTCAAGTGCTGAAAGTGGCTCATCCATAAGTAATAGTTTTGGACTATTCATTAAAGCTCTACATAAACTAACTCTTTGTTTTTGTCCTCCACTTAAAGTATTTGGCATTCTTTTAGCAAGTTGTTTTAATTCGGTTAATTCTAAAAGTTTATTTGCAAGTTTTTTATCTTTATTTACATATAAAAGATTCTGTTCAACACTCATATTATTAAATAATGCATAATCTTGAAAGACAAAACCAATCTGCCTTTTTTGAATACTTAAACTATTTTTTCCATCAAGCCAAACTTCCTTATCAACACTTATTTTTCCACTAGCTTCCTCTAAACCTGCTAAGATTCGAAGTAAGGTAGTTTTTCCACTTCCACTAAGTCCTGAAAGTGCAATAAATTCCCCTTGTTTAATATCTGCATTTATATCTAAATCCATTAGACCATTTGAACCATGTAGTTGTTTGCTTATATCTATTTTTATCATACAGTAAGTGTTGCCCATTTTTTATCATTTTGTAAAGCTTTATTTAATAACTCACCAGTATGATTACAAGTAATTGAATTTTTTTCTAACTTTTTAACTGCTTTATACTCTTGTGCACAAACAATACATGCACTAAACTCAACACCATCTTTTTGAATCTCTTTGATTTTTTTTCTAATTTTCTTACTTTTAATCACAGATTTTATGGAAGCACCCCAAAACATGATATGCACTCTTTTCCAATATCCTCTTGGAATTGAAACCCCTCCATAAAGTAGGGGGAACTTTAAAATACTATCAATATTTTCTGTTGAGATAACTATAAGTAAATTTTCTTTTTTCATCATATCTCCTAAATAAAGGTTTTTTTCTGTTTTGCATTAAAAATATATACACCAAATAGAACTATAAAACTCATAATTAACATAATTGCACTATATATATGTGCATTTACATAATCTAAAATCTCAACATACTCATATATCGCAACTGACGCCACTTTTGTTTCAGCAGGTATACTTCCACCCACCATTAAAACCACGCCAAACTCTCCAACAGTATGTGCAAATGTTATAATAATTGCTGTTAAAAGTGCTGGTTTGATATTTGGAAGTGCTATAAAAAAAAGTGTTGTTAATTTACTTTTTCCGCTTATATAACTAGCCTCAAGCATATTTTTGTTTAAACTTTCAAAACCACTCTGCAAAGGCTGAACCATAAAAGGAAGACTATAAAAACAAGATGCTACAACTAAACCTGTAAAATTAAAAACTAATTTTATCCCTAAGTATTCATTAAAAAAATTTCCAATGGGAGAATTTAATGATAGAGTATAAAGTAAATAAAAACCTAAAACTGACGGTGGCAGTACAATAGGAAGTGCAGTTAGAGCTTCAAGAACTGGCTTGATTTTTGATTTTGTTTGAGATAGATACCATGCTAAGGGTAGGGCTATAATAAATAAAATAATAGTAGTTGTAAGAGCAAGTTTAAAAGATAAAATAAAAGGTTCAAACTCTAAATTACTTAAATAGTTCATTACGATATAACCTTTTGTATTGATAACTCACTAGCTTTGATAAATGCTATTATTTCATCATTTTCTTTTAGATTCATTCTATTTACTGAGTTTGTCGTTATGATACTTGTTAAAACTGTACCTTGAAAATCTAAGCTAAGTGAAGAAAGTAACTTTCCTTTATCAAGCTTTTTTATTACACAATCTAATCTATTTGAAAGACTAATATCTCCTGTAAAACTCTTTGCTATTGCTATATGAGATGCATTAACACTTAATATTACTTTTGTTCCTATATCTATATTTGAAAGTCCTAAACTCATCATTGATAAAGTTATATTCTTAAAGTTAAACTGTACAATAGTAAGGTTTTCTAAACTATCAATATCTATTACTTTTGCTTCGAATTTATTCATTTATTAAGTACCCATAACTTTTAAATATCTCTTTTGCTTTTTTTGAAAAAATAAAATTATAAAAAGCTTGAGTTTCTTCTTTATTCTTTGCATTGTTTAATAAAACAACACCTTGTTTAATTGGAGTATAAAGCTTAGAATCTATCTCTTTCCAGTTTATATTTTCTTTATATTTACTCATTTTGTTTGAAAATAAAGAGGATTTTGCAATTATTCCAATATCAGTTGCACTTACACTATATGAAATAGTTTGTGAAATTGATTCTCCATAAACAAATTTTGATTTAATATTTTCAAATACTTTTGCATTTTTCAAAGCTTGGAAACTTGCAATGCCATAAGGTGCAGTTTTGGGATTTGCAATAGCAATTTGCTTTATATTCTTATCTTCTAATAAGTGTTTTATATCTTTGCTAAAGTCAAGATTTTTAGTACTAAAGTATGCTAAAGAACCTTTTGCATAAACTTTAGGCTCAATATTTGCAAAATTATTTTTATATAAATTATAAGGGTATTTCATATTTGCAGACATAAATAAATCATAAGGAGCACCATGTGATATTTGTGCATTTAGTTTTCCACTACTACCTAGGATTACATTTACTTTTGTGTTAGGATTTTTAATATTAAACTCTTTTATTAAATCATTAATTGCATAAGAAACATTCGCAGCAACTGCAATAGTGATATCTTTTGCGTTAATATTTAATACTAATAAAAGTAGTACTAAAACTATTTTGTTAAACATTTAATATCCTTTTATTAATTTCCAATCATAATATCAGAAGACTTTATGATTGCATAAACTTCTTGGCCTATTTTAAGCTCTAACTCTTTTGCTGCTTCTGTTGTAATTACGGAAGTTATTACATCTGTATCATTTATTAAGATATTTACTTCACAGCTAACTTCACTAAAAGTTAGTTTGTTTATAAGGCCTTTTATTTTATTTCTTGCACTAAAACCTTTTACGTTATTTGTTGAAATCATTACATTATTTGATTTAAAAATCGCTAGTACTTCTTTATTTTTTTCAAGTACTAAGTTTTCTATAGAATTTTTTGAAATTGAAGAAACTAGTCTTTGATTGCTTTTTGTTTTTAATACAATATTTGCATTAACTTTATCAATATTAATAGCTTCTATTTTTGCTAGTATTTGATTTCTTGCACTAATTTGCATAGTAAACCTTTGTAAGGATTTTAAATTACCTGAATTAAAATCAGTTAGTGTTGTAAGTTTTTCTAGAAATTTTGTATGTTCTTTTTGTAAAATAGTGTAACTTTGAATTAAGTTCTTCCCATATTCAGTTATTGAAGCTCCACCACCACCAATGCCACCAGTTTCTCTTAAAACAACTGTATTATCGCAAAGGTTATTTATACTATTTATTGCATCCCATGCACTTTTATAGCTCATAGGTACGGCTTTTGCTGCTTTAGAAATTGAGCCATGTTCTAAAATTGCTTCTAACAATAGTATTCTTTTTTCTAGTAAAAATGGAGTTTTTGAGTTTAAAAGAGTTAACGATGAAGAAAATTCCATTTTTTAGTCCTTGTATACTTAAGTATATAACGATAAAATCTTAGCTATTGCTTACTTAAAATTTAGTAAATTAGTATTATTTTCAAATAATTTCAGACCTAATAAGATAGAAGATGTTAAAATACATAAAAAATAATTTTATATAAAAATATATTTAAAAGGTAAATAATGAAAAGTGTTCCAGCAATAGAGGAATGGCTAAATAAATTTTCAATTAATAACTATATTATAACAGATGATTTACAAGTAATGGTATTTGGAAATGTTAATTTAAATGGAAAGCTTGATGTAAAGAAATTACCTATAAGTTTTAAATCAGTTGATGGTTATTTTGATATAAGTAATAATTCATTAGAATCACTTGAGGGATGTCCTGAAAGTGTTTTAAAAGATTTTAACTGTGCGTTTAATTCACTAGAATCACTCTTTGGAGCACCTTATAAAGCAGGGGATTTTGATTGTTCAAATAATAGATTAACATCATTATCTTATTGTCCAAAAGAGGTTAATGGTTTTTTTGATTGTAGTGAAAATCAAATCATATCAATAAAAGGAGCTCCAAGAACAGTTAAGGGACACTTTAAATGTTCAGATAATAAAATAGGTTCATTAAAAGGTGGAGCTAAATATATTGATACATATTTTGATTGTTCAAATAACTTTTTATTAGATTTAGCAGGTGGTCCTATTACTGTAGGTCAAGATTACATTTGTAATGGAAATAAATTAACAGATTTAGAAAATATTGCAGATGAAATTGGGTGGGATTTAATTACTGATATTAGATTAAACCATGTAACAAGTTCACACGATGAAGAACATAATATTTGGAGATATAAAGGTAGTGAAGTCGTTGCTCATATTTATAAACCTTTAGTTGAATTATCAAATATTGATGATATTAATAGATGGCTTAAAAAACATGGTATTGAAGGTTTTCATATTTTAAAAGATAACTCTGTTAATGTAAATGGTGACGTTCGTTTAGCTGATAAATTATCAAATTTATTAAAACTTCCTTTGAAGTTTAATATTGTTGATGGAAACTTTGACATCAGTGATAATGAATTGATTTCATTGGAGGGATGTCCTACAAAAGTTACAGGAAATTTTCACTGTTTTAAAAATGAAATTTCATCACTTAAAGGATCTCCAAAAGAAGTTGGTGGAAGTTTTATTGTTTTAAAGAACAATATTTCATCTTTGAAATATTCTCCTTCAATTGTAAAAGAAGATTATGTATGTTCTCATAATCCTTTAAAAGATTTAGAAGGCTTAAAAACAGTTCATGGAGCTGTTTTTACTAGTGTTAAATTAAATAAAGTTAAGTGTCAAAAATACATTTATAAATCAGTAGCAACATATAAATATCCAGGTAGTGTAGTAATGGATTATTTAGATAAAGCTTATATTTCTCTAACTGATGAAGAAAAAAAATATGAAGCTACTAAGAATAATTTAAACAATGCAATCAGTAAAATGGTTAAAGATGGTTCTTTAACAAAAGAGAAAATTACTGATACTTTGATTCTAAATTTAACAAAATATAATCTAAATGAATTAAAAGAAAAAGTCTTAAAAATAAAGAACCCTCCTGTTGAAAAGAAAAATACTGAATTAACAGAAGAAGATATTCTTAGCCTAGCTTTTGATAGTGAGCTTTAACTTTAGACTAATTTTTTTTAGATATACTCGCGACATAATAATATAAAGAATACTAGATATGGAGAGTAATATAATATGGTTCAAACGGTAAACCTTAAAAAAGCTTTTGGCGCAAGAGTTTTATTTCAAGAGATAAATGTTAAGTTAGATGGTGGTAAAAGATATGGTCTTATAGGGGCTAATGGTGCAGGAAAAACTACATTCTTAAATATTTTATCTGGAAAAGATGATGCAACTGAGGGTGAAGTTCAAATACAAAATGGTAAAAAAGTTGGAACTTTAGGACAAAATCAATTTGCGTATGAAGAATACACAATTTTTGATACAGTACTTTTAGGAAATAAAAGACTTTATGATGCAATTAAAGAAAAAGAAAAATTATACCTAGAAGAGTATACTGATGAAGTTGGTGATAGATTAGGTGAATTAGAAATTATTTGTTGTGAAGAAGACCCAACTTATGAGTACGATGTAAAGATTACTAAAATTTTAGAAGATTTAGGGTTTCCAGCTGCACAACAAACTGACTTAATGTCATCAATTACAGGTGGAGATAAATTCAAAGTTTTACTAGCACAAGTTTTATACCCTAAACCTGATGTATTATTCTTAGATGAGCCTACGAATAACCTTGATATTGCAACAATTGGTTGGTTAGAAAATCAATTACAACATCATGATGGTACAATGGTAGTTATCTCGCATGATAGACACTTCTTAAATGCTGTTTGTACAAATATCTTAGATGTTGATTTTAAACAAATCAGAGAGTTCTCAGGGAACTATGATGATTGGTATATTGCTTCTATGTTAATTTCTAAGCAAAATGAAACAGATGTAAATAAAAAATTAAAAGAAAAAGAAGAATTAGAAAAGTTTATTACTAGATTCTCTGCAAATGCTTCTAAAGCAAAACAAGCAACTTCTAGACAAAAACAACTTGATAAGTTAAATGTTGGAGAAATTAAAGTTTCTTCAAGACGTGATCCATCTATTATCTTTAAACAGAAAAGAGAAGTTGGTAAAGAATTACTAAGTTTAAAAAATATTTCTAAATCATTTGATGGAGAAGTTGTATTAAATGATATTTCTCTTACAGTTGAAAAAGATGATAAGATTGCCTTAATAGGACCAAATGGTGCTGGTAAAACAACGATGTGTGAAATCATGGTTGAGAATATGAAACCAGATGAAGGTATTGTTCACTGGGGTGCAACTATTCAAAATGGTTACTTCCCTCAAAATGCAACTGATTTAATTTCTGGTGATGGTACTTTATATGATTGGTTAAGAGATTTTGACAGAAATGCTGATATTGCAGAGATTAGAAACTGTCTTGGTAGAATGTTATTTAATGGAACTGAGCAAGAAAAATCTGTTAAGTCATGTTCTGGTGGTGAAAAACATAGAATGTTCTTATCAAAAATCATGTTAGAGCAACCAAACTTTATGATTTTAGATGAGCCTACAAATCACCTTGACTTAGAAGCTATTATTGCACTTGGTGAAGGATTACTTGCATATCCTGGTTCTGTTATTTGTGTTTCACATGATAGGGAATTACTAGATGTTTATGCAAATAGAATTATTGAAATTCAACCTGATGGATCTATTATTGATTTTAAAGGTACTTATGAAGAGTATATTGAGCAAAAAGCATAATATACTTTTGTATTAAACATAAAAAAAGGGGATGAGTTTTAACTCATCCCCTTTTTTTTAGTAAATTAACTTTTAAACTTACTATTTTCCACTTCTTGCAGACATTCTAGATTCTCTTCTTCTAATAGCATCTTCATATCTTCTTTTATCATCTTCTGTTACAAGGTTTAGTTTAGGAACAGGTGTTGGTTTTCCTACTTCATCTACTGCAATCATTGTAAAGTAACATACATTTGTATTTTTAATTGTATGATCTTTAATATCTTCAGAAATTACTTTAATACCAATTTCCATTGAAGTTCTTCCAGTATAGTTAACAGATGCATGAAAAGTAACTAATGAACCAATCTTGATAGGGTTTTCAAATAATACCATATCAACAGATAATGTAACTGCATACATTCCTGTATATCTTGCGGCACAAGCATATGCAACATGATCAAGCATTTTTAATATCTCTCCACCATGAACATTTTTTCCTGAAAAATTAGCTTTATCAGGTGTCATTAGCATCGTCATAGTTAATGATTTTTCTCTTTTTATTTCTTCACTCATTTACGTAGCCTTATTGTATATATATTTAAATTTGACTCATTATAAAATAAAAACATAGTATAAGCATAGTAATTGTGCTAATTATACATATAGTTTAATGAACTATATGAAAAAGTAACACATTTTATTTGATAAAGTGACTGAATTATTATTCATAAAATTAAAAAATTAATTTATAAATGAGTTCATTTCTTCTTCAGTTAAAGTTTTTACCTTCAAATCAACTGCTTTATCATATTTACTTCCCGCATCTTCGCCATATATTAAATAATCAGTTTTTTTAGATACAGATGAACTTACTTTTGCTCCTAGTGCTTCAAGTTGTTTTTTAATAATTCCACGACTAACACTCATAGTTCCTGTTAATACAACTGTAGTATCTTTGAAATTATTCTCTTGAATTTCTACTTTTGTTTCTATTTCTGGTTTTATTATATCTAGTAGTTTTAATACTAAGTCATTATTTACTATCATAAACTCAGTAAAAGAGTTAGCCATTTGTTCACCAATACCATCAAGAGCAACTAATGAATCGTAATCAATATTAATTACATTTAATCCAAACTCTAAACATATTTGTTTTGAAGCAACTTCTCCAATATGCTCAATTCCTAAGGCATTTATAACTCTGTGAAGTGTTGTACCTTTTGTCTTTTCAATTGAGTTTAAAAGATTAGATATTTTCTTCTCTTTAAATCCTTCTAAATCTTGAAGTTTTTCGTATGTTAAAGAGTATAAATCTAAGATATCATAAATCTTTTTCTCACTAACTAATTGCTCAACTATTTTTATTCCTAAACCATCAATATTCATACAGTTTTTAGATGCAAAATATATAATAGAGTTTGCTACAATAGAAGGACAATCAAGGTTTTGACATTTAATCAATGTTCCTTCATCTAAAAGTTCACTTTGACATTGTGGACACTCTTTAGGTCTTTGAATCTCTTCTTGTGTTCCATCTCTTCTGTCTGTAAATACTTTTGTAATTTTTGGAATAATATCACCACTTTTTATAATAATTACTTCATCATTAATTCTTAAATCAAGTCTTGCAATTTCATCATAATTGTGTAAGCTAGCTCGCTCAACTGTAGAACCATCAATAAGTGTAGGTTCTACAACTGCAACAGGAGTTATAACTCCTGTTCGTCCAACTTGCTGAATAATATCTTTTATTCTTGTAGTTTTTTCAACTGCTGGAAATTTATATGCACATGAATATCTAGGAAACTTAACTGTATGACCTAACTCTTCTTGAGTCTCTAAGTCATCAATTTTTATAACCATTCCATCAAGCATCATTTCAATATCATTTCTAGCAGCAATTATTTCATGGTAAAGTTTTTCAATTCCCTCAACAGTTTTTGTATGAGTTGTCATTGGAGGATGAGCAAATCCTAATGAGTAGATATATTCCATCATATCACTATTTCTAGTAAACTCTAAAGAATTCTCACCAATTCCCCATACATTAAAAAATAGCTTTCTTTTTGCAGTAATACTTGGGTCTAACTGTCTTAAACTGCCAGCAGCTGCATTTCTTGGGTTTGCAAATAGAGCTTCATTGTTTTTTAATCTACCTTGGTTGATTTTCTCAAAATCTTCTTTTTTAATGACAATTTCACCTCTTATTTCTAAAAGTGATTTCTCTTTTATCTCTAATGGAATAGAGTGAATTGTTTTTACATTATTTGTAATATCTTCACCAGTAGTTCCATCACCTCTTGTAATTGCTTGTTTTAATAATCCGTTCTCATAAATAAGATTTAAAGATGCTCCATCAAACTTTGGCTCACAGTAAAACTCTAAATTTGTATTTACTTTTTTAGCTCTATTAATCCAGTCTTCTAGCTCTTTTGTATTAAATACATCTTCTTGTGACCACATTCTACTTAAGTGATTTGCTTTATTAAAACCATCGAGTACAAAACCACCAACTCTTTTATTTGGTGAATTTGGATGTGAAAGAGCAGGATTGTCTTGCTCGAAACCCAAGCATTCTCTACTTAATAAATCATACTCTTCATCACTTGCTTGCGGATTATCTTCTACATAATATGCATGTGCCCATTTTATTAATTTTTCTATTTTTTCTTTATATTCGTTGTTTGTCATGCTTTTTACTCTTAATTTTATATTTTTTGTAAGATATCAACTCTAAATGGTTTCATAAAAGAAACCATATTTGAATTGTTATAGCTGTTAAATTTCTTTTCTATTTTTTCTTCTAATTGAGGTGATATACTATTATCGTTGTATGATAAATTCATCTGTTTAGTTTTAAAATCTTCAAAATCTTTATATATAACTTCTGTTTGAAAGAACATCTCTCTAAAAAGTTTAAACTCTTCAGTTTCTACTGCTTCTTTGATATGAGTAAAAGCATCAATTCTTACTTGTTCTTCATCATGAAACATTGCTATAAGTTCATTTTGTTCACCTTTAAATAAAGGTTCAGAAATATAAACTAAAGCATTTGGTTTTAAAACTCTTTTAATCTCTTTTAGTGCTTTTTTCATTAAATCATAAGGAATATGATGAAAAGATTTAAACATAAAAATCATATCAACACTTTCATCATCAAGTTTGATATTTTGAGCTCCATTTAGTTTAAACTCAATATTTGGAATATTTAACGATAAATTCTTTTCATGTTGTACTTCATCTACTTCACAAGCTATTATTTTTCTATTTGAGCCATTTTGTGCAATCATTTTTGTCATAGATGCATTTCCACAACCTAATTCTAAAATCGTTTTATTATCTAAATTTAGTGTTTCTATTAAATAAATCTCATCTAAAGTTTGTGTAATATTATCTTCAATTAATTTCATTGTTTTCCATTTTTTGTATTTATAAAAAGTGATTATACTAAAATGATTTAATATAGTAAATTAATCCTCAACAGTAAGTGTTAACTCATATAGCCATTGTCTTAACTCATCCATATCTTGAAAAACTTTAAAAGCTTTATCAACAATTTCTTCACTGTAAAAAGTATCATCAAGCTCATATGTTTGAAAGCCAAAAATTGCATTATACTTTGAAAGATAAGAGTATTCATCCTCTTGCTTAAAACCTTGTGGCAATCTTTTGTATTTAGGTTCTGGTGTCTGATACCCTTTTTGTTTAATATCTTCTAATATATTGTGTAAATTCATTGCATTTGTTTTATTTTGGATATATTTTCTATATGCTTTTAATAAAGGTGGCTTAAAAGTTCTAATTCCAGTAGCTATATAATACATTTGTGTATTAAAGAAGAAATAATAACTAGCACTTTGCATTCTATGAGCCTGACCCTGCCAAAAGATTATTCCAATTTTATCTTTCATAGGAGTTTTGTCTTTTGAGAATCTTACATCTCTATATATTTTAAATAAAGAACCAGATACTTTAGGTTTTGCTTTTATTGTAGGAACTAAAATCTCTAAAGTCTCTCCCATTTCCTCTACAAAAGCTACATTTGGTTTTAATATATTCTCTTCCCAAATATGTCTATTGTTTTCAAACCAAACCTTTGTATTATTTAGTTCTAATTGTTTTAAAAACTCTACACCTTCTTTTTTAAATCCATTAAAAGTCATAATTTTCCATTTTTATTATTTTTTCAAATTATATCAAAAACAATTAGATATAATTCTTTTAATA
>MDTG01029464.1_pt1 | contig 15596 bp, 12 predicted proteins | sample 811421 | NCBI WGS metagenome assembly MDTG01 (sample SAMN05326645, study PRJNA326480) | marine metagenome | isolation source: seawater | place: Pacific Ocean: South East | collected 2011
GCGTCGTCAACGACCTTTTGCGCCTTCCGAGAGAAGAGAGAGAGAGAAAAGTTTCGCCGAGGAGGAGGACGACGACGACGCCAATACTCGTCATGGGCCAAACGTGCTCGACGCCAGGAGAGAAAGAGGCGAGAGAAGAAGACGAAGAAGAAGAAGAAGAGGAGAAGGTTTTGGAAGACGACGACGATTTTGGCTGTGGCTCGAAGAGGTGTCGTTCGCCTTTGGACGTCGGAAAGGACTTTCTTCCGTTCGAGAAGAGTTCGGTAGAAGAGGAGGAGCGTGGAGGCGGGCGCGCGAGAGGCACGAAAGAGGCGCGAGAAGAACGTGCGCCGTTTTTTTACCGCGAAGGAAGGGAAGAAGACGCGAGGAGAGATGAAGCGCGCGTGGTCGGGAAGGTGGTTTCTGTCGTCCTCTCGGAAGAAGAAAAGAAGTCTTCGCCGAGATATCGATGGGCGGTGGGTGACAAGGAATTGAGAGAAGCGATGACGAATGGAGAAAGCACGGTCAAATCAACGATGTTTACGGCGAAAAAGCACGAGTTTCGGTTGTCGTTGGGAAATTCGGTTGTCGTTGAAGGCGGCCCGGCGAAGACGTTCGTATCGGCGAAGCTGGAATGCTGCGCTCCTTCTTCTTCGAAACTTTCAAACGTATCGAATTTTGTGGGCATCGCAGCGACGATGCGCGTGTCGTTGGAGTTTTCGGGAGATGCAGAAATTAGCAACGACGATAACAAAAGGTCCATCGTACTGCGCGAGGCGCACACGAGACAGGTGTTGAAAACGGATCAGAGCGAATGTCTCGTGTTGCGCAATTTTTTCAAGTGCGATACCGCCGAGAACAATACAACGAAGCACAGCGCAAGGAATAAAACGACGACGGAAACTAAAAATATATTTCAATTCGTCTGTGAGGTGGAGTTCAATTCTGTCGAAGCGGTTGAAAGAACAAATGATAACGAAGAGGATATCAACACCTTTAACGATACAGCCGTCGTCGCATATTGCGTTTCGCTATCGCCGCTCCTTTTCGTCTTTGAAAATTTCCTCCAGAAAAAAGAGTGCAAATTCTTGCGAGAGCTCGCGGAAAAAGATTTAAAACGATCAAGAGTAACCGAGGGAAAACTTTCCAATGGTCGCACGAGTTCCTCGTGTTTTCTCACCGGAGCGAAAGGAAAAGAGGAAGTTGTAAAAACGATCGAAAGACGCATGTTGAATGCGATTCGCAAAACGCCCGTGTTGACGAAAAGACGGTTCGATACACAAAATTTAAAAGGCTCTGAGCCGATGCAGATCGTTCGATATAGTAAAAATGAAAAGTACACGAATCATTTCGACAACAAAGCCGGTTCTTTTCGTCGAGTGGCAACGTTCATGTGCTATTTGAGAGACCAATGCGAAGGCGGATGCACAAACTTTCAAAAAGCTATCCCGTTGTTCGATGAACCATCGTTCTGTGAATACGGAATGTTCAAACCGTTTGAGAAGAAGAATACGACAATCGTTGCATCTGAACAACAAAATGGTGTTAAGATCCATCCGAAACTCGGTCGCGCCATCTTATTCTTCTCCATCTCGGAAGAGCCGTTCCGAGAAAATCCGCTTTCGCTGCACGAAGGACAAATAGTGAAAAAAGGTGAGAAGTTCATCTGTACGAAATGGTTGACGAGAACGGTGGAGAGCGACGACGAAGCAGGCTTTGTGTCTTCGGATGAAGCGGACGCTGATTAAAATTTGTTTAGAACAAAGCGGAAGAAAGAGAGACGCGCACATTAAAAACTGTTGTACTCAAGGTGGTATATTTTACAAAATTTTCCTCTACTCGTAGTCCATCTTTTCTCCTCTCATTTATATTAGTAGTTAAGAACTCTTGGATTTTTTGCTCTTCTTTTCATCGCTTCCCGAGTGGTCTCGTTCCCTCTTACTCTTCTTGTCCTTCTTCTCTTTCTTCTCTTTCTTACTCTTTTTCTCTTTTTTCTCTTCGACGACCACGTCTTTGTCTGGATTATATGCTTTCTTCGCGGCGATGACTGCGCCTTCGCGATCCTTATCCAACTTTTTGTTCTCGTTCTTCATCTTGGTCACACCGCTGGCGTCGCCCAGAGTTTTACCTTCTAACTGACGCAAGCGCGCTTCCACTGTCGCTCTGGCGTTGATACCAATCGATGCCTCCGTATCTTCTCCAAGCGCATCAACTCTTGTCGCCAACGAACACTTCGCCGCCAAAACTCTCGAGATCTTCCCTTTAAATTTCGGCGCGGCTTGCCCGATTAAACTCGCATGGTAAATCAAACCGTATTTCGGCGTATCGTGTTTCGTTTTCAACGCTCTGAACAACGCTTTCTCCGCGCCTAAAATCTGTACCGTCGATGCCGGCTGTTTAGCCAAGTTAATCAGCGAACCTGCGTGCGAAATCAATCTCGCGCCGACCAATTCGCCAACCAGCACGGTTAAATTCGGCGCTATGGCGTTCATCCTCGCTTTCAAATACTCCGATAATTGCGCCCGGTACTCACTCAGGGAAATCACTTGGTCGGCCAACTGCCCGATGTTTTCCAAATCCGTCGCCGCAATTTCTGTTCCCATTGAAATCACGGACGCGTCTTTGATCTCATTCTCCACGTCTTCATCGATGGTATCGATGCCACTAAAATCGACATTCACCGCGTTCGCGCGATCGCCCATCAATTTAGCCGCCTTCGCGTACGCGTAGTTATCTGAAATAATCTTTGTCAATTCTGGAAAGTGCCACCCGTACCACTCTCTCACTCTCATCGCGTACGTGTTCAACTCCTTATCCAACTCATCCAACAACCCAATCGCTTGCACGACCATCGTGTCCACCTTCTCGGGAGAAAATTTCAACTTATACCTCGACAAAGAGTGCGATAATCCCAACGCCATCGGCGCGATATCCGCATCGGTCAAACCACCAATCAACTCGTTCAACTGCGACCTCACCCCTCGCATTAACTCCATCACGTTGGTCGAGTGCACGCACTCGATCCCCAGCTTTTCTTTGATGGCAACCCCGAGCTTGGAATCCGCGATGGCTAAAGTTTCATCCTTCACGTGTTTCTTCAAGAAACTTTTCAGAGATTTCCCGACTTTAGATTCAACCATGGTTGCCGCCGCCGCTAACGCGTCCGTCGTGTTTTCGAACTTCCCGAAAGCTTTCATCGAGACCATTTTCTTGGCGGAATCCGCGGTGCCGAACGATTTCGCCAACGCCTGCGTAGTATGTAAAAACAAGTCCAAGAGAGGAAGAACAAAAAAAGGTGTCAGCTTGCACACGAGATCCCGACGAGACGCGCGCGCGCGCGCTGGTACGTCTCTTTGCCCGAGACCACCATCGATTCGTGGTCCGTCCGAGACGTGCGATAAAGAGAGACGATCGTCGTCGTCTCGTCCCGGGTATCGATCGGGCAAGACGACTTCGAGAGAGAGAGAGAGAGAATTACGACAAAAACATGGTCGTTAATTGCCCTCTCTCCAATTGGCGGCGGACGCGAGACACACACAAAAAGGAAGGGAAAGAAACGAGATAACGAAGAACGCACGTCGATGTCTTTCAGCTTGTTCTCGTCTTTGACTTTGAACAGGGAGTACCCCGCCGGCGTTTCGAATAAGAGCAGCATGTTTCTTCTTCTCGCGGCGGTGTTGTCTTGTTCGTCGTTCGACGCGCGCTTTAGTAATAAAGTGGAGGCGGATCGGGAGTCCAATTTCTTCTCTCTCAAAAGAAGGGAAAAGACCAACCGTTCACAAAACCCTAAACTCAATACGATACCCTAAACAAAAGACAAGCAAAATTCGTCTTCGGGGAATTGGACGGACGGCGCGATGTGTTGCACAACGCCACAAACGTCGTCGCGAAAAGAAGAAGAACTCGCCGCCTCTCAGGAAGATGCAAAATCTCGAAGACGCGTTGCGCGCCGTCCACGCGTACTGGATGTCCGTGCCGATGCCAGAAGCCGTTCGCGTCGTGCTCGTCGTGCTCGTCGTCCGGACCGTCGTCCTCGCCGTCCTTCGCCGCCTCGGCTTCGCGAACAACACGGACGACGAGGACGCGTTCGATAAAGGACTCGTCGTCGAGTGCGACTCGCTCGAGCAGGTCGAGAAGGAACTGAAAAAAGCCAAGCGACGAGACAAAGCGGTGGCCATCGACTACGGCGCGAGATGGTGCCCACCCTGCAGACGAATGAAACCAATCTACGCGAAAATGTCGAGGGAGTTTCGCGACGCGTGCGCGTTTCTCGCGGTGGACGTGGACAAAGCGAGAGACGCGTCGACGGCCGCAAAGATTCAGTGCATGCCAACGTTTCACTTCTACGCGAAAGACGGAGAGAAGATAGAGGAGGAAGTGCAAGGACTAGACGTGGGCAAACTACGGAGGATACTGACGAAAGATCTGGGATGCGAGGCGCGCGCGGAGGAAGAGGAGGAGATCGTCGCGACGCCGGGACCGGGGACCGTGAAAGATTTGCAGGAAAAAAAACGAGAATAATAATACTTCTAGACACGTATCATCAATGCCGTCGTCACGGATCTACTGGTGTCACGCGCATCGTTACCATCGAATTCTTTCTTTCTTTCTTCCTTCCTTTCTTTCTTTCTTTCTCCAATTCTCGACTGGGGAAATGATTTGAAAATAACGCCTCTTTTTTACATCTCGATAAAAAAAAAATACGACTCTTTTGTGCTCCAATTCCAATTCGCGCGCGCATAAAACTACCCGAACGCGCGAGGAGGCAAAAAAGCGATTAAAGAGATCCGATGGAACCCGCGGCGCAAACTTCGTCGTTTGAACTTGGCGTCGTCAATCATCGTTCGACGCCTCGTTTCGAGGACGATACCGCGCGCGAGATTTTTCCGAGAGCGAACGAGGACGATATGGACGAGGACGTGTTCTTACCGCGAGAAAACCGGAGGGAGAGAAGAGAGGAAGAAGAACGAAATGTCGTCGAGATTCCGCGCGGGTATCGACGACCGAGACGCGAGTTGATGCGGCAAATACCCGTGACTGACCCGATGAATGACGGTGCGAGAGTACGCTCGAACAGAGTAGCGCGCGAAGTTGAGTTTTCGAGAAACGAGTATCGGAATTTTTGGAACGTGTCGAAGAAAGTTGTGGCGTGCGTGTTGTTAGCGGCATGTGCCGGGTTGGTGTATATATGCACGCACGAATTCGGTCACGCGGCGGCGTGTGCGTTGACGAAAGAACATCGAGTCGTGAAGATTTCGATATTGTCCGTGACAATATTTGAAAGGCCCGTAACGTTCGACTATGCGCCTCGAGAAGAGGAAAACGCAGAAGACGATCACAATGACGACGATGAGGAGCATGAAACGATGAATAACGACGTGATCAGACCAATTGGAGATGAACATCGATCGATTTCAATTCAAAGTAATAGCCGCGTACAGGGAGAACAAGTCAGATCTCCATCGAAGGTTGGATACACCACGTGTGCAACCGTGCAAACGTACGCCCCTGACATATTTTTAATCGATCGAAAAGAGGCTTGGATTAAAGTTTCTGGATACCTCTCAACGCTAATATTGCAAGTACTGTGCGTCAGTGTAGCGTTTTGTTTCAATTCTATCATCGCGGCGTCGTTTATGTTTCCGGATACGTTCTTTTATGCTTGGAAACGATACCCAAACGAGGTTCAAGAAGGATTTTCTGTTTTGATGTTTAAGAAAATCTTGCACGAGCGTCCATCGGGAGTTTCTTTATTCAGCGAATTTGATTTTTCGAACACATGGGACGAAAAAAACACCGCGCTGGCGTATATACTAACTGCCATTGGCATCGCTTTGCTATTATGTCAAACGATTGTTCTCGCCGTGGTCATTGAGAACAGGTTCCATCGACGCCTCGATTTGGTAGAGGAGAGAGCGCGATTACCACCGTTACGAATACCACGAGCGAGAAGTGAGGTGTAAACAAAGTATAGCGCATTTAATTTGTTAATAACATTAAAATAAATGCTGTTGGTGATAGTAGTAGTTCTAGTTGTAGTAGGAGTAGTAATATCATCGTCGTTGTTTATGCGCTCGCGTGGGCTAAAAATACGTCGCGTGTGCGCTCTTGTTGGCGTATCGTCGTAAAATAATATCTTTCTCGTTTGTTCTGCTTTCGTCGTCGTGTACTTTCAGTATTTACACTTCGTCTTGCTTCAAAGCGTCCAAGTGTGCGGTACAACGATTTCTTTCGACGGTTTATGGTTGTTCATCTCTTCGTCTTCGCGTTCTACTATGACGCTCATGGCCGCGTAGCCAATCTTGGCCAACTTACAGAGTTTCTTTAGTAAATCGTCGTTTAATTCCGGCGTGCAACACGATTTGTCGCCACACCCAACCCACATAATATTTTCCTCACACGTATCGATGACATCACTGAAGAGTTTTGTTCTTCATCGACCAAATATCTTTGGATTTTACTGTTGAAGAGATGTGGTTCGTAACGCGGCAGATATCACGATGAGGCATCTCGCAGCGTTGAAACAGCTTAGAAATCGACGATGTAAGCTTTAGGAACTTGCGCGGCACGTCGATTTTTTTGATGCGAGTGGCTTTGGCGTGTTTGTGCTCTTCAGATCTGTTAAGCCATGAAGCGAATCGTTGTTGCGTATCCATTTTAAACGCGCGCAAAGCGTTATCGCTCATTCCCTCTTCTTTTTCGACGCCAGGAGATGAATTGGTTCGTCTTCGGCTCACCCGTCGAGTAGAGGGAAGAGATGACGACATCGGTTGTATATTTTCCATTCTCTTTCGTTTCTTCGTCGCTAAGTTTGTAGCCTCTGCTGCGCTTCTGGCCATGAAAAATAAAACGAAGCTATCGTCCCAGTACTCGATGAGTTGCGTGACGACTTCGTCGCGATAGGCGTCGAAGACATTTTTCGTATCGTTCATCGGCGCCGAGTGCGATGCATCTGATCCTATTCCAAACGTGTGCATTTGTGTCGTCAATGCGGGCGACAGCTCATTGTCTCCTTCTATTCCGAACATAAACAAAGACGTCATTGAAATATTCTGATCGAAATATGTTGTCGCGTCCTCGCCTCTCGTGTAATTAAGGTGTTGCATCATACATGACCCTCCGATTTTTGTGGCGAACATGCCCGATTCGAAGAACGGGTTTTGGCTCCCACGATCGCCGAAATGCTTCAAATGCGAAAAAACTGCCGAATTGGTGTTGTTTTCTTTCGCCCTACCTGGGATATCGAGCATGTTCACCGACTGAAACGTCGCGCAGTGTTGCGTGAGTAGAGCTAAGAGCGCGGAGGACTTTTCGACGATTACGCGGTTCGTTTCTTTAGGAAATATTTCGTCCCCGTCTTCGCGTGCATCATCAACGTCCATCGGAACGCTGGTATGTGTAAGTCCATCATCTTCGTCTTCCACCTCGTTAATGTTTTCGTCTTCGTCTACACGGCAAAACGTTCTTTGATCAAATCCTTCTTCTTTCATTTTCTGTAATCTCAAAGTTGCAATGCGCTTCTCTTCGCTTTCAATATCTGCTTTGAACGCCACTTGAATCATTTTCGAAACACCTATTTTAATACGTTTCCACGCATCTTTGGTTTTAGCAGTTGTTTTCTGCGGCTGTTTCTCGTCGATGCGTTCAGCGAGATGCGAAAAATCTGGCGTTCCGAGACAGAAGTGCACAAACGTATAGATGCGCGCGTCGCAAATGGAATCGAGCGCGATTTTCCAATCGAATCGTTGTTCGTCGTTTCTCATATCCTCGTCTTCGCTGCCATCTGTATCGTTTTCAAAAACACCATCTTCTTGATATGCGGTCATTTCTTCGACGTAATCTGCTGGTGCGTTATAATGGAACGGGTCAAACTGGCGCGGCGTCTCGAACGGGTCTTCGTCGCGCGTGTCCGCATCTTCGTCTTCATCCAATTCGTCGTTGTCCTCCTCCTTCTTCTCGTCTCGCTCCTTCTCCCGTTCTTCATCGAGCAGTCGTCTCACTTCTTCCTCCGCTGTCCTTAACCTTGCTTCTTTTGTCGTTCGGAACGTCTGTAACTCCTTCTCCAACACGGACGCTAAAGTCTCGCCGATATCTTCCGGCGACCACTCTTCAACAACCGCGCGCAAGTTTTCACACTCTCGTCTCAGAGTGTCGCTTTCGATAAGCGAAAACTCATCCTCGCCCTCGTCCTCGTCGACACCTTCCATTTCGTCGTTTCTTTCGTCTCTTACGGCTTCTTCCACATCGCCGACTATCGCGTACGATCTTTCCCTCGCTTTCGTCAACTGTTTCAACCTCCTCAGGCCCATCGGTTGCTTCGCCATCTCCGTAACGCGGTCCCTCCCTCTCCTCCCGCACTCGGAGGAACTCAGCAATCCGGCGACTAAACTCGCTCGCATTCTTTCCGACACCTCGCACTTCTCCGCCATCGCTTTCACGTACAACCTCACGTCCTCATCCGTCGCTTCGGTAAACGTGCCTTTTTCCGACGTTTCCTCTCGAAAAGGACAGAAGAGCAGTTGTTGTTGTTGTCCTTTTTCCGCTCCTGCTCCTCTTCCTGCCTCGCAGCTCGATAAACTCGCCGCGCACTTCGTGCTCTCGACGAACAGGTTCATGCGCACCCACCTGGCGAGCTCCTTGTTTCCGAGCATGGTTAAAAGCGCTTTCGACTTCACCGGTAATTTCGCGACGATCGATACGCCGATGTCCATCGGCAACGACGCGAGAGAGAACGTTCGGTGTATTTTCGCGTCGTCGTCGTTCGCGTCGTCGTCTTTCTTCGCCAAAAGGGTGTCGCGTCTTTCTCGTTCGCTTCCGACGTTCGAACCCGCGCGCGCGCGCGATTTTCGCGGCGTGGTCGGCGAGAACGGCGCGACGAGCGGGTGTGAATCGCGCATCGTCGTTCGCGCGCGTGCTTCGTTCGCGCGGTATTTACGCGCCGTTTTTTGTGACGATATTTTTTTTCTTCTTCGCTTCATACCCCTCGTGGTGCTCACTTTACGCGCAAAACCCTTTTCGCGTGAAAGGGCGAGGGAACAAAACGAGAAAAAGAATACGCAAAGGTTTCTTTGGAGAAAAACGGAGCGGTTGGGAGAATCGTGGCGCGCGATGTCTGACGCGAGGATATCTTCTTACTGTAGTACTTTACGTTGATACATGTAAAAAACGTGGTAGGCGGCGCTCGCGCGAGAAAGAGAGATCTTTCTCTCTTTCTTTTTAAAGTTCACCTAAACTGGCTAGCGAGCAAGATTTCGCTTTTTCTATGAACGCCTCTTGCGCTTTACTCGCATTGCCGTTATCTCCAGACCACGCTTTTAACGCGGATGCCTGCAACGCTCTTCCGTAACTATACGAAAGCGTCCACGGGAACGCCTTGCCGGATTCCTTTTGCAACTTGTGCATTAAATTCAATCTTCGACTCGCCGCGTCTTCGGATTGACCACCGGATAAAAATAAAATTGCCGGAACAGTCTCTGGCACGCACTCTAACAACACCTCGTTCGTATATTCCGCCACTTTCAAGTCATCTTTTTCCGACTCTTCGTTCCCGCTTCCCGGCGTCACCATGTTCGGTTTCAATACCATCAACTCCAAACTCACATTTTCTTTCTTCAAATGCTCGAACACTTTCGTCAACACGCCTTTTGTCACCGTCCTCGACACCTCCACGTCGTGACCACCATCCGGCACAATCTCCGGCTCTACGATTGGCACTAACCCGTTCTCTTGACAAATCTTCGCGTATCTCGCCAAACTCTTCGCGTTTGCCTCCACCGCGTCCGCGCTCGGCAGCGCCTTCTCCACGTCAATTTTCAACACCGCCCGCCACTTCGCAAACCTCGCACCGGCTTCATAATACTCTTTACATCGATCTCCTAACCCATCCATCCCATTCGTGTCCGTTTCCCCGTCCCCGTCTTTCCCGACCTGTATCGTTGCGCCTTTATCCACTTTAATCCCAGGCACGATATCACTCTTCGTTAAAATCTCCGTCAAGCGTTGCGTTCCGTCTCCTGTCTTCGCGTACAGCGTCTCCTCGAACAAAATAACGCCGGAGATGTACTTCTCCACTTCTTTGGCGTTGAACAGCGTCTCTCGCCAAAACCGGCGGTTCTCTTCCACGTTTTCCACGTCGATCGATTGGAAGCGTTTTCCAATCGTTCCGGTGGACTCGTCCGCGGCGAGGACGCCTTTGCCTTTCTGCGACAGTTTCGCGCACGTCGCTTTCAACTCTTCCACAAACGACGACGTCATTGTGATGATGATGATGATGATGTCGCGTTCGCCTTGTTGTGTCCGTGGGTGTGTGCGTCTCTCTCTCGCTTTTTGTTGGAGCGGTTGGTGTTCGAAGTGATGTCGAGTTCTTTTGGAGTAATCCTCTTTTTCTCTTTTGGATAAATTGGAAAGAAGACGAGCGCGTTTTGCATCACACAAACGCGCAAACACGAGCATCTCATAGCAACAGCAGCAACAGCAACAGCAGCAACGCGATGTCGTCGTCGTCGTCGTTTACGTCGTCGTCGCTCCTCGAAGCGCGCGTCCTCGTCCGCGAAACGTTCCGCGCGTGGGTCTTCCCGCATCTGCTCGAGATGCGTTCTTCTTCTTCTTCGTCGTCGTCGTCGTCCAATGATGCTTCGGCGCATTTCCGCGCGCCTTCGTTCGACGTGGACGCGACGGTCGTCTGCGTGTTCTCGCTCGCGCTGTTCGCCCTGAACAAAACGCTCAAACGCGTGGCACTCGAACCGATCGCGAGACGATGCTTGTCGTCGTCGTTCTCCTCAAAGAAAAAAACCACCACCACCAAGAAGACCACTCATACGAAAGCCTGCCAAAAGTTCGCGCAATCCGCTTGGGAAGCGCTCGTGTACTCGAGTTTTTTTGTCCTGGGGATGAAAATGGTGAAAACGCAACCGTGGTTTTTGCCGTCGCAGAAATGGTGGCAAAATCAAACGCGCGATGCGAGAACGTCGGCGGCATATAGGGGGTATTATTTACTGTACGTGGCGAGATACGTGGCGGAGATCATCTCGGTAGGAACAGAGTACGATAGGAAAGATAAGAAGGAGATGTTGTTGCACCACTTCTCGACGGTGTTTTTGATTGGGATATCGTACGCGTACGGATTCACGAGAGTCGGGGGGATAATTATGTTGCTGTTGGACCCAGCGGATGTGCCTTTGCACGTAGCGAAGCTGTTCAAGTACGTCGCAGATGCGAGGAAAAACGAGTTGAACAAGATGAGTAGAAATGGTAGTAGTAACGATGATAAGAAGAGCGCGATGGCGACGCAAAGAGCGATTGCGGTAGGGAAGAGATGTCAGTTTATGGCAGACGTTTTGTTCGGTGTGTTCATGGTAACATTTTTAATCACGAGATTAGTCATGTATCCATACGTCGTTTACAGTTCTCACTTCGAGTGTAGGAAGTTTGTGAACGTGGAGAGGAGTTTGGCGTTACTGATTGGGTATTGGTCTTGCATAGTTTTGTTGTATATAGTCTTGGCGTTGCAAGCGTATTGGTTTTATTTAATTTTGAAAGTAGCGATTAAAGTTGTCACGAAAGGTGAGGCGGAAGATGTGAGGAGCGACGACGAAGACGAGGACGAGGAGGAGGAAGACGATTCCGACGACGAAAACGAATTAGAAGGGAAGAAGAAGAAATAATGTTACGATAGATTTTGTGTATATATATTCCTTGAGGAGTAATTTTACGACCTAGGTACCTAAAGGTACCTGGTACCGTACCACTAATGATTACTATAATACTATTACCACTAGGCTTTTCCACATTGGGCGTCTACTGGAATGAAACCTCTGCGGTGCTTTTTAATGCTATCTTCCTTACTTCCTGCGGAGGTGCACAACGTAATTTTCTTCGATCGATCTAAATGTTCAATCAACATCTTCTCACTTTCGAACGAGTGGACGTCCGTACCAAACTTTCTCGCCGCCATGCCAGTGTAATAGTGGTAAGAAACGTCTTTATTCCCTCCATTCTCGCCTTCTTTGGCCACTTTGGTTCCGAATCCGTACGCGTTGACTTTGCCGCACAACTGCATGGCTGCGTAGACGGAAACCCACCCAGAACTGGGTGTATTCCCACCTGAACCACCCGCGGATTCTACCCCAGCCGCGCACAACCTCGATCGATAATCTACCAACGTCTGCCGAATGATATTAATTACTTTGCTGGACAAAATTAACAACGTAATATCCGGTCTCCTTTTCCTCCAAAACTCGTGCATCTCGTTGAAAATCGTCGCGTCTACTCGCGTTAAAATCAGCGTCACGTCCTTCTCTAACGGCAAGTTTTGATATCCAGGATCCCAGGGTGCATACCCGTGCGAATATCTGTGCGACCACAATGAGTTTAACACTCGAAACGTCGACTTCTTTCCCACATGTAATTCGTACCCTTTTACCGGCGCTTGGTTCATCCGAAACACCACGTCGTGCGAGTCAATCGTACCGCCAAACGACGCGTCCAAAAGCGTACCTATAGTGAGTGAAACACGCGTCAATACACGACGAATACGCGAACAAAAAATACAATAATCACGAAAGAGAGAGAGAGAGAGAGAAAGAGAGAGAGAGAGAGAGAAAGAGAGAGAGAGAGAGCGTCTGGAATGCTCTCGCCATTTTTATAGTCTTTTAAAAAACGCAACGCGCGACGCGTTCACATCTTTTCACGCACCTGAATTCCCCAACACCGCACACCGTTTCCATCTGTATTTCTTCGCAATCGCCGCCGCGTTCGGTGGCAGCGCGTAATATCTCTTTATCCCTCCAAACCCGAGTCGTTTATAATTTTCTCGCGTCACGAATATGTCTTTCAGCGCTATTCGATTCGTCGGTAAGCGTAACGGCATGCGGCGTAACGACACGTCCGGTTCTTCTTTCAGCGTTTCCCTCCCACCACCGTTTCTGGTCCTCGTGCAATTGGACGGCAGAGACGTCAAGGACGCCATCCACTCCGGTTCCCGGCGCGCCTTCTGTCGCGGAGGTTTCAGTATTTCCCCGGTAAAATCGTCCAGCTGCAACGCGTACGACTCCATGTTCTCGTCGTCGTCGTCGTTCTCGTCTTCGGCGTTCATCAAAGTCGCGGCGTTTGAATAGTCGTCCGCATCGACGTCGAACTCGACGCGCTCGTCGTCGTTTGATTCGTCTGCAGACAAAGCGTTCGCCGCGCGCATCGACGCGAAGAACGAGACCGACACCACGACGAACACCACCACCAAAAGGCGGAAGACCACCGCGGGAGGACCGAACGGACGCCGACGACGCATCGTGGTCTTCCTTCCCGCGCGCGAGTCTTCAAAAGAGTGAAGAAGAAGAAGAAGAAGAAGAAGAAGAAGTGATTTGTTCCCCATTTCTAAAGCGCTTTTTTTGCTTCTGCGGAGAGAGAAGAAGAAGAAGAAGAAGAAGAAGAAGAAGCGCGATGTCTTTTCCCGCGACCGCGACGCGTGGCGCGTCGTCTTCGTGGTGGTGGTCGAACGTCCAACGTACAGACGACGTCGCTCAAAATCATCGTCGCCATCGGAAACGTCATCTTTACCGAAACGAAGCGAGGAGGAGGAGACGGCCGCCGGCGACGCGAAACGTCGCGAGCAGCAGCAGCCGCGGGGCGGAGGAAGGACGTTCGAGCGATGCGGAGGAGGACGATGCGTTTTCTGTGTGCGTTTTAGGCTGCGGTCCGGCGGGTTTGACGACGGCACTCGCGATACAAAAACTGGTGGTGCCTACAAAAGAGACGCGCGTCGTGCTGTTCGATAAGAACCCGAACGCCATGGACGGAAACCTAGGAGGTGGGTTTAACATCAATGGCGGTGCGGCCGTGTTAGAAAAGTTAGGCGTTTACGACGAGGTGTTTTCGGAAAATGCGAATAAGTTACGGGGCGTGTTATCGAGACGGTGCGATAAGGATCGAACGCGACTGTTCGACGTCGACGTCGAGGAGGAGGTGAGAAGTGATTTTTTACTCAACGCGAAAGAGTTGTTGGTGAATAAGAAGAGTGGAGAAGTTATGGCGGGAACGGTGATGCGAGCCGATTTGAACAAGGGGTTGAGAGAAGTTTTGAACGAAGAGACGTGCGAGGTAGAACTCGGGTGTGAAATCGTGAGCGTAAACGCCGAGTCCGGTGAAATTGAATTGAGAAGAAAGGATGGAACGGCGGAGACGAGAAGGTTCGATTTGATCGTAGGCGCAGATGGGATCGATTCTTTGGCGAGAAAATGTGTCGTAAAAAGTAACAGAAGCAGCAGCAGCAGCAGCAGCAGCAAAAACAACAACAACGACTATAATAACAGCAACGAGAGCGATAGAAGCGGTAGAAGCGGTAGTACTAGTAGTCTCGAAGAACCGATTTACTCCGGGATAAAAATCTTATTCGGCGTGACTGGAGTGGACGATAAACCCGAAGATTTAATCCGCGACGTGAGCGAGCAAACTACCGCGCACCAATGGTTCGGCGATGGCGCGTATTCTTTAGTGTTCACCGGCGGCGGCGAGAACAAGAAACGTCACAACTTAGCCTTTTGTTCCAACGAACCGTTAGGGAGCGCCAACAGTAACCCGTCTTGGCGAGCCAACTCGTTGGTGACGAAAGAATACGCGCACAACAAGATGATGAAAGCGAACATGCCCGCAGACGTCTTGCGTATTTGCTTGCGTTGCGAACGGTTTTTCGAGATAGGTGTCTTCTTTCACGAACCTCTTGATACTTGGAGCTCGCCGAGCGGGAAAGTCGTGTTGGTCGGCGACGCCGCGCACGCCATGCCGCCATTCTTAGGCCAGGGAGCTAACCAAGCGATGCAAGACGCATACGTTTTGGCGAAGTGTTTATCGACGTTTGGTCCAGATATCAAGGATCCAAATACACGTAACGAGGCCTTGCAATCGTATTCAAACACGAGACGTCCTCCGACTGAAGCTATAATGAACGCCTCTAGATTTGTCGGCGCGTTGGAAACCGGAAAAGGACCGGTGAGTCTTTTCCGCGACGTGGCGTTCTTCGTCGCCGGTACATTTGGCATCACGGGCAAGATATTCTTAAGCGGTGCCATGCCGAGATTGTGAGCGTAGTAATTGTGTGCATGAATTCGTACAAGTATATAGTTCTAGTCTTCTTCAGATATTTACATTTTCGTTACTTATCGCGTGCGCACATCGCGCGGCATTCCTGCTCTCGCGCGTACTCGCGTTTCGGTCCTATCTATTTTTCAACACGTTCAAATACGACTAAAGGATGGCCCTTTGTTTCTCTCCGTTTGTCGCGCCGCCGTCGCCACGCCTTTCAAAACGTTCCTCCTCCTTCCGGAAGGGAGAACTTTGTATATATAAACGAGATGGTTTTGGGTGCTCAAATTTTTCTTCCTCTTTCTTTCCTACTAAAAAAGCCCCTCGCTTGTTTTTGCTATTCTTGCTGCTGCTGCTGCTGCTTCGCCTGTTCCTCCAACGCTTTCATCTCCGCCATTTTCTTCTTCATCAGTTTGTATTCCTGGTGGTGGTCGTGGAAAAAGAAAGCGTCGACGGTGTCAGTCGTTGAAAAGACGACGAGGACGACGAGGACGACGAGGACGAGGACGAAAACGACGACGAAAACGAATCATCGGGCATCA
>MDTG01208618.1_pt1 | contig 15596 bp, 6 predicted proteins | sample 811421 | NCBI WGS metagenome assembly MDTG01 (sample SAMN05326645, study PRJNA326480) | marine metagenome | isolation source: seawater | place: Pacific Ocean: South East | collected 2011
GCCACGTGGAAGGACTCGCCTTTTTTTTTGTTTTAAAACCCTAAATATGATACATACATTTTAAGGAAGAAGGGAGGATGATTTTTCTTTATTTTCGAGAGCGCTTTTTTTCTCTAAGAAAAATCTTGCGCAAATACCAAAAGGTACGCCTCCTTTTGCTGTTTTGATAGGTCTCTCTCTCTCTCTTTCTCTTTCGCGCGTGTTGCCGCTTTTGGGTGGTTCGGTGTTGCTCGTCGCGTTCGACAGTCGAAGAGAAAGAGAGACTGACGAACGAATGGAATTCTTCTCCCCCCGATTGGAGAATTCGCGATCGTTTTTTGTTTTGGAAAAAAATGCGGATTCGATGATTTGGGTGTGCAAAAACGCACACATCGCAAAGTCGATGGATCGGTTTCGACGCGGCGTTTTTTACCTCCGTCTTTCTCTCACGCGCGCGGAGAGACGAAGACGAAGAAAACCGGCTCTCTCGCCGCGGAGAGTCGAGCGTCGCTCTCTCTCTCTTGGATTGGAACGGTTTTTAAAATTCTGCCCTAAAGAAAAACTCACCTTTGACCCCTCCCTTTGTTTGTGGCTTTACAGAAAGAAGAAAGATGGCCACGCAACGCAGAACCGTTGTCACGTTACGGCAGCAAAGGGAACCGATGCAACTCCCGAACGTCTCCATATCCAACCTCGCCGCGAAGAAGCAAGAAGAGAAAAAAGACGTCAAATTTGGCGACGTTATGAAGAAAGCGTCGCAAAAAGCGTTTCGAGGCGGCGTCGCGGGGTTTGCCGCCGGGGTCATTCAAGTCGGGTCTTTCATGTGGATGCGAACGACGATGAATTATCAGTACGCCAACGGCGGGACATTAGGGAACGCGTTGAAAACGTTGTATAAAGAAGGCGGCATTCCGAGATTTTACCAAGGCTTGCCGTACGCAATTATTCAAAATCCATTGTCCAGATTTGGCGATACAGCGGCGAACACCGGAATTTTGGCCGCGTTAGAGGCGTTTTATCCGCAAATGCCGGTGCCGGTGATGACTGGTTTTGCCTCTGCGGGTGGGGCCTCGTGGAGAATCTTTTTGACGCCGATTGATACGTTCAAGACGACGTTGCAAGTGCAAGGCTCGGGCGCGTTAGAGTTGCTGAAGAATAAGGTGAAGCAAGGTGGTGTTGGGGTGTTGTATTCCGGCGCGGCCGCGAACTTTGCAGCGAACTGGGTCGGAAATTACCCGTGGTTTGCCACGTTCAACTATTTGCAGGCAAATGTGCCGAAGATGGACGGTACGGCCGGTTTGGCGAGAAACGCGGCGATTGGCGCCACGGCATCAATCGTCTCCGATTGCGTCTCTAACTCTTTGAGAGTTGTGAAAACGGTCAAACAAACCAACGCGGACGCATCCATAGGGTACATAGACGTTGTGAAACAAGTTATTGCCAAGGATGGCGTCAAAGGTTTGTTCGGGAGAGGTTTACAAACGAGAATGTTGACGAACGTCATGCAATCGATGGTGTTTTCGGTGTTTTGGAAGGCAATCGAGAAGTCTTTGAACGAGAGAGCCGCGGCGAAGGCGAACGCTAAAAACTCATCAAAAAAGACGGCGTCGTATACGATGGCTCACGCGGACGCGTTTGGGTTGCCGCCGTTGATGAAAAGATCGGTCGCTCGAGATTGCGAAGCCTCGAACGGTTTGATCATCGCGTAAGTATTGAAAAATGAACTTGTTGGATTTCTTCAGTCATGAGATGACAATGGAGAGAACGTATTCGATGATAATTAAGGCATGTACGCACCTTGGTACCAGTGGTACCTAGGTACGTTACATAGACGCATGGTAATATTTATTATTATATTTATTTCATTGAAACAAGAGCTCGTCGTATTAGTTTGGCCTCTTTCCTCTTTCTTGTTCTTTTCTCTTTGTCCCTCTCTCGCGCTATAACTTTGGCAAAGGTTCGTTTGAAAACACGTACTCGTCACCTTTTCTAACGATTGCCACGCACTCGCTTCCAACTCTCCAAGTCGCCTGCGCAATCGGTGTCGGATCGAACAAATACAAGTCTGGCCAGTTTTGCTTGAGCGCCTCGGTCGCCTTCACCGCGTTGTAGTGCGGAATCGTGTGGTTAATGTGGTGCGCCACGTGGGTACTCCCGATTCTGTGATGCAAAAAGTCATAGACCTTCCCGTACGGTCTATCGATGGTCATGAACGCTCCTTTGACTAAATTCCAATCGTCGCCTTCAAACTGCGGCACGTCTACGTCCGTGTGCTGCAACCACGTGTACAAAACCAACCAAAAGTTGGTGAACAAATACGGCGCGACATACAGACCAAACACCGTCGCGAAGGACGTTTGCATCGCCCAATACGCCACCATACCAATCGTCAACGCCACACCTACGTCGGAATACCACACCTTATTCTCCCATTTCCCCGGAAACAACGCGTGCTTGCCACTCGCGCCCATTTTCGGAATGAAATGGTTCGTCTTCCCTCGCACTGGACCGCCGCTTGCACCCATCAACAAATACAACGGCCACCCAAACAGAAGCACGCCAATTAAATTCAACGCAGAACACAACGTCTTCCCAATCGTGCTTCTCAACCCAAACATTAAATTTGCTTCATCGCTTCCCATTTGCGCCGGAACGTGCGTTTCCCCTTCCGACACGTGGTTCGTCTTCGAGTGATGCACCGCGTGGCTTCGTTGCCACGAGAAATAAGGCACCAACAACAACGAGTGCAAGATATACCCAACCGTATCTTGAATCATGCGGTTATCCGAGAACGCTCCGTGCCCACACTCGTGCGCAGCAACCCAACACCCAGTCGCCGCCGTCCCAGCCACGTACGCGTATGCAATCCATGCTGGCAAATAATACGCAGTAAACGGCAAGGTTGCCCACGCAACCAACCCGACGCTCAACGTTATCGCCGTCGAAATCCCCGCGTACATCAATGACTTCGCCGTAGATCTCTCGAAACACTCCTTCGGTATCTTCGCTAATACTTGCCGCATAGTCGGGAACTCCTTCTCTTTCGCGTTCAGCGCCTGTCCGCCTAAACCAGAATACAACTGCGTCTGTTTGGAACCGTCGTACAAATCCGCCGTTTGGACGTAGTCGACGCCTCCTTCTGCTGCTTTCACGTCGAACGCCACGCGGCGTTCCGTTCTTCTCCATGTACTTTTCTTTCCAATCGCGAGCGCGCGTCGAGAACTCAACGTCGTCGTCCTTCTCGAAGACGCGCTCGAATTCGAAGAACGTTTCGTCGACGCGCCGCAACGCGGAGAGGACACCGATGCCATCGACGTCGACATCATCATCATATCTTCTTCTTTTCCCGGGAAAGATTCTTCTCAAGAGAGACCACTAATCGCTCCCGACAAAAAGAGAGACACCGTTTGACGACTTTGATGAAAAGGACCACCAGACTCCTCCCTCCTGGCAAAAAAAGAAGAGGAAAGGAGTTCAAAGTCTCGACGACGAACGAGAGGACCGTCGGTAAAAGTACTTCGGGTTGGAGGACGCGAAAGGAGGAACTTTGGTTGGGGGGTTTTGAGCGCGCTTTTCTTCTCGGGAGAAGAAGTCTCGAAGGCACTTTTTGACGAAAGAGAGAGAAAGAGAGATTTTGATCCCCTAAATGTTTTCCTTATCTAAACCCTAAATTGACCTTTCAAAAAAAAAGAAAAGAAGAAGAGGAGGAGGGGGGTTGGTCGAAGAAAAGTTTGACCCAAAAACAAAAACATATGTACAGAGTAGCACCCTTTCTTTTATATTCAATAAACACTCTCACTCAGTCACTCAATCACTTAACTCACAATTTTAAACACGCGCTTAACAACAGTATGGCAGTATTACGACCACGGCGTGTTTTTTATACTTTTTTATTGTACTATTAGTAGCGCTTCGCGCGATCGCCGCTGGTGCGCGTCGCGAACGCCGCGGACAAGAACGTGTTTACGCGGACAAGAACCCCTCGGTGAACTTGGTGCACAACTCCTTCAACTTGGCATCGGTAGACTCGGAGATGACGCCTTCGGAACGGATGGTTTCCAAGAGAGACGAGTCGACTTGTTTCATCAAGCCGGCTTCAAAAGCGCCGATGTCTTTGACTGGAACCTTATCTAAGAAACCCTTCGTGGCGGCGTAGATGAAAACGACTTGGTTTTGAACCGGGAGCGGTTCGTATTGACCTTGCTTCAACGCTTCGGTCAAACGCGCGCCTCTGTTCAACAAGTATTGCGTGGCGGCGTCCAAATCGGAACCGAACTGCGCGAACGCGGCGACTTCTCTGTATTGAGCCAATTCCAACTTCAAAGAACCGGAAACTTGTTTCATGGCTTTCATTTGCGCAGCAGAGCCGACACGGGAGACAGACAAACCGACGTTAATCGCCGGCCGAATGCCTTTGAAGAACAACTCAGTCTCTAAGAAAATTTGACCGTCCGTAATCGAAATGACGTTGGTCGGAATGTATGCCGACACATCACCGCCTTGCGTTTCGACAACTGGCAACGCCGTCATGGAGCCGCCGCCGACGTCATCGGACATCTTCGCCGATCTTTCTAACAAACGGGAGTGCAAGTAAAAGACATCCCCTGGAAACGCCTCACGTCCTGGCGGTCTTCTCAACAAAAGACTCATTTGTCTGTACGCGACAGATTGCTTCGACAAATCGTCGTAGATGATCAACGAGTGCATACCATTATCGCGGAAGTATTCTGCCATGGCGCAACCGGAATAAGGCGCCAAAAACTGCAACGGCGCTGGATCAGAAGCCGTCGCTGCGACGATGATGGAGTATTTCAGTGCATCCTTATCGCTCAAAGTCTTCACCAACTGCGCAACCGTCGATCTCTTTTGACCAACCGCGACGTACACACAATACAAACTTTTCTTTTCATCGCCGGTGTTATTCACGCTCGCTTGATTGATGATCGTATCAATCGCAATAGCCGTCTTTCCAGTTTGCCTATCGCCGATAATCAACTCTCTCTGTCCTCTACCAATTGGTACCAACGAATCCACCGCTTTTAACCCGGTTTGCATGGGTTCGTGTACAGACTTTCTGACGATGATACCTGGCGCTTTCAACTCGACCCGTCTTTGCGTGACGTCCGTAATCGCCCCTTTACCATCGATCGCGTTCCCGAGACCGTCAACAACTCTCCCCAACATGCCTTTTCCGACTGGAACGTCTACAATCGACCCAGTTCTTTTTACGATGTCGCCTTCGTTGATCGTCGTATCCGAACCGAAGCACACCACCCCGACGTTGTCGTTTTCCAAGTTCAACGCCATCCCTCTCACTCCAGAGGCAAACTCAACCATCTCCCCGGATTGAATCTTGTTCAGCCCGTACACGCGCGCGATCCCATCCCCGACCGACAGCACGCGTCCGATCTCGTCGATGTTCAAATCCGTGTAGTGGTTCGAGATGCGTTGTTCGAGCAGCGTGGACAGTTCCACCGCGCTCATCGCCATCGCTCTGGCGCCGATTTTAGAAAAAAAATGCCCCCCCAAAGACCCGGACCACACGTTCGATTTCGTACTGATCGGGGCTGCCACTTTCGTCGCCGCCGCCGCGACAGAAAAAGACGCCGTCGTCGACGCGGTCGTCGACGCGGGGACGACGTTCGCCGCCGCCGCCGCGCGGGCCGCCGTTTGCAAGCTGATTCTCCGGAACATCCTGTGCGGTGATCTTTCTTCTCGCGTAAACAGTGAAGAAGAAGACCCTCGATCGGATTTGAGGAAAAGGGACACACGAACCCCACCCATTTTCTGTTTAGGGTCTTTTTTTCTCTCTCCAGAATCTTCCTTCTTCCTTTCTTTGAAAAAATTGAAAGTTTTCGAAAAATGTGATAAATTTACAACGGAAAGAGAAAAAGAGAAAAAGAGTTTGAATACTTCATTCAACGAGGGGGAGGAAGAAAAGGAGGAAGGATGATGCTCTAAAATAGAGTAAAAAACGACTACGAAAAGTATACTATAGTACGTAGGTGATTAATTAAAATCCAATCGTTCGCATCAGTTTCGCGGTTAATTGCGCGACGATGACTTCGTTTTTGCTTTTCGCCAACTGCTTTAACTTGTTCTCCAAATCGTACAGTCGCAAAACGTCTCTCGGTTTGTCCGCGTGTTCGATCAAATGGCCCAGAGCTTTTAAACCGGCGAGTTTACAACCGGCGGTCGCCGACGGTTCTCGAACCGAAGGTTCGCTGAAGATCACGTTGAGAACAGAAGTCATGACGCTTTTCTTCTCGATTATAGCTCGAGAGAGGCGACTGGATTCGCCTATCAATTGAGCGAGTGCGTTCAGAGTACTTTCACCGTTGATATTGCTCTTGTTTTTCATAGAAAATTCAAAGACGAGAACCAAGACGTCCAAGGCGTCCGCGGTGAGTAACCGGGCTTCGATTTTCCAAGGTTCGGCGTTGAGCCAAACAACACAGGCTTGTAAAGCGAGAATTTTGCGTTCTACGTTGCATTCTTGGTCGATGACCGAGACAAACGTGTCTAAGATGCCGTGATTTTCCAACTTCTCTCTCGCCGCTCGAGACGCGGAAACGCAGCTGCACAAGAGAGGCAAACAGACGTCTTTTTCCGATTCGGTGCCGCTTGTGGCGATTTCGCACAAAACCCAACTCGCGTGACACGTCGCCGCTTGTTGTTGATACGATTTCGAGGCGACGCAGAGATTTCGAATCGCTCGCAACGCCGCAGCCCTGGTTCGGCCATTAGAAGCGACGGATTCGTAGAGTAATTCGACGTTGATCACCCCGGCACGTTTCGAGCCACGTTCGGCGTCGAAACCCAGGTAACCGATTTGGTTATCGACGTCATTGTCTTCTCTCCATGTAATCTCAATCAGTTGCGCAAGTTTGGGAATGCAACCAGACTTTTGCAATCTGTCTAACGTGTCCGCATTCTCTGTCAAAGAATCAATGGTTTTCGCCAATTTCTCCCTGGTTTTCTTCGACACAACGCAGATTTGCGCCAAGAAACCGTGGATGACGCCGATGTCGCAGAGCAAGTTTTTAGTTTGAGTGTCGAAAGATTTAAACCCGGTTCTTTTGGCGGTTTGCTCTAATAGACTGAGATATTCTTCGTCATCACCATCAACGTGCTCGGTGTTCACATCATCATCGTTTTTCATCTTCTCTTTGTTCTTCTTTTTCTCGCCGTCCGCTTCGGTAGTGCTATCTTTGCCTTCGGAAAGCATTTCCGATGTCATCGCTTGATTGCTTAACAAGCTAGCAATGAAATCGGCAATTTTTTCGTTCGTTACTTTGGATGAAGAAGTAAATGTCGTCGGTTGTTCGTTTGCAATTTTTGCCTCTTCGAGATGGCCAAAGTGCGTTTGACCCAACGCTTGTACCAAATGCGGAAAGACGTTCGCTTTAGCTAACGCACGCACGTTCGCCCACGTCGCGTCGAGTTGCGCGACTTCCGCCTGTATGATCTCCACGTCCACTTGACGAATTTCGCTTTCGATATTTCGTAACTCTGTATCGTCGAAACGCGATCGTTCTTGCAATTTCTTTTTCAAAGATACAATCGCTCCGCGCATCCGCACCGCTTGGATTCTTTCGCGAGGTTTCGGCGGAATAAATGTGGCTCGTGCGCAATTGACAGCAACTCGAGTTAAGGCTTCACCGGATTCGCCGAGATATCCGACGGACAAGGCTTTTGCAATCCCGGGTGCAACGCTCGGCGCGATAGCAGAAAACGCGGGCACTTGACACTTGGCAACTGATTCTAACAAGTTCAAAGCGGCAATCTTCGCTCTACGTGAAGACACTTCATAGTCTTTGGCCGCAACCGCGCTGGCAAATCGACACACATCTAAAGCAACGAGTGCACCGGCTAACGCGAGTCTATTTGTTTCGTCCGCCGCGCGCATGGCGAAAACGAGCGCTTCGAGCGCGACGCATTTCGATCGATCATATTCTGGCGACGAGTCGGATAATATATCCGCCACGGACGCGAGAACTCTGCGCGAGGGAATGGATTTACATGTGCCGAATGATTCTTTTGCATCGAGCCAGGACGATGTATGAGCAGGTGATGTTATTTTTGCGGTAGTTCCGTTTTGTTGGCAGTGGTGTTGATGCGCGGTCTCTTCCATGATCGGATGCCCACTTCCGTCCAACATGAGATGGTAGCGCTCCATAGAATCTTTCACCGATATCCCGGCTCTTTCGACTGCACCGTTATCTTTTAAATCCATGGCCTCCGCGAGCGATTCCCACGCGTCGTTAATGTGTGTTTCGCCGAACTGGGATGTACCATATGACCCGTATAAATCGTCATACGAACTCGAACGACGCAAAAAGTCGCGATTGATGCGGAGGCCGTTCAAAGCGAACTCATCGTCGCCTTCAAAACTGCTTCTGTTTTGTCGATCGGAACTCTGGGAGCGTGGTGTCGCGACGTTGGATTTCGGTGTCGGCGGACCTGAACTTTCGTTATCCGAATCCGAACCGCGAAAAGCGGAGTATCTTTGACCTTTGACGCTGTTGATATTGTTCGAGCTTCCGGGGAGTTTCCGTCCACTCCGAATATCGAGCCATTCTTTCAAAAGCGTCCCTCTATCGCTGGCCAAAATCGACATTCGTAAATTTTTTACGTCTACGCGCATGTCATTTCGTTTGTATCCCAGTCGGCTTTCGTATGCGCCGCTCGAGTCTCTTTGTGCGGTTGCTTTTTCATTTTCATCGAAATCACTCTCACCGGACGAAAGATCTGAATTCGAATCGCTGCTGTCCTGTACGTTTCTCTTTTCCTCGTTATCCAACACCGCGTCTGCCGCCATGAGAGCCGCCGTCGCGCGATCAATCGTCGTCAACTTTTTCAAATCTGGGTTTTCGTTACCTTCTTTTCGAAGCTTTTTTTTCAATTCGCGTCTCTCGAGTTTTAACCTCCGTATATTCGCATTGTTCTTTTCGTCCTCGACATTCGCGTTGCTCGTTGATACCGGTAGTTCTGAGGAAAAGAAGATGGAATCTCTGTACTCAACGCTAGCGATCATTTTATCTACCGCGCCGGCTAATCCATCTGCAATTCGCATGGCGTTAATGTTGCCTTCTTGTTCAATATCTGCTTCCATTACCATATTGTGCGCATCTCTGATTTCTTTAGGTAGCCAAGTCGAGGCTAACTCGTTTCGAGCGTTTTCAATCCATGGGTGTTTCAACAACTCCCTCGCCGTTGGTCGAGTCGACGCGTCTCTTCGGAAACACTGTCTTAGGAAATCTTCGCATTGTTTGGAAATACCAGAAGCTGGAAGTGGTGGTATCTCGTCTCTGACCATTCTAAACAATGCCGCCATTGGTGCTAAATCAAAATAAGGCGGTTTTGTGGTTAATAACTCAATCAACGTGCATCCAACGGACCAAATATCTGCCGCCGTGGTAACACCACCGGTCATTTCGATAACTTCTGGTGCCATCCAATACGGAGACCCGCCGACGTTATCGCTGAACTGTTGCGGCGAGGAAGGCGACACGATCTTGTTACTTCTCGGAGACTTCAAAAGGCCTTTTGCAGGCGTTGTTTCCAACGCATCGTAGGTGTTCTTATCTGTACTTCTTTTTAACTCGTTATTGTTAGTATTTTCTTTGGCATCCCCTCTTTTCGGTGAATTTGGAGGCGACCCAAACGACTGTCGTTTCCCAATTTTCTCCTTATTTGGCGGCGCCGCGGGTTTCTCCTCGCGAAACAAACCATTCGCATCACTTCCGCTGTTCTCTTTCGATAAACGATTCCTCAGCGCCATCTGTGACCGTCTGTTTTTGACTAATTTTTCCGTCTCTTCTTCCTCACTTGTCGTATTTTGTTGTTCTAAACTCGACGACCGCGCGTCGACGATGCTATGTGTACTACCGTTGTTATTATTCTTTATATTCTGACTATCGACAACTTTGCCCGCAACCGTCGCCGTGTTTACTTTCGTCGCCACTCCAAAATCAGCCAATTTCACCGCACCGTCTCTGGTGCACAAAATATTCGCGCCTTTCACATCTCTATGAATGACACCTTGCTCATGTAAATACCGTAAACCATTCAACACGTGAAACACGTACACAGCGGCTAAACTCTCCGGAAACGGTCCAAACCCTCCAATGCCGGCGTTAGAAGAAACGTTCTTCAAAGCAGACGCTAACGAGCCGCTTTCGCAATATTCGAGAACGATATATAAATGTTGGTTATCTCGAATGGCTTCAATGTATCGCACTACATTTTCGTGCCGTAAAGACGACAACAGGTCGACCTCTCCAGTGACTAAGGTTAAATCCTTTTCCAAAACTCCGACTAAGGAAATCTCTTTTATCGCGACGACATTCTTCGTTTCAACGTCCACGCCTTCGTAAACTCGACCGTACGCGCCTCGACCGATGGTTCGGATCAGCTCGTATTTATTGTTCAGACCTCCGATGACTTCGTCTTGGGTGGTGGTCGCGGTCGTGGCGGTTCCTTGAGAGAATAATCGGTTAGAATTACTGCGAGCAGCACTCGTTTTTTGGAAAGAGGGGGAAGACGAGGACGGTGGGTTTTCCACGCCGCCTCGGTCGAACATGATGCTCCGCGCGCGATGACGTGTTGTAGTTCTCGCTCGCTCGCTTTCCCCGTTTGCTGCGCGGATATTTGTACGTGGAAAAAAGGCAAGAATTTTCTTTGACGAGGATTACAGTCAAACATTTCGATTCGAAACAACCGTTTCCTCCTGGAAGTAAAAAATTCTGCGAACGGGAGAAAACGGATAGAAACGGTTTGGTATTTTCTTACATATACATACATTTATACCATGGCATTGTACAATCGATACTAAATTTGGATGTCTATGCAAAAGTTAATCTCGCTTTTACGCGGCGTACCCGTCCCCGACTCTCCCACCGCCTTCACGTTGCATCTTTGCCAGACGATCTTTGGCTAAATTTTTCGCGTCTTCTCGCGTTAATCCTTTGTTTCGTAAAAGACTGACGCGAAAGAATAGCAATGCAATGAACCCGATAACGCTTGTCGCAAGTGGGTTATCAACTAACGAGCCTTTCCGTTGCAAAATTGGGAGTAACAGCGCGGTGTATTTCTCTTCTGCGCCTTCCGTGGAGAGAAGGATGGAGATGCCGAATAAGAGGAAGAGGAGAAAGAAGAGGAAGAAGAGGACAACCCGAGACGACTCCGCGCCGTTGAATTTCACTGAATCATCTCCATCTTTTGCTTTTAATGCGGCTAAATCGTACCCGTCGCGTTTCCAGGTCATTTGCAAAACGCTAATCAACCTGTGTTTAAACGCCGCTTCGCAATACGCAAAGTAAAATTCGTACATGCGCACGAAGCGTTTACTGTACCCGAGGTCGAATACTTTTTGCTTACGAGCGAGCATGCGTTCGCGCCACAAACGCAACGTAACTGCGTAGTGCAAACCAATGTCATCGTAGGAGTCCAAGGATAAACCGTTCGGGACGGCATTTTTCATGGCGGAGATGGATGGTAAATGGCCGCCAGGGAAGATGTACGCTCGGATGAAATCCGAAGAGGTTTCGCAGTATTGTTTGTATCGCTCATCCGGGATGGTGATAACTTGAATCGCACACGTGCCGTTTGGTTTCAAACAGTTTCGAACGGTTTCGAAAAAGGTTGGCAAATGTTCATGCCCAACCGCCTCGAGCATTTCGATAGAGATGACTTTATCGTACACATTCGCCTCGTCGCGATAGTCTTGAATTTTGATTTCAATCAAATGAGAGAGTTTCATTTTTTCTACTCTCGCGCGCGCTTCCGCCGCTTGTTCCTTGGATAGCGTCAGACCAGTAACTTTGCAACCGATTTTTGTAGCTAAACGAATGGCGAGCTGGCCCCACCCGCAGCCGATTTCGAGAACTGTGTCGGTTTTCTTGAAATCGAGGCGAGAGATCATGGCGTCAATTTTATCGTATTGGGACTGCTCGAGATAATTTTCCTTCTCTTCGAAAGTCATTTCTACGTTTCCGTTCATTAGAAGCTTATCGATGTAGTTTGTATCGTCTCCGTTTAACTCTGCGGGAGTTCCATCCGCATTTTTCAAGTGCACCGCGGACGAATACAACAACGTGTTGTCTAAAAACAAGGAATAAAACGCGTTCCCGGCATCGTAGTGATACTCAATGTTCTTCTTCGATCCTTCTTTGGTGTTCGATAACGCTTTATGCGCGGCCATTTCTGCACCACCACCAACAATGGACATGATAGCCGCCACGAGTTCTTTCAGATTGAACCAATTTTTTTCCGGATCGGACAAACCTTTCTTTCTATTTGATTTTTCCTGTTTCGACGGGTGGCCAGAACAAATCAAATCCAAAAACGCCATCACGTCGCCAGAGAAATCGTTGTTCATGTACGCCTCACCAAGTCCGATATCTTGTCTCGTGATGCACTGTTTAAACATATTTTCGCTAAACACGGTCAAAAGAACTTCGTTTGGGACTGGTTTCCTCTTGTCCCTCTTCCCAGAGATGGAAAAGTCCACGCCAGTGGGTAACGTGAACGTCAATTTCGCATTTGGCGGCATCCATTTCCGCGCGACCGTTCGAAACATACTCATAAACGCAGAGCCGAGCAACGATTGTTTCGGTTTGACGTCAAATCTAGGCATCCAAGGTACCACGTCGTCTTTTGCCAAAAGTTTCTTACACATTTCTACCGCGGAGTGTATGCCATCTTCGTGAAACCCGTATCTCAACCACGCGCCGGTATACCACGTGTTGTTTTCGCCTTGCAAACGACTCTTCAAGTCCTCTTGAGCCGTGATTGCGTATTCATCGAATACCGGGTGCCCTAAAAATTTCCTGAACTCCACTCTCTTCTCGTCGATTCTCTCCGTCGGGTTTAGAGTCACAAACACGTCCTTCGCGTCTCTAGGCAAATTTTGCAACAGATTCACCCAATACGTCACGCACACGGAATCGTTCTTACTCTTCTTTCCATTGGATTTACAATTCCAGCTCGCCCATGCGCTTCGATTTTTTGGCATAAACTGCGGATCGTCGTGCAACACGACCTCATTCCTCGTCGTGCGAAAATTCGATAAAATCTCCAACTCTTTCTTCGTGGCGTTTTTCTTTCCAATCATCGCTAACGCTTGATGCGGGTGGCAGGCGAAAATCACGTGGTCAAACTTCTCTTTCGTTTGCTCCCCGGTCGCCGCTCTCGCCGTCTCGGTCGTTTTCACTTTAATTTTTGATTTTGAGGCGTCGTCGAAATATCTGTGCACTGTGTGCACGTATCTCCCCGTCTTCACGCACCCATCCGGCAACGCCTTCAACACCGCCTCCACGTACGCCTTCGACCTCCCTTTCACCACCCTCCAAACAGGCCGTTCAAAAATCTCCAATAAATTATGATTCGCCCAAAACGTAATCAATGGTTTCAACGGAAACCCAAGCGCATCTTTATCGCTACAGCTCCAAATCGCCGCGCACATCGGCAACACATAGTGCTCGCGAAAGTAAATCGAATATTTATTTTCATTCAAATAGTCTCCCAACGTTTTCTTTTCCCAGTACTCTTTTCTTGGGCCTTCTAACACGTCGTACTTCGCTTTTTTAAACCGAACAACCTCTCGAAGCATGTTCCAAAACTTCGGATTCAACAGGTTCAGTTTGTGCGCAAAGATGCCACGAAATCCTACACTTCCCCACTCGTTCCCTTTGTCGCTTTGTAACGAGAAACTCATGTCGCTTTGCTCGTGTTTCACGTTTAACTCCTCGAATAAACCAACCAAGTGAGGATACGTGGTTAAATTGAACACTTGGAAGCCTAAATCGATGTCACCGCGAGCGTTTTTAGATGATGTCGTCAACGCGTGGCCACCAGCGGTCGCTTCGGACTCGTACACGGTGACGGCGAATTTGTTGGATTGATGAAGCAGAAAGGCGGTCGAAAGGCCGGCAATGCCAGCGCCGATGATGCAAACCGTGTGCTTCTCACCGCCGTCCGGAAACGAGCGGTGAGAAGACGATGGTGCTGGTGGTCGTGACGAAGACATCGCGGTAGATCTTGAGATGTTTCTCTCGATGATGTTAATGAGAGTGTATCTCGTGAGTGAGAGTGGTTGGAGTGACGTGTCCTTGAAAAAAAGAATCTCTTCGTAAGTAAAGTGGATAATCTTTGAATTTTATTCCTTCGAACGTATTGCATAAAAATTAAACGACAGATCTCAACGCGGACCTCCCGGCGGCACCACTGGCGGCCTGAGCGCCCATTTGCGCACCGACCGTGCTCGCGCTGTGCCCTCCAGATCTAAAGCTGGTCCACACCAACCGCATGGAGACGACCGATAACACCGCGTCTAACAAGAACAAACAAAACGCGACGGCATAAAAAGCGCCTAAAATTTTATCTTTATTCAACGCAGATCTGAGGACCATCATGCCAGCTAGGGACCACTGCTCTCCTGCGGTTCCGGGTGGGGAAATGCACGCGTAAACCATGAACGCCAAGTGGCCAAGGTACATGAGGAAGAACCAGCCGAATTTTAAACCCGAGTCGTTTTTGGCCGCCATGTACAGGCGGCGGTACCAGATGAAGTACGCGCCGGGGACGCCGACGACGAAGTAGATTATGGCCATTAACCAGGAGACGATTCTGCCGTCGGTGATAAACGCACCGGTGACGGCGAGGAGGTTCATGAATAACGCCAAAAATAAGCAGACGTAGGAGTAGTAACACACACGCACGGCTTTTTGGTGTTGAGGAGGAATTTCCGCGTCGATGTTGTGGTATGCGAACGCCCAGAATTTAAACGGCCAGTTATTGACTTGTTGTCCTCCGCTACCGCCGTTGGCGCGCATGCTGGCTTCTCTCGCGGCGAGTTCGCGTTCTCGCCGCGCGATGTCCGCCTCGCGCTTTTCCAATTCTTTCCGTTGCGCGGCTAAAGACTTATCTCCTCCTCCGGAGGACCCTCCTCCGCCGCCACCCCCAAACGCGCCAAACCCGAACCCGCCTCCAAACAATCCACCTGAACCTTTCTTCTCTTGTTGCGTTGTCGCCGCATTAGTCGTGGCCGCGGCGTTATCGTACGCTCCTCCGTACGCGCCAAACGTGTCCATCCCAGAATCTCTCGCGACCGCTCCCGTCGGTGCTTCGTACGCGTCCGCCGCTTTCTTCGCGTTCGTATTAGTATTCGCCGATGATGTTGCTCGTTGTTGTTTTGCTGGTGACGCCCCACCTCCACTCCTTTGTGACCCTCCTCCTCCGTCTCTCCCAGAATCCGACGGTGGTGCGAATGGATTGGAAAACTCGGTGGCATCGTCGTCGTCGTTGTCGTCGTTCACGCGCACCACCGCGGCTGCTCCTGCGTTCGAGCCGTCCCACGCGCCGCCGTTTCCTTCGGCGGTGTCGTTTCCTTTGCGTTGTTCGAACGGATTTCCGCTCATGACGACGATGGTTTCTCCTCTTTCCCCTCGCGTCGTCGGCCCTCAGACACACCGATGATGATGATGATGATGATTCTCTTCGTAGTATTGATCTCGTCTCTCTCAACGGTCGATACGACGAAGTCAAAGGCGTCGAAGAAGCTCTGACCACCACCGGACCACCACCACCACCCGAGAGAGAGAGAGAGAGAGAGA
>MDTG01270232.1_pt1 | contig 15596 bp, 21 predicted proteins | sample 811421 | NCBI WGS metagenome assembly MDTG01 (sample SAMN05326645, study PRJNA326480) | marine metagenome | isolation source: seawater | place: Pacific Ocean: South East | collected 2011
ATCAGTAATCTATGTGATATATTTGATGAGATTAAACGAGTGTTAAGACCACATGGTAGTTGTTGGGTAAATCTCGGAGACTCTTATTGTAGAAATCCTGGTCAACAAGACCAAAGTGGAAAAACAGGTATCAAGACATTTAAGTATAACTATAATTTCAAACACAAGAAAAACTATGGTTCGGCTTACAAAACAAAATCATTGGTTCAGATACCAAGTAGATTTGGTATTGAGATGACCAATCGTGGGTGGATATTGAGAAATGAAATAATATGGCATAAACCTAGTTGTTTACCTGCATCTGTTAGAGATAGATATACAGTTGATTTTGAAAAGATGTTTTTCTTTACAAAGAATCCTAAGTATTATTTCAAACAACAGATTGAAGAAACGAAAGATTCATTACAAAGAAATAAAAGAACAGTATGGCATATAAACACTGCTTCATTTAAAGATGCTCACTTTGCTGTCTATCCACCAGATTTGATAGAAAGTCCTATTGATGCTAGTTGTCCTGAATTTGTTGATAAGAAAACTGGTAAACCAAGAGAACGAGTTATAGAAAAGTCTTTTAGTAATCCTGTAGAGAATGTAGACCATAAATCACAAAATGCAGAGGATTGGCGAAAGATAGGAAAATCAAGAATGAATAAAGGTAAATATCCTACGGGTGCTCAATATCATGATAAAGGATATCAAGATGGAAGAGATGATTCAGAGTTTGAACCTGGTATTGTACTTGATCCTTTCTTTGGTAGTGGTACAACAGCTCAAGTGGCAATGAGTCAAGATAAAGATTGGGTTGGTATTGAATTGAATCCAGACTATGAAGAGATTTCTGTAAAGAGATTGAAACCAAAGATAGTTGAAAAGAAAACACGAGATAAAGCTAATAAATTTTGGGATGTTAAATGAAAAAAAGTAATCATACCCTTTGGGTAGAAAAGTATCGGCCACAATCACTCGACAAGTATATTGGGAATGAACATCTCAAAAGTAAAGTCGAAGTGTATTTAGAGAGTGGAGATTTACCACACCTTTTGTTATTCGGTAAGGCTGGTACAGGTAAAACCACTCTCGCAAAATTACTCGTTAATAACATTGAATGTGACTATATGTACATAAATGCTTCCGATGAGAATAATGTTGATACAGTTAGAACTAAGGTGAAAAACTTTGCTTCTACAGTTGGGTTTAAGGATATGAAAGTAATCATACTTGATGAGTGTGATTATATAACACCTAATGCTCAAGCTGCTCTCCGTAATCTTATGGAAACATTTAGTAGGCATTGTAGGTTCATCTTAACTTGTAATTTTGTAGAAAGAATAATCGATCCTATACAAAGTAGATGTCAATCATTTCAGATTATTCCACCATCAAAAGGTGAAGTTGCAAAACATATTCACGAAATTCTTATAAGTGAAAACATAATCTCTAAAATGGATGACTTGAAAGTATTGATCGATAGTGGATATCCTGATATCCGTAGAGTAATAAATGCAGCTCAAAGAAATGTGGTCAATGGTAAACTTAAATTAGATACTACTAGTATAATTCAAAATGATTATAAGTTAAAATTACTGAAGATACTAGAAACCCAAAACAAAAAAGATGCATTTCAAAACATACGACAATTACTATTAGATGCAAAGGTCACAGATTTTGCAGACTTATTTCGACTTCTATATGATGAGGTTGATGGTTATGGTAAAGGTCACTTAGCAGAGTGTATTTTAGTGATAGCTAGGTATGAATTATCAGATGGTCAAGTGGTTGACAAAGAGATTAATGCTATGGCCATGTTAATAGAATTACTAACAATAATAAAATAGGAGTACAAATGTATTACGAAGTAGCAGTTGTATTTACAGAAGAAATACAAACAAAAAATGGTATGAGAGAAAAGAAAACTACTAAGAACTATTTAGTAGAATGTTTTGCTGTAACAGCAGCTGAAGTTCAGATTTCAGAGTATCTTAAAGATAGCCCTTATGGTTGGGAAGTTAAGGCTGTTAAACAATCTAAAATATTAGATGTTATACTAGAGAAAAACTGATGAATATGAAAGCACAGAAACCAATAAAACAACCACAAAAACAAATAAATATAAATGATACGGAATCAGTAAAGTGTGAGGATTGTGGGAATTATTCTTTTATACAATCATACTTTATAAGAAGAATATCAGCAATAGTTTCACCTAATGGACAAGAAACAATGATGCCAATACAAGTATATAGTTGTGGTAATTGTGGTAAAGTTCCATCGAATATGATGCCAAAAGGCGATGGGTAAGAAGAGTACAGGTGCTGGTAAAGGTGATAAATTAAGAAGAGGGGTATCTCAAAATGAGTGGGAAAAAAAATGGGAAAAAATCTTTAGTAAAAAAGAAAAGCCTGTTCGATCACATAAGTCAGATAACAGCAGTTCAAAGTCCTAGTTATTGGAACGATATATCAGATGAGGATAAAAAGACTTGGTCTAATTATATGGTTAATAGATTTCTATCTATGAAACCAGATTGGGTTGAACTTGTAAATGAATTACAAAAGTATAACTTACAGCCAAAAGAGTTATATAAATTATACACAAATATTTTACCAAAAGGCAAACAATGGTTAAAATATACAAAGAGGAAAGATGATATGAGTTATCCAAATTGGTTAGTTAATGTTATAATAAATAATGAAGAATGTAGTAAACGTGAGTCTGTGGAAATGATTGACATATGGATGTTAACCGAAGGTGGTATGCTTGAATTAGGAGAAATATGCCGGAAGTGGGGAGTTGAAGAAAAAAAGATAAAGAAAGCCGGACTTAATGTAGTGGGAAGTTCACCTAAAGGAAATTTATAAAATAAAGCTTGACTTATATACAAAAAATGTTGTATATTCAAGTATCAATTAGGAGAAGTATATGGAAGTTATAAAAGATACACCACGTTCAAAACCAAAAGATACCAACATCGTATCTCAGATGGAATCGGAATGGCCTGAAATGACCACCGAGTTTAAAAGATTACAACGAGAACAATATGAATTGTTCTGTCACAAACAACATGATTATGGCCCAGGCAATATATCAGTTGGTTCACCATTATTAACAGAAGAGGATATAAAGTTATCTCTTACTGGTTTGTGGTTTAGAATCAATGATAAAATACAAAGAGTTAAAACATTATTAATGAGTAATAAGGTTAATGCTGTAGCCGGTGAGCCAATGGAAGATGCCTTCTTAGATATGTCTAATTATGGTATTATGGCCACGGTTGTTAAAAATGGTAAGTGGGGTAAATAGTGAAAGATAGTAGATATAAATTATTTGTAACTACAGGTGTGTATGAATCAGATACTTTAATTGGATTGTTCGTAGAGATATTACGACATAGAACTTGGCATTTACTAACACATGGAAAATGGGTGGATTGATGAAAAGAATAAGTTATAGTCAGTATAGTCAATGGGATAGTTGCCCGTATAAATGGAAGTTAAATTACATTGATAGGTTAAGTCAATTTACAGATAGTATTCACACGATGTTTGGTACTTCTATGCATGAGGTGTTACAAACTTATCTTACTGTTATGTATAATGATACGGTCAAAATGGCAGATGCTCTTCCATTAAGTGATATGTTATTACATAGGATGAGAACTAATTATGTTAATATAATGAAGAGAAATGGTGGTACAGAGTTCTGTAAACAAAATGATATGGAAGAGTTCTATCAACATGGACTAATTATATTAGAGTGGTTTAAGAAGAAGAGGGCCAATTACTTTAGTAAGAAAGGTTATGAGTTGGTTGGTATAGAAGTTCCAATAAATTATGAACTACCCAACAAGATTAAATTTATCGGTTATATGGATGTAGTTATATATGATAAGGTTAGGGATAGATATAAGATTATAGACATCAAAACTTCAACAATGGGTTGGAATAAATATCAAAAGGCTGATAAGAATAAAACAGATCAATTATTATTGTACAAACAATTTTATGGTGCTGAAAATAACATATCATTGGATAAGATAGATGTAGAATATTTTATTGTTAAACGTAAGTTGTATGAGGGGTTAGATTTCCCACAAAGAAGAGTTCAAACATTTAGTCCTGCTAGTGGTAAACCATCAGTTAATAAAGTTATTACCAATCTAAATCAATTTATAGATGAATCTTTTATTGATGGTGAACACAATGTAAACCATACTTATATAAAACGACCAACTAAAAAGAATTGTAAGTGGTGTGAATTCAATCAAACTAAACATTGTGACTCAGGGGTAAAATAATGCTATCTACTATAACAGTACGAATAAAACTTTCAGACTTTATAAATACAGATCGAGAAAAATCAGTAATGGAAATGATAAGTAAAACCCATAATGATTTGAGGACAGTTATTTCATTACATCTATGGTATGATAATGATGAACTTAGTTCAAGTGACCTTCAAAAGTTTTTAAAAAAATGGGAAGGTAAGATGCATTTCAAAACAAAGATCAGACAAAATTCAGAATTACATCTTGATGAGTTTGTATTTTTTGATATAGTTCCAAATAATATTTCTCAAAGTGAGAGATATAGATTTAAGTATGAGTATCAAGATGCCACTAATATTATGAGTGGATTAAATCAGTTATATGATTGTGTAAAATTTATTACTTCAGATAAACCCAATAAGAGACAGAAACGAAATGACTATGAAGATTAAAATTGGTGTTGTAGGAAGTAGAGTTTATACAGATAGAAAAAAAGTAAAGGATTTAATATTTGAAATAAAAACAAAGTATGGTGATGAAGTAGAAATAGTAAGTGGTGGGCAAAAAGAAGGAGTGGATGGATTTGCTAAAAAGTTTGCCCTTGAATTTGATATGAATTATGTAGAATTCCCACCATCACATTATAGTCATAACATGCATTGCAAGTTACCAGCCACAAAATATAATAAACCATATTATATTAGCAATTACTTTATGAGAAACAAACAGATAGCTGAATATTGTAATATAGTAGTTGCATTTATACCAACCGGTGTAGAATCACGAGGAACTATGGATACCATCAGACATGCTGAAAAAGAAAAAAAAATGGTTAAAATAATTAATTAGTATATACTTATATATGTATATATTAAGGAGTTTTACATGGATTATAAATTAACATCGGTAAAAATACTACAAGACTTGTATAAGAAATTTAAGTTGAATGCATTGTCTGATGAGTTTACATTACAAAAATTAGTAAATCGTTCAATGGATTTGTATCTTGTGGATAATGATTTTAAATCACAGATACATGAATATAAAAATTTAAAAGTAAGTGGGAGTAGGTTATGAAACGAGGGTTGTATAAAGCAATAGAAAGTTATTTAATCGGAAATATAAATAAACATTGTGCTAATGTACAATTACAGGTAGATAATCCTGTGGGAGTAGCAGAACATTCTGATCACATTGAAACTATAGAAAAAGAGTTGGGTGTTATTGCTGAATACGAAGATAAATTACAAGTATTAAAAAAGTACTTTGGTGAAAATAAAAAAGAGGTTTTGAATGGCTAAGAAAAAGATTTTATTATTATCAGATGATCTGAGAATGTCATCTGGCGTAGGTACGATGTCAAAAGAATTCGTAATAGGTACTATCCAACATTATGATTGGGTTCAAGTCGGTGGTGCTATAACACATCCAGATCAAGGTAAAGTGATTAATATGGATGAAACAATACGCAATGAAACCGGTATTAAAGATGCCAGTTTAACCATTTATCCTACAAATGGTTATGGTAGTCAAGATTTAATTAGGGAAGTATTGAAACGAGAAAATCCTGATGCAATTCTACACTATACTGATCCAAGATTTTGGGGGTGGTTGTATGAGATGGAACATGAGATCAGACAAGAAATTCCAATATTTTATTATAATATTTGGGATGATTGGCCGGCACCACATTACAATGAATTCTTCTACGAGTGTTCTGATTTAATAATGAATATATCAAAACAAACTGTAGCAATCGTGAAAGAAGTTGCAAAACAGAAACCAAGAACAGATTGGGATTCTACTTATGTACCACATGGTATTAATAGTGATGTCTTTAAACCACTAAAAACTGATAGTTCGGATTATAAAATAGTAACAGAAATGCGTAGACAACTTGGTGCAAACAAAATAGAGTTTGTAGTTTTCTATAATAATAGAAATATTCGCCGTAAGAATCCAGGTGATGTTGTACTGGCATTTAAAACATTCTGTGATATGTTACCAAAAGAAGAAGCTGATAAGTGTGCTCTAATAATGCACACATCACCAAAAGACCAAAATGGTACAGACTTACCAGTTGTTGCTAATACATTAGCTCCTAATTATAATGTTTTATTTAGTGATCAAAAAGTAAGTGGTGAACAATTAAATGCCATGTATAATTTAGCAGATGTTACAGTTAATATGGCATCTAATGAAGGGTTTGGATTAGGAACTGCCGAGTCTCTAATGGCAGGAACACCAATCATTGTTAATGTTACTGGTGGTCTACAAGATCAATGTGGTTTCAAATTAAGTGATAAATTTTTAACTGAAAAAGATTATGATGAAATACAATCCTTACATGATGATAGAAAGTGGAAAGATAACGAAGATTTGACTTGGGGAGATTGGGTAAAACCTGTATGGCCATCTAACAGATCATTAGCTGGTTCAATACCAACACCATACATCTTTGATGATAGGTGTAGATTTGATGATGTAGGTGAAAACATTAAAGAATGGTATGATATGAGTAAAGAAAAAAGAGATGAATGTGGTAAGTTAGGTCATGAGTTTGTAATGAGTTCAGACTCAATGATGAGTGCAAAAAGTATGAGTCAAAACTTTATAGATCATATGGATACTGCATTTGATAAGTGGAAACCAAGAAAACGTTATAGTATATTTAAAGCATAGGAGGATATTATGCCAAGAACAAAAAGAACTACGATACGAAAGAATATCGTAGGTAACTTCAGAGGTTCAGAAGATATTTTTTGGACAAAAGTTGTTAAAGGTTTTGAAAAGTTTTTAGAATCACCGTTTAAAAAGAGGTCATAGTATGAGTGATAAACCAATATGTTTAGTTACGGCACCGGTTGCTACAAGAAGTGGATATGGTGCACATAGTAGAGATATATGTAGGTCTTTAATTAAATTAGATAGATATGATGTACGGATATGGCCGGTAAGGTGGGGAAGTACTCCAATGAACGCTTTACATAAAGATGATCCAAATGATCAGATTATTATTGAAAGGTTACTTGAAAGTCCAAATATCGAAAGACAACCAGAGATACATATACACATAGTTATCCCAACTGAGTTTCAACCAATTGGTAAATACAATATAGGTATTACAGCTGGATTGGAAACTAATCTATGTAAGCCTGAGTGGATACAAGGGATGAATAAAATGAACTTGAACTTAGTTCCTTCTAAGTTTGTGCATAATACACTATCTAAACTTGTATTTAATATTCAAGATGATAAGACACAACAAGTAACAGGTCAATTAAAAAATGAAAAGCCATTAGAAGTTTTGTTTGAAGGTGCTGATACAAACATATACAAAAAGACAACTGAATTTTCTAAAAGTCTTGTAGATGAGATGGATAAGGTAGATGAGAAATTCAACTTTTTATATGTAGGTCATTGGTTACAAGGTAATATTGGAGAAGATAGAAAAGATACAGGTATGTTAGTAAAAGTATTCTTAGAAACATTTAAGAATATGAAAAATAAACCAGCTTTGATTATGAAAACAAGTGGAGCTGGATATTCTGTGTTAGACAGAGAAACTATGTTAAGTAAGATTCGAGATATAAAAAATAGTATAGATGGTAATTTACCAAATATATACTTATTTCATGGTGACTTTATGGATGAAGAAATTAATGAATTATATAATCATCCTAAAGTAAAAGCTCATATATCATTAACTCATGGTGAAGGTTATGGTAGACCATTACTAGAGGCTTCACTTAGTGGGAAACCAGTTATAGCTCCTGATTGGAGTGGTCATATTGATTTTCTATCAAAGTCAAATGCAATATTACTTGGTGGTGTATTAGAAGATGTGAGTAAAAACTCATTTCCTGAAAACTTTTATCAAGAGGGTATGAAATGGTTTACTGTAAATTACCAAGAAGCTTCTGTTAAGATGAAAGATGTTTACAAAAGTTACAGAAACTATACACTCAATGCTAAAAAATTAACCATGTTTAATAAATCTAAATTTTCACTAGATTCAATGACTGTAAAATTTGGTAAAATTCTTGATAAGTATGTTCCTGAATTTCCTAAAGAGGTAAAACTTGAATTACCTAAATTGAATAAAGTGAGTGAAGTCGAAGCTCCTAAAATTAAACTACCTAAATTAAAGAAGGTGTAAGATGGAAAAAGTAATAACGTGTCCAAATTGTTTTAATTCAGACCAATGTTTTGAAGAAGTACAGGAAACATTTAGTTCATACCTATGTTTTCATTGTGGGTTTATGAGTGACTCTCGATATGAAATTGGTAGTTTACGACTTACAGAAAATCTAAAAAAATCACCAAAATTAGTACAAGACTCAAAGTTTGAAGATAAGGCACGAGGGATAGTATGGTTTCCATCTGTTATTAATATGGGTAAGTTGGGTATTATATTTCCAGAGGGAGATACTAATGAATATGTTTGGAAGTATGCTAAAGTTATAGACATACCAGAAGAAGAAAGAGCTACATATGATAATCATACACAAAGACTTGATATCGATAACGCAACAACCTTTGGTAAATATGAATTTCTTAAAGCGTGTGAGATGATGGGAATAACAAGGAATATGAGTAAAGATGCCTAAAAAAATATATACATGGGGTAAGGTAACTGCTGGTGATATAATATCCTTTAGGTATAAAGGTAAAAATAAAACTGGAACTTTAACCACATTACTTGTAATGAATCCAAAGATGCCCAATACTAAAAAAGATGGCACTAAAACATTTCATCTGATAGGATTAAAATTAGAAGAACGTGGTAATGTTCCAATTATTAAAAACAAACCACTACTAGTACAATTATTAGAACGAATAGGCAATATACAAGTTGTGAGTGGAGATGACCAAATTTACAGAATAGCAATTGAGGGAGTTGGCCCTCGTGGTGTAAAAGAGGCAGTATATAAAAAAATAAAACGTTACATCGGAAAATATTCTGTATATAGAACTTATGATTATATGGAAGCAAGAAAATCACAAGTATTTTTAGAACCAATATCACTACCGAAGGGGTTAAGAGAGGAACTGAGTGAAAATTAGTTATGGAATTACAGTCCACAATGAGGCAGAAGAACTACAAAAGTTATTAGAAATACTAAACGGCGGTATAGATGAGGAAGATGAGATAGTCGTTTGCATAGATGGTGATGATGAAAAGGTAGAGGCTGTTTTAGGAGAGTATTTATCTGAAAATAAAGCTATAGTTTACAAAAGAAAACTCAATGGTAACTTTTCAGATCAAAAAAACTCAGTTATAGAAAAGTCAACAGGTGATTACATCTTTCATATAGATGCTGATGAATATCCACATAAGTTTTTATTATTACAATTAAAAAAAATAATACAAATGAATGATGGAGTTGATTTGATTTGGATTCCACGAGTAAATACCGTAGATGGTTTTACAGATGAAGATGTTAGGAGATGGGGTTGGAAAATATCAGAAAAGGGATGGGTAAACTATCCTGATTATCAGGCAAGAGTATTTCGTAGGAATGAATCTATACGATGGGTTAGACCTTTACATGAGTTCATAGATGGATGTAAAACATATGCTCACTTACCACCACAAGAAGAATTGAGTTTGTATCACCCAAAGACAAAAGAAAAACAAGAACAACAAAATCAATTCTACATGGATAATTTCAGTAGAGATTTATTATCGAGGAAAGTATGAAATTTGCATTAGTAATGGATGGTATAGGTACTGATGATATGGATTCATTTTATGTTAAAGATAATCAAGCCTATAAGTTTTCAGATGATACTCCATATTCACCCACACATGAATTGGGGAGTTTAGGTAGTGAATGTTATATAAGTACATTTAATTACCCGTGGTTGTTTGAAAATGGTCACTTTATAAATTGGTCAGAGTTTAAATATGATTTACCAGATTTGGATTTAGATTTAATCTTTGTGGTTAGGGAACGAAGTTTAGCAAGAACAGATGGTGTTTGGGATGGTTGGTGTGAAGTAGATAACCTTAGAAAGAAATATCCAACGGCTAAAATAGTTGGATTTTTAAAAGAAATTTGGGTGGGTGATCCATATGATTATAATCATGTAAAACATTTAGCACGAATAGAGTTTTTAAAAGAATGTGATACTGTTATTATGAATAGACCAGAAAATAAAATTGGTGTATTTGAACATTTACGAGATGCAGTACAAAAACCATTTAATTTTGTAGCTCAACCACATAATATAGATTATTTTTATGATACATTTGGTAGTAATCAACATCAGAGCATATGGGCTTACTTACCACAACATCCACCAAGAAGAGCAAACACTTATGAGTTTGCAAATTACATAGGAAATAAGTTTAATATACAAGTAAGATATAAAACTAGTGATACACATATACCTTTAAGAGAATTTATCAGTAGGTGGTCATCATGTATGTATCATTTTAATTTAGACCCAGTTGATTATTTTCCAGGTAAACAAGTAGTGCATACAGCTAGCGTGGGTACAATAAATATTGGTGGTGTAAATGACAATCATTTTCTATTATATCCTCAAACAGCTACGTGTGATGTTAAAGTTTTAGAAGAAAGATTTACAGAATACTATGAAGATGATAATAAAAGGAATCAAGTGGTACAATATGCATGGGATAAATTAAATGAAGTATTTAGTTTTGATGCAGTTAGAAAACAAATAAAAAATATGAGGTATTAAGTTGGATAAAAAGATATTGGTTACAGGTGGAACTGGTATGGTTGGTAGATATTTACAACAGATATTACCAGAGGCTAAATATATAGGTTCTAAAGATTGTGATTTAACAGACATTAATCAAGTTAATGAATTATGGGGTGATTTGAAACCAACTAATGTAATTCACTTGGGTGCTAAGGTCGGTGGTATTGTAGAGAATTTACAGAATCCTGCAGAGTTTTACACTATAAACACTATAATGAATACAAATGTATTGTCAATGTCACACAAACATGATGTGAGTAGATTTACAGGTATATTAAGTACTTGTATGTATCCTGATGTAGTTGATAATTACCCAATGACAGAAGATGATATTCATTTGGGAGCTCCATCGTTTGCTAACTTTAGTTATGGTTCTACTAAAAGATCACTATCGATTGGTATAGATGCTTACAACAACCAATATAAAACAAAGTACAATTATCTTATACCATGTAACTTATATGGTGAGTATGACCACTTTGATGATCCTGAAAAATGTCATTTTATTACAGCTCTAATACGAAAGATAATTGATGCAGAAAACAATGGAGAGGATAGTATAGAACTATTTGGAACTGGTAAACCACTAAGACAATTTATGCATGCTAGTGATTTAGCTAGAACTATTAAGTTGGTTATAGATAGTGATATTACTGAAAGTTTTAATGTTGCTACATCAGAGGAAAATTCTATTAATACAATGGCAGAAATAACATTAAATGTTTTAAATTCCAATTTAAAAATAAATTATAATACAGATAAACCAGATGGTCAGTATAGAAAAACAGTTAGTTGTGACCGAATGATGTCTGTTGTTGGTGATTTTGAGTTTACTAAATTAAAAGATGGTGTTGTTAAAGTTTATGAAGAGGTTATAAAAAAATATGGAAAATAAATTATCTTGGCCTTTAATGAAAGATTGTATAACTGATGAAGATAGGCAATCATTAGTTGATTTTATACAAACGAGTAATAGATATACAAATGGCCCTAAAGTAAAAGAATTTGAGAAAATGTGGAGTGAGTGGTTAGGAGTAGAACATTCACTCTTCGTTTCATCAGGTAGTACAGCAAACTTTCTGTTATTAGCCGCGATAAAAGAAAGATATAATTTAAAAAATGGTGATAAGGTTCTCGTACCTGCTATGACTTGGGTAACTAATGTAGCACCGATTATTCAGTTAGGTTTAAAGCCTATATTTTGTGATGTAGAGAACGATACATTTAGTTTTGACCTAGAACACATGGCTAAATTACATCAAGATCATCCTGATATAAGATTGGTATTTGTAACTCATCTGTTTGGAATACCAGCCCCTATTAATGAGTTTAAAAAAATTATACCTAATGCCTTTTACATAGAGGATTGTTGTGAGTCACATGGTGCAGAGATATATGGAAAGAAAGTAGGAACACTTTCAGAAGGTTCAACATTTAGTTCGTATTTTGGACATCATATGACAACTGTTGAGGGTGGATTTGTTAGTACAAATGATAATGATCTATATGAATTGATGAGAGCGAAACGTAGTCATGGTTTAGCAAGAGAATGTTCACCAGAAATATATAAAAAATATGTAAAACAGTATCCAGATGTAAGTAAACAATTTATGTTTATTACCGATGGCTATAATTTTAGGAATAATGAGTTTGGTGGTGTTTTAGGGATATCTCAATTACCGAGGTTGGATGATATGATACAGAGACGCAGGGAAGTATGTGATAAGTTTATATCGATATTGAAAAAATATGATGAGTTATTTCATATACCAAACTTTGAAGGAAATAGTAGTTTCTGTTTACCTTTTATTATTAAAGATAGGGGTTTGAAAAATGATTTAAAAGAACACCTTGAAAGTCTTGGAATTGAAACACGACCATTGTGCAGTGGTAATTTATTGAGACAACCATTTCTATCAGAATACGAACCATTTAAAGAATTTCCTAAAGTGGATTATTTACATTATCATGGATTCTTTATAGGAAATAACCACATGGTTACAGATGAGGAAATAGAAAAGTTAGAAGGTATTTTAAGTGACTACTTCAGAGTATTATAGTTACTATTTAACACTACATGAGCACCCAAAATGTAAATTATTACATTTTATTGGTCAGTTGGTTACAATTTTATTTTCAATGATAATATTATACAATTGGTATTGGTATTTTATACCATGTATACCGTTTATAATATATCCATTTGCTTGGAGTGGTCATTACTTCTTTGAAAAAAATAAACCAGCGGCATTTAATAATCCAATTAAAGCAAAACTTTCTGATTGGATGATGTTTAAAGATATATTATTAGGGAGATTTAAGGTATGGTAAAAAAGATTTTAGTTACAGGTGGAGCTGGATATATAGGTACATCACTAGTACCTAAGTTATTAGATAAGGGATATGAAGTTACTGTTTTCGATAACTTAATGGTGGGTGGAAACCAACTACTACCATTTTTCAGATATAAAAACTTTAAATTTGTACATGGTGATATTAGAAAATTGGATGAGTTAAAACAAGCTACAAAAGATAAAGATGTAATAATTCACTTAGCAGCTCTCGTTGGATTTCCAGTATGTAGAATGAATCCAGAATTAGCTCAAGAAATTAATGTTGATGGTACTATCAATTTAATAAAATCATGTACAGATGACCAAGTTATATTCTATGGTTCTACTGGTAGTAACTATGGCTCTGTTAAAGATATATGTACAGAAGAGACACCATTACACCCATTGAGTTTATATGGAGAGACTAAGACTAAAGCAGAACAACTATTGATGGAGCGAGAAAACACAATAGCTTACAGGTTTGCTACAGCATTTGGTGTATCACCGAGATTTAGATTAGACCTATTGATCAATGATTTCTCATATAAATGTATAAAAGATGGATACTTAGTGGTTTATGAAAAAAATTACATGAGAACATTCATTCATGTATCTGATATAGCTAAATGTTTTGTTTTTGGTATAGATAATATGGACAGAATGATGGGTAATGTTTTTAATGTCGGTGATGATAGAATGAATCATAGTAAAGAAGAGGTTTGCACTATGATAGGTAATAAAACTGGTGCATTTATACATTTTGAAGAGATAGGAGAGGATGCAGATAAAAGAAATTATATAGTCAGTTATGATAAGATTAGTAGTTTAGGTTTTACAACTACGATCTCAGTTGAAGATGGTATAAATGAAGTAATAAATGCCATAAAAGTAACAGATTTCAGTAACCCATATACAAACGCTAAGTATTACTAATATGAAAGAAAAAATATCATTTATAGGATTAGGTAAATTAGGTCTACCATTATCTACTATCTTTGCTAAAAACAATGTATCTGTTTTAGGTGTTGATGTTAATGTGGATTTAATTGATAAGTTGGATAGGGATGAGACTCCATTTATTGAAGATGGATTGGATGAATGTCTACTTTTAGCTAAAAACAATATAGAATACACAACAAGTTATGATAGGATAATGAGTGAAACTGATGTTAGTGTGATGTTAGTGAACACTCAGATTGGAGATACCTATTCATCATCAATTGTAGAATCTGTAATTAAAGGTTTATGTGCGGAGTTAGTTAAGTCAGATAAAGATTATCATTTATTTATATTAAGTAGTACTGTTATGCCTGGTGAAATACGAGATAACTTAATACCAATGATAGAAGAACTTACTGGTAGAGAATTGAATAAAGGTTTTGGGTTTTCATATGTACCTGATGTAGTTAAATTAGGTTCAGTAATAAAAGACTTTGAAAATCCTGATGTGGTTATTGTTGGAAGTAGTGATGACCGTAGTGGTAAAATTACAAGAGATTTATATGATAAATTTCCTAAGAATAATCCACCAGTAGTAGAGATGACATTAGAAGAAGCTGAAATTTCTAAGGTTACATTAAATGCTTATTTAGTTAGTAAGATTAGTTTTGCTAATTTCATATCCAATATATGTGAAAGTGTCGATAATGTTAATGTGGATAATATTACTAATGCTATAGGACATCATAAACCTATAGGACATCTTTTTTTAAAAGGTGGGTTGTCTTTTGGTGGAACTTGTTTTCCAAGAGACACTAAAGCTTTCATAAAGTTTTCTGAGAGTGTCGGACATAATGCATCTCACATAATTGCAACAGATGATATAAATAAAAAACAAGATTTGAATTTATCAAAAATTGTAAATACTATTGATAAAGAAAGTATAAGTGTTTTGGGGTTATCATTCAAACCAAACACACCAGTTCTAACTGAATCACCATCGATTAAATTAGTAAAACAATTACTTATTAAAGGTAAAACTGTAAATGTATATGACTCTTTATGTATAGATGATGTAAAGGATGAGTTTAGTGGATGGCCATACTCTAATATGAGAGATAAAATAAAGATAAACTATTTTAAGTCGATTAAAGAATGTTTTCAAGCTGGTGAATTAGTTATTATTGCGTTACCAAGTGATGAGTTTACAATAATTAATGACGATTGGAAAAGCTTTGATGACCAAGTAATATTAGATTGTTGGAGAATATTAGATTCAAATAATTTTAAACAAATACAATATAAATGTTTAGGAAAAAGGG
>MDTG01002551.1_pt1 | contig 15594 bp, 16 predicted proteins | sample 811421 | NCBI WGS metagenome assembly MDTG01 (sample SAMN05326645, study PRJNA326480) | marine metagenome | isolation source: seawater | place: Pacific Ocean: South East | collected 2011
AGGATAGGTTCATAGCCAGCTCTCTAGACAACTAAATTGGAACACCCTTACTCCGCCCAACTTTCCAATTGGTGCCAGTGCTAGAGAGCTGGGTATGAACAACAACAGGGTAGAGTACTTAAAGCATTACGGAGTAATGAAAACTGAAGTTAATGAAATAGTATCTAAACTACCTGCAGGCATATTTATAGATGCAACTTACGGTTATGGTTCTCATTTTACATATTTAAAACAGAACAATAGTCATTTAGAATTTATTGGAATTGATAGGGATTTTGAAGCAGTTCAAAATTCTTCAGATCAAATATTTAATATAAATTTTTCAAATATTACTGAATTGTTTTCTATAAAGAATATTTCTGATATATCAGGTGTTTTTTATGACTTTGGACTTTCTTCACATCAAATAGACAATCCTAATAGAGGTTTTTCATATTTAAAATCGGGACCTTTAGATATGAGAATGAATCAAGATGATAAAATTTCTGCAAATGAAGTATTAAATCAATTTGATGAAGAAGATATTGCAAATATTTTGTATAAAAATTCTGGTGAAAAAAATTCTCGCAAAATAGCTAAATCAATTTTAAACTCTAGACCTATAAATTCTACAGGGGATTTTACTGAAGTCTTAAAAAATTCATTAGGTAAGCAAAATCCAAAATATATAAATCAGACTATTAAACGATGTTTTCAAGCTATAAGAATTTACGTAAATAACGAATTTGAAGAAATTAATAATTCAATTAGGCAAGTAAAAAACTTTATTAAACCTGGAGGCAATATCATCACTCTTACATATCATTCATTGGAAGATAAAATTATAAAAAACATATTTAAAGAATTTACCTCCTCATGCGTTTGTAATCCAAATATTCCAATTTGTAATTGTGATACCGTTCAAGATTTTAAGTACGGGAAAAATAAAAAGTTGTTCCCAACAGCTAATGAAGTTAAACAAAATTCAAGATCATCATCTGCAATTTTGAGATATGTGGTTAAAAAATGAAATTAAGAAATCTTCTTTATACAATGATATGCGCATTCCTTTCTTCGGCGTTTTTAAATTTATATTTCAATATGCAAATAAATGTTTTATCAATTGAATTAGAAGAAATTAAAAATGAAATTGTTGAACTTGAAATAGAAAAATCTCAATCTCAATTAATGCACATAGAAGCTTTTTCTATTAATAATATTGAAAATATATCTAAGGAAATAAATTTCAAAAGACTTGATGTACGAAATAAAAAACTTGACTTAGTTTTGCCATACAAGCTAGCTGAAGATATGAGTCCTATATCAGTACTAGGTTTTGAAAAATGAAAAATACTCTAAAGTTTAAAAATATTTTTTTGCTTTCCTTAATTTTGGTTACCGTATTAAGTTCTACATATATTTTTATTTCTACTGTTTATGAACTTCAATTTACAAATTCGAATTATTTTAAAAATCAAGCTTTATCATATCGAGTAAAGATAAATAAATTACAAGCTTCGAGAGGAAATATTTATGACAAGAATCTTATCTTATTAACTTCTAGCACTAGCTCTTTCAATATTGGAATTTTTCCAAATAAAGTAAACAATTTAGATGAAGTCTCAATTGCAATATCCGTAATTCTAGATTTAGACGAAGAGTTAGTCTACAAACGATTAACAACATCTGATAATTTCTTTTATCTTGATAGAAATGTAGATTATGAAACAGGATTGGAAATAGATAGTTGGAATATTGATGGGATTTTAGTTGAACCATCTTTTAACAGGATAATCCATTCAGAATCTTTAATTAATATAATAGGTCAAGTTGATCCTGATCAAAACGGAATAGAAGGATTAGAACTTTATTTTGATTCTACTTTGAAAGGAACTGATGGTGAAATAAAATATGAAGCATCACCAAGCGGTAAAATCATACCTCAAGCTGAAATTAAAAAGATTCAACCAATCCATGGGAAAGATTTAATTCTTACCATTGATTCGGAATTACAATACATTAGCGAAAATTTATGCTCTGAAGCAATTAAAAAAACGGAGGCTTTAAATTGTTCAATTGTATTTGTTTATGCAAATACGGGGGAAATTTTAATTGCAGCAGAGAAAAGTGCTGATCATGAAGAAAGTCTAAATGTAGAACTTTTAAGCGTAAGAGCATATTATGAACCTGGATCATCATTAAAGATATTTTCTATTGGTGCTGGACTTGAATTAGGTTTATATGATGAAAATACTACATACACTGTTAATGATGAAATTGAAATTTTTGATGGAGCTTGTTCAAATACATATACTGGACCAAAAGGATGCTATAGAGATTTTTTAAATCATGAACCTTACGAACTAACAATAAATGAAATTATCGAACGTTCATCAAATGTAGGAACTATTATAGCGACCAAAGATATCGATATAAATTATTTGGAAGACTATCTTAACAAATTTGGTTTTGGACAAAAAACGGGTGTTGAACTAACAGGTGAGTTAGATGGACGATTTACTGATTATAATATTTGTAAAACATGTTTGAGTTCACTTTCAATAGGATACTCATTAGACGTAACTCAACTTCAGATGGTAAAAGCTTACAGTATTATTGCTAATGGTGGTAAAGAAATCAATTTAACTCTTATTAAGAAACCAGTTGAAAAACTTGATAATAATCAAGTAATCAGTATTGAAATGTCAAACAGAATGAGAAACCTACTTATAAATGCTGTAGAAGGAGAGAATGGTACTGGAAGATCTTTACAGTTAGATAATTATATAATTGGTGGGAAAACAGGAACAAGCAGAACACATATTGAAGGATATGGTTACTCAGATTATAGATTTAATACTTCATTTACTGGATTTATTGATACATCTGAAGGGCCCGTAGTAGGATCAGTAATACTTTGGGGCGCTTCAGTAAATCCTGTCTCTGAATATGTGACTGGAGGTTCAACTGCTGCACCAATATTTAAAACAATAGTAAGCAATCTAGTGCCAGGGGGATAAAAAAGAAATTGTTAAGTTTTGATGATTATTTGAAACTAGATATTAATTATAAGAATGTTGTAAATTCCACTCTTGACTTACAACCTAGTTCTGTTTTGTGCATTAATTTAAAAAATCAAAAAAAACTTGAACAACTAATTGAATTAGCTCTTAAAAAAGGTGTAAGTAAAATTATTACAAGTGATAAAGTGACAATTTCAAACAATAAGGTAATTAAATTTAAAGATTATGAACAAGTATTTGAGCATATGTTACATAAAATAAATCCTACATATAAAGAAAAAAATTACTTCGGAATCACGGGAACAAATGGAAAAACAACAACTGGACATTTGTTGAATTCTCTAATTGGAGAATCATCAGTTTTTGTCGGCACTATTGATGAAGACTCTTTATTTTCTTTTACCAAAGAAGAACACCTAACCACTCCAAAATTATTTAACCTAGTTAAAATGCTTTCAAATATAGATGAAAGCATTCAAAATGTAGTTTTGGAAGTTTCATCTCATGCATTAGAGCAAAATCGTTTAGACTCTTTAAAGTTTAAGATGTCAGGCTTCACAAATCTAAGCCAAGATCATTTAGATTACCACAATACTATGGAAGATTATTTTCATGCTAAAACAAAATTATTTAACGAAAACATTTCAGAGAATTTTGTTTTTATTGATTCTGATTATGGAAAAAAGCTTAACAATATGTATGAAAATAGGGGAATGTCTATAGGCACTAATGACATTAGTCCAGTTAGGCTTATTTCATTTCAAGATAATTTAATTGAATTTACGATCGATAATCGTCGTATTATTTCTGAAATAAACATTTCTGGGCCTGAGATTGTAAATAATTTTTTGCTTGCATTTAGTATGGCTTACTATTCAAAAGTAAAAGATATTGATGAATTAAAAAAGAATATCCCATTGCTTAGAAATCCAAAAGGTAGATATGAGATTATAAAATATAAAAAAGGAGACATCATTGTAGATTACTCTCATACTCCACAAGCTATTGAAAAAGTGATTGATTACACAAAATCAAAATATAAGAAAAAAATTATTGTAATTTTTGGAGCTGGTGGAAATCGAGATAAATCAAAAAGGATAAATATGGGAAAGGCGTCACAAAAAGCAGACAAAATAATAATTACTAATGATAATCCTAGAGATGAAGACGCATTCAAAATAGCTAAACAATTATTAGATGGGATTAAGCTTAATAAGGATGTAGAAGTTGAGTTAGATAGAAAAAATGCAATCACGAAGGGTATTGATTTGCTGGATGAAAATTCTGTTTTACTAGTATTAGGTAAAGGACACGAGGAATATCAGGAAATTGATGGAAGGCACCTTAACTTTAATGACACTAAAGTTATTTTAGAAATAATAGGAAAAAAATGATAGGGATTATTGTTTCTGGCGCTTTAAGTTTTTTATTCGTTTTGTTTTCGACATATTTGGGTGTTAATTTATTCAAAAGTCGAAATATAGGTCAAAATATTCAAGAAGAAGTAGTCCAACATGAACATAAAAATGGAACTCCAACAATGGGTGGGATTTTCCTAATTTTTGGTACTTCTTTTGGGTTTTTAATTTCTCATATTAATTTTTGGACTATAGGTAAAGGTTTTGAAGTTGTAATAAGAAGTATTAACAAAGAGGTACTTTCATTGCTTTTAATTTCAATTGCAATGGCATGTGTAGGACTTATAGATGACTATTTAAAAGTTAGAGGTAATAGAAATCTTGGTCTTACAGTAAAACAAAAGTTTAGCTTACAATTATTAGCAGGATTACTTGCATCAATATATATATTTAATTTGGGATACTCAACGAATTTATATATTTTTAGCGGGTTTGGTTTTGATATAGGTTTTTTCAAATGGGTGTTAGTTGTTCTTATATTTGTTGGAATTACAAATGCTGTAAATCTTACAGATGGTTTAGATGGATTAGTTGCAGGGAGTAGTTCGATTAGCTTTGCAGGTATATTAGTAATTTCATTCTGGATATATCGGCATCCTGAATACTATAGTCAATTTGTTAGTAATTCTTTTGTTACTGTAGATATTTCGTTACTAATTTCATCGATATCTGGTGCATGTTTGGGGTTTTTATGGTGGAATACCAATCCTGCCAAAATTATTATGGGAGATGTAGGCGCTCATTTTATAGGTTCACTATTTCCCTTGATACTAATTTCACTGGGTGCTGATGGTTTAATATTATTTTTTTGCTTTGTTTTTCTAATTGAAGCAGCATCTGTAATTATCCAAGTTATTTCATTTAAATATAGAAAAAAAAGAGTATTTAAAATGGCGCCATTGCACCATCATTTTGAAATGAAAAACTGGGCAGAAACAACAATTATTGTTAGGTTTTGGATAGTTAATGGGATTTTTGTAGTTTTAGGACTTGGACTATTTTATGCTGACTGGGTTTTATTTGGTAGTTAAGTGAAAAAATTAATTTTTGGATACGGGATAACTGGCAGAGCAATCGAAAAATATTTTTTACAAAATAATATTGATTTTTTAATTTATGACGACTATTTACCTTCCGCAAAGACAAATATAGATAAAATAATTACAGAAGTAGACGAGATGTTCATTTCTCCTGGTATTCCTCCAAGAAATTCAACTCTTAATAAATTGATAGATAATGATATAAAAATTTCTACAGATCTTGATTTGTTTGAAAGAATCAATAAAAGTGATGCAATAAAAATTGGAGTAACAGGAACCAATGGAAAAACAACCTTTGTAAAAATAGTGACAGAATTCTTAAATAAGATGGGATATTCTGCGATTTCAGCTGGAAATATTGGAAACTCACCATTGGAATTAATTAATAAAAAATACGATTACATAATTTTTGAACTTTCAAGTTATCAACTACATTATTTATCTGATATCTCTCTTGACTATGCAATAATCCTTAATTTTGCAAGTGACCATCTTGATTGGCACGATAGTTATAAAAATTATTTATCTTCTAAGGCAAAAATATTTAAATTTACAAAAAATGAAAACGTATTATTTTATGACGAAATTTTCAAAAAATTTTCTAAAAAGAAAATGTCCAAAGCTAATAATTCTCTTCACTTATTTTCTGAAAATAAAAATTTATCTTTTTCACAAGAATTAGTTGGTTCGTTTTTAGATTTGGTTTACTTGTTAGATTTAAAGATTCAAAATTTAGAAGATGTATGTAAGAATTATCTACTAAAAACAAAACAAATTGAACATCGATATGAAATAGTAAATTTTCAAGGTGGAGTTACGTTCATAAACGACTCTAAAGCTACAAATTTTCATGCAGTAACAAATGCAATAAAAAGGTCAAGTAATACAACATTAATTTTACATGGGTTAACAAAAAATGTACCTAATGAAGAGTTAATAATAAACGATTCTGTAAAAAAAATCATAAAGCCAATAGATATGAAAATTAAATTTAAAGATTTCAGTGGAAAGGTAATTCATTATGAATCAATAAGAGATATAAAAACAATTATCTTATCAGAGATGGAAGAAGGTGATACGATACTTTTCTCCTGTGGTGGAGCAAGTTTTAATGATTTTAAAAACTATGAAGAAAGAGGAAACTATTTTAAAAATTTAGTTAAAGAGATTGAAAATGAAATCTAAATTATATTTTGACCAGTATTTATTGAAATTAAGCTTTGTAAGTATTGTTTTTCTTTTAATTTTTGGAATATTTTTAGTATCTTCAGCTACCGCAGTTGAATCCCAAAGAATTTATTCAGATAGTTTTTATATGATTAAAAATCATTTGTTAGCAGTATTAATTGGTATTTTTGTATTTTTTGTTATAAAAAAGATTAACTATTTACAAATTATTTATTTCACAAATCCACTCATATTATCAATGATTATTGTTCTATTTTTCTTATTTACATATGGTGATAACGTCTTTGGAAGCTCTAGATGGCTAGATTTAGGTTTTATAAGAATTCAACCCAGCGAATTAGCAAAGCCTATAATAATGCTCTGGACCGCTAAGCAACTGTCTAATAATGCAATTAATCAAAAAGATATACATCGAGTGTGGAAAGCAATATTCCTACCTGGTATAGCTACAGTGCTTATATTCCTTCAGCCTGATTTTGGAACAGCAGCAACTGTTGCATTTATTGTTTTAATTCAAATTATGTTCTCAAAAGTCAAGCTTGTATACCCTCTAATTATTTCATTTGTTGGTTCCTTGATTGCAAGTATTTTTGTTACATCAGAATTTTATAGAGTAGAAAGGCTTAGGGTTTGGAGTGAAAGAATATGCGATCAAGGGCAAGAATTGTTAGGAGCATGCTTTCAAGTTCATCAAAGCAGGATTGCGATAAGTTCTGGAGGAATGTTTGGATTAGGACCAGGAACTTCAAGAGCTAGGTGGGGATCATTGCCAAGTGCCTATTCAGATTTTATTTCAGCAATAATTGGAGAAGAATATGGATTTATAGGTTATATTATTTTTATTTTTATACTTTCAGTCTTATTATTATCTATTTTTATTATTGCAATTAGAGAAAAAAATGAATTTAAAAGAATATTTATTTCTGGTTTAGGAGCATGGATATTATTCCAATCAATACTAAATCTTGGTGCTTCTGTATATTTGCTACCAATAACTGGAATAGTGCTTCCTTTTGTATCTTATGGTGGCACCGCAATGGTTTCATTATTTATAGCACTTGGAATTATGTATAGCAAAGTGTATGAGTAAAGCTGTTTTTTTGTGTGTTGGTACGGGCGGACATGTACTGCCAGTCATTAATTTGATTGAATCAATGTCAAATCAAGGAATTGATGATACAAAGTTTCTTGTTGTGACTGATAAAAGAGGTTTTGAATATTTTAAAAACAAAGATTATCAAATCATTACTTATCCCTTTGTGTCTTCAAAAACTGGTGTTAAAGGTTACTTTCTTAAAATTTTAAAACTACTCAAAAGTATTTTTTATCTACACAAGACACTAAGAAAATACAAACCTGACTTTCTTTTTACTACAGGTTCTTATGTTTCTCCTGTCGCTGCAATCGTATCAAAATTATTAAATGTAGACTTATATATTCAAGAACAAAATATATACGCAGGACTAGGAAATAAAATTTCAGCTCCGTTTTCAAAAGTAGTATTCACTTCTTTTCCTAACACTTTAAATATAGATATTAATAAGATTCATTTCACTGGCCCTATATTAAATTTGGATGCTGGAGATAATACCAAACTTAAAAATGACAAACAATTGACAGTTGGATTTCAAGGAGGTAGTCAAGGTGCAAAAGAAGTTAATGAAATAGCTTATAAATTTATTAAAGATAGAAAATATAAACACATTAACGTTATTCATATTGTAGGGAAAAATAACAATATTATTGACTTTGATAGAGAGAATTATTCTGCATTTAGTTTTATAGAGGACATGCAAGATTATTATAATAAAATAAATTTACAGGTTTCTCGTTCTGGAGGTGGTATTTTAGAAGCTGCTTATTTAAACATAAAACAGTTTCTTGTTCCATATAAATATGGTACGACCTCTTCTCATCAGAGATTAAATGCAGAGTACTTGGAAGGAATAAACGCTGCCAAGATAATAAATAATTATGAAGAATTTGTTTATGAGCTTGATAATGAAATTGAAAATATTAATAATCTAAACAAAAAAAGTTTTAATATTATTTCGGGAAATGAAATAATAAGTAAGATGCTAATAAATGAACTCAATAAATAATTTCCGAAATATTTTCATCATGGGTATTGGTGGATCAGGAATGAGTTCTATTGCAAAATACTTAAAACAAAAAGGTCACAATGTAGAAGGATACGATCAAAGAGCGTCCTATGTAACAAACCTTCTTAAGAATAATGGAGTAATAACCTATCAAGATGTATCAAACAATAAATTTAAAAAAGATACGCTATACATTATCTCTTCTGCAATAAAGTTGAAGGATACTTTTCTAGAACAATATGAGAACGAACAAAATGTTTTATCAAGACCAGACTTTTTAAAACTTCTTTCACAACAGGAACACATCATTGGAATAACTGGGTCACATGGAAAAACATCTACATCTGCATTGGTATCGCATATATTTCATTTCAATAACAAAAATGTCTCTTTCATATATGGTGGAGTAAGTAGCTTTGGTAATCTTGGAGGTCATTATGGAAATAAAAACGAACCGTTAATACTTGAAACTGATGAAGCATTCAATACTTTTGAAAACATTAATATACAGGATTTAATAGTAACCAATATTGATAATGATCATATTGATTACTATGAATCACTTGAAAATTTAATTAATGCATTTAGAGCTGTAGTTAGTAAAACTAGAGGCTTTAAAATATTAAATTATGATGATAAAAATCTCAAAACTTTTAGTAGTAACAATATTATTTCTTACTCAAAATCAAAAGAAGCAGATTATATTTTAAAATTTCCCGATACTTTTAAACATAAAGGAGAAGAATTTCACGTTTCTACGAACCTATTAGGCGATCATTATCTTTCAAATATTGTTGCATCTATTGCGCTATGTAAAATTTATGGTATTGAGATTAATGATAGTCTCAAGGCAATTTCTAAATTTAGTGGTGTAAAAAGAAGAATGGAGTATATAGGCTCTTTCAATGACGTAGAATTCTATGATGACTACGGACATCACCCAACAGCTATTAAAGCTTCTATTGAAGCATTGAAAAAAGTTACTAGAGGAAAGTTATTTGTTATTTTTCAACCTCATCGATACACAAGAACTCGTGATATATTCAAAGAGCTCCAAAGCAGTCTTGAAAGTGCAGATATAGCAATTGTAACAGATATATATTCAGCTGGTGAAGAACCTATACCCGGCATATCAAGTAAAAATTTTGTTAAAAATAATATCAGATACATTAAATCTATGAGACTAGTACCAATATTTCTCAAATCTAACTTAGCCCAAGGTGATTCAGTGTTAACCTTAGGTGCAGGGGATATTACGTTACTAGGTCCACAGATACTAAAATATTTAAATGAATAAAAAAAGTATTAAATTAAACACTAAAACTACATATCGATTTGGTGGTATTTGTAAAAACTTTTATGTTCTAGAAGATAAAAATGATTTAAATAGTTTTAACAACATTCAAGACGCCGATGAAATATTTGTTTTAGGAAAGGGTTCCAATGTGGCATTTTCAGAGCAAGGCTTTGAAGGTTTAGTAATACAGTCAAAAATTGATTTTGTAAATTTTGAAAGCAGTTCAAATATTTTTAAAGTAGGTTCAGGATTTTATCTACCAAAATTATCAAGAATACTTAAGTCACATAGTTTAACTGGGGGAGAGTTCCTTCTAGGTATACCAGGCACTGTTGGAGGGGCATTGATAATGAATGCGGGATGTTACGGATATCAGTTTATGGATTCTGTAATATCGTTTGAGTACTTTGATTTCAAAACAAGAAAAATTAAAAAGATGAAGAAATCAGAAATAAATTATGGCTACCGTTATACGGAGATTATTAATTCATTAATACTTTCAGTAGAACTAGAGTTTTTTCCAGACGACCCCGCTGAAATTTCTAAGTTGATGAAAGAATTTACACAGCATAGAAAAAAAACTCAGCCCTCTGCTATATATAATGCTGGTAGTGTATTCAAAAACGGAAATAACTATTATGCAGCTGAATTGATTGAATCTACAGGTTTAAAAGGATTTTCAATAGGAGGGGTAAAAGTAAGTGAAAAACATGCTAACTTTTTCGTTGCTGAGAAAGGTGCTAAATCGTCCTCTCTTTACAATCTTGTCAAACACGTTAAAGAGTCAGTTAAATCTAAACATAATGTAGAACTTGAAGAAGAAATTATTTTTGTTGGAGAATTTACTTGATTCAAAACTACATAGAAATTGAACAAAAAAGTTTAAAAACTTTTCTTTCATTTGTCCTTCTTGTAATTCTTATATTATTTCCGAGCTATGCTCTATTTTCGAGTAAATATAGTGTCAAGAATGTCAATGTAATATCTGACTTTGATATTGAAACATCAATGACTGAATCTTTTTATGGTAAATCGATCTGGTTTGTTACAAATAAATCATTGAGTAACTTGCAAGATCAGTTTCCTTATATCGAAAAGATTGAGACGGAAACATTTCTACCATCTACAGTACAAATTACATTTAAATTTTATAGACAGGTAGCAACGATCAAAGATTTACGTGGATCTCAACCTAAAGAAACTGTGCTGTATAAGAATTTATACAGATCGAATGACCTTATTGAAAATAATGAATTACTTCAAGTTTCAATAATCAATGGTCCTGTAGACGAAGCTTTTGACGGCGAGCTTGTATCATTTTTTATGACTATTCAAAATTTCGATGAGATTCATATCGGCGGCATATCATTAGTGCATACTGGCAACACTATATCTGGGTATTACGAGGAAGTAGAGATTCTATTCGGTGCTCCTATAGATTTATCCAAAAAGGCAGCTGCCATTGGGGAGCTCCTTTCCTCAGGAGAATGCTCAGGTACAGTCACTTTTGTTAATTCTGAATCTTTCATAACAGATTGTAATATCTAAACCTAAAGTTTAGATGTAGATAAAATAAATAAAATTTATTGTCTTAAAATCTTTTAAATGATATTCTAAATTCATTAAATGGAGATTTTATGACTAAAAAAACTAAAAACTCAAAAGAAAAAGGAGTGAGCTTAAATATGAGACCTAGAAATTACACAGCTGTAATAAAAGTTGTTGGTGTAGGTGGTGGCGGAACCAATGCAGTCAACAGAATGATTAAAATGGGTATTAAAGGTGTAGATTTTATAGCTGCAAATACTGATGCTCAAAGTTTGCTAGGTTCAAAAGCAGATGTCAAATTAGATCTTGGTCGTAAAACCACAAGAGGTCTTGGCGCAGGAGCCAATCCAGAGGTTGGCAGACAAGCTGCATTAGATTCAGCAGATCTAATTAAGGAAGCCCTAAAAGGTTCAGATATGGTATTTATAACAGCTGGTGAAGGTGGCGGAACAGGAACAGGCGCATCGCCTGTAATAGCAGAAATTGCTCATGATCTAGGAGCATTAACTGTTGGAGTAGTTACAAGGCCTTTTGGATTTGAAGGCAGAAGAAGATCTGTTCAAGCAGAAGAAGGTGTGCAAGCATTAAGAGATGTGCTAGATACTTTAATTGTTATACCTAATGATAGACTTTTACAAATTAGCGATAATAATGTAAAAGTAAACGAAGCATATATAAAATCAGACGAGATTTTATCAAACGGTGTAAAAGGAATTTCTGGATTAATTACTCAGCCAGGTGTTATTAATGTTGACTTTGCAGATGTAAAAACAATTTTGAAAGATGCAGGTAGCGCGGTGCTAGGAATAGGAAGATCTACAGGCGAACAACGAGCACCAAATGCTGCACAAGCTGCTATATCATCACCGTTACTTGAAGCTAATATGGACGGAGCTGAAGGAGTGCTGATAACAATTACAGGTTCAGCAGATCTCAAACTTCAGGAAGTTGATGAAGCAGCAAGGGTCATCACAGAGCGAGCTGATGACAATGCTGAAATCATTTTTGGTCACATTGTTGACGAATCTCTTGGTGACGCTGTAGAAGTTACTGTTGTTGCAGCAGGATTTGGTCCAAGACCAAATAGGAAACTAAAAGAAGATTCTGAACAAATTGATAGTGGAGGTGATGGTCTTCCTGATTTCATTAAGGGATGATTCAATCACAAAATATTGGCAATACTTTCTATTCATCTAAAAATGATGGTAGTTTAAAAAAAATCCTAAAAGGATTTGGCTTTGAAATTAGTGGTGCAAGTATGAACCAAACTCATTCATCTAAAGTAAAGTTTGTTGAATCATCAAGCATTTATGAATGTGATGGTATTTACACAAATAAAGAATTACTGCCATTGATTGTTAAAACTGCTGATTGTGTACCAATTTTAATGAAATCAAATAAAGCTGTTTCTGCAACACATGCAGGCTGGAGAGGTCTAAAAAAATTAATTTTTGAGAAAAGTTTATATTTTCATGAAATAAACAGTCTAAAAATTTCTATAGGTCCACATGCAAGAAAGTGTTGTTACGAAGTAGGAGAAGAGCTAGAAGGAATATTCGATGACTCAATTAATAAAGAAAATGGTAGGTATTACCTAGATTTAACAAAAAAAATAAAACAATTCGCTTTCGAAAATAATATAGATTTAGAAGATACAGGTGAGTGCACTATTTGTAACAATAATTATTTTTCATACAGAGAAAACAAAACTATTGAAAGACAGTTTAGTTTTATATGGATATAGAAAAAAATCTTAATATTATCTCAAATAAATTATCTAACTATGATGCAAAGCTTATTCCAGTAATAAAAAATAGAACTATTGACGAGGTGAAGGAAGTTTATAACTGTGGTTTTAGGGAATTTGGAGAAAACAGGATTGAAGACTTTTTTATACATTCAAACGAACTAAATGATGCCATTTTTCACTTTATTGCTCCATTACAGTCTAGAAAAATAAAAAGTATTTTTGAAAATTTTGAATACATTCATACTATTAGTCGTTTAAAAGAAATAGATATTATTTCAAAATTTGAAAATAAAAGAAATATTTTACTTCAAATCAACATAGATAAAGATAGAAATAAATCAGGTATTGATCCTGATTTAATTTTTGAGTTTTTTGAATACTCAAAAAATAAAATAAATATGCCAATTGGTATTATGTGCATACCAAATATAGAGTCAGATTCAAAAAAAGTCTTCTCTAAAATGCAAAAAATTAACTCACAATTAAAAAGTAGATATATTGACTATAAAGGAGAGCTTTCGATGGGAATGTCTGGAGACTATGAAATAGCTCTTGATTATGGTGCTACAATAATCCGAGTAGGAACTAAAATATTCACATAATGTTAGAAAAATTTTTAATCTCGATTGGTTTAAAACAACCTGAATTAGAAAATGAAACTTTTAATGAAACTTCTACAACAGTTAGACCTTCAGGCGAAAATAGATTTATAGACAATGAAAATATTTCAGATGTAAGAGTTCATTCTCCCAAGGATGAAGTAGAAATAAAAGCTCTTAGGGCTTTTTCTGAAATACATAATTTAGGTATTCCAATTAAAGATGAATTTATAGTTGCTATGGACATAAGAGACATTCCAGATCAAAATGAAAGAAGAAGAATTCTTGATTTTGTTACCGGTATGGCCTTCATGAGCAACGCCACTATAAGATCTATTAATAGAGACGGTGTCTTTCTTATACTTCCTTCGAACTCTTCTCTATCGTCAGAAGAGCGTGAAAGGCTTCAACAACTAGGGTTGTATAAATTAAATGTGTAGTCTTTTAGACATAGGCTACGATGTATTTTTTTATGCATTGTTTGCTTGGATAATCCTTAGTTGGATACAAGTTCCATATGACCATCCAATAGGACAAATAAAATCGATCCTAGACAGATATTTTGAAAAATTATTAAGCCCTATAAGAAGCAGAATCCCTGTACTAAGAGTTGGAATGGGCGGGATTGACCTTTCTCCTTTAATATTAATATTTGGACTTCAAATTATTTTTCCAATATTTAGACGTTTTTTAGGTTGTTAGCTTATTAAGCATTAAAGATACCTTTTTATCAAGTATTGAATCATTTCCATTCTCTTGAATGTATTGAAGTTGAACTGCCAGTGTTTCATTCTTAATATAATCAATGTACTTATCAACAGATTCTTTAACAAATAAATCGTTTGAAGTGATAGTTAATTTAATTCTATCAACAACATCTAAGCCAGAATCCTTTCTTAGTTTTTGAATTGAAGATACAAGCTCTCTTGAGAATCTCTCCATGATTAAATTTTCATTTAATGAAGTATCAAGATACAAAGAAAAATCATCGACGATATCTTGATTATCGTTGTTTTCTTTTTTGTTTAAAATAATATCAATTTCTTCTGACGAAATATTTATATCATCAATAACAACTCCTTTTCCTTGAAGAATATCATTACTAATGTTTTCGTCTACATTTTTTAGGTAATCGCTAAGTACATTTATTTGTTTTCCCAATTTAGGTCCAAGTATTTTAAAATTAGGTTTAAATTCATAATTTATCCAATTGTCCACTTCAAAATCAAAAAGTACTTCTTTTATATTTACTTCATTCTTAATTAAGTCACTAATGACATTAAGTTTTTCTTCAATTTCTCTGTCTTTAGTAATTATTTTTACCGAATTCAGTGGTTGTTTGTTTGGAAGTTTTAATTTTACTCTTAAATTTCTTACGCTTTTTATAACTTTTTTTGCAAGTTCTATATTATCCTCTAAGTCTTTATTAATTAAATTTTCATCTGCTTCCGGATAGTCACAGTAATGAATACTTTCATGATTTTCTTCAATTAATCCTTGATAAATCTTTTCACAAATAAATGGTAAAACAGGTGCCATCGATTTTGAGACCTCTAAAAGCACTTCATGAAGAGTTTTAAAAGCATTTATTTTATCTATATCATTTTCATCTTTTTCTTTCCAGAATCTTTTTCTGTTAGATCGAACATA
>MDTG01005529.1_pt1 | contig 15594 bp, 18 predicted proteins | sample 811421 | NCBI WGS metagenome assembly MDTG01 (sample SAMN05326645, study PRJNA326480) | marine metagenome | isolation source: seawater | place: Pacific Ocean: South East | collected 2011
AAACTTCTCCAAGAAAATTACGTATGTACAGTGATCAATGCATTGAAGCATTTATTCTACAAGGAGAACATTATGGAGGAGTTTGATATGAATGTTGATCTAATTGGATTTGAGAATGGTATTTATGATTTGAAAGAGTGTGTGTTCCGTGAGGGTAGACCAGAAGACTATGTTACGATGAGTAATAAAATGATTTTACCAATTGATCCTGAATGGGAGATGGGTGATGATTTACCAATTCCAGAGTCTCCCATATCTTTGGATGATTTGGTTCCAATGGTTTCCGGCATTGAAGATTATGATGAGTTGTATGAGGAAATGGAATTATTCATTCGACAAGTTGTTCCAAGTGATGATATGCGAGAGTATCTCTTCCGATTTATTTCCAAGTGTTTGTCTGGAAAGAATAAAGAGGAAGGATTTTACATTTGGACAGGATCTGGTGGTAATGGTAAATCCAAGTTAGTTGAATTGATATCCTTGTGTTTTGGAGATTATTATTGCAATCTTCCAATTGCTTTGCTAACTCAGAAAAGAAAAGCTTCTGGAGCAGCGAGTCCTGAACTAGCGAGAACAAAGGGTAAGAGATTTGTAGTAATGCAAGAGCCTGGAACAAAGGAGAAGTTGAATATTGGAGAGATGAAGGAAATTACGGGAAATGATAAGATTCAAGCACGTGGTTTATTCAAGGAACCTTTCGAGTTCCGGCCTCAGTTCAAGTTGATTATGATGACGAATGAGCTACCAATTATTGAGAGTGATGATGATGGCACATGGAGAAGGGTAGAGGCAGTTCCATTCATCTCTAGATTTGTAGATCCCAAGGATGTGGATGAATCCCAGCACAAATATCTGAAGAACACCAGTCTTCAGGAAGATCTACCTTATTGGATGATTCCTTTTATGTGTCGTCTTCTTCTAGAATGCAGAGAGTATTATAAGGAGGGTATTCATATTCCGAAGGCTGTTACAGATAAGACGAAGCAGTATCGTAATGAGAATGATATCGTTGGTCAGTGGATTGACGAGAATTGCGAAGAACGTGATTTCGAAGAGACATCCAATGGAGATCAATTCGCACCAACGGAGTTTACCGACCTGTATCCACGATTTACCGATTGGTGTGATGAGGAGGAGATTAAAAATAGACCGGATCGACAGACTGTCCGTGAATCTTTGAAGAAGTGGCAACAAAAGTCGAAGTATGGTTTGATGATCAGTAAGAAGAAGAGTGATAAGATGAGAAATGGAACTGAAACTGCTCCTCGATTTAATCTAGTTGTAGTGAATTAAACCAGTAAAGGTTCACAAAATCCACAAATTTGATAGTTGGTTAGGTTGGATACACTAACCAAGAATAACCAAGAATAACTGAGTTCAAAATGGCTCCCGGAGAGTATAATGGGAAGAACTATGGTGGTATGCACACTGGAACTGGTAAGTATCAGAAGGGAGGTGTCTATTCTGCCAATGGAGAAAGGCATCGGACAATCCCGAATCGCAAGTTCTCCGCTGGGAAAGAGGTCTCTTATGTTGGCACGCACAAGGACTTTATCCGCACTGCAGGAACAATTCTACAGAAGAAGAGGAGCAGTCAATATGGTCGATCATTCATTCATGTTGAACTGAAGGATGGTCGAAAGACGTATTTCCACAAGGATGTTCTTTCACTCGTCAAGTAAGTAAGTTTCAATGTGTTTAATTGTATTTTCATAGGCTTCTTGAATAACTCGTTCTTTTGTTTCTTTTTTTACATTAAAATCAAGTCCTAAATTAACTTCATTGTAGATAATTCGCGGATTAATATTCTTTTTTTTGATCTGATAAACGACTTCATCTTGATTGATCATTAATGAGTATAAGAACTCTAAAAGAGGAAATAATTGAATCATTTGAGAATCTTTAGGAAAAGATCCTCCAGCAATAAATATTCCTAAATAATTTTCGGAATTGCAGACTTCAATAGGAAAATGACCTCTTAATCCCCCGTCGACATACATATTTCCTTTGTATTGAACCGGTTTAAAAAACAAGGGTATAGCTGTCGTCATTTGAGCCAAAGTAATAACCGATAATTCAGGATAATTCAAATAAGATAGATATTCAACATGTTTTTTAGTAACGTTAAAGACTTTCACAGTTAATTGAATCTGAGTCAAATCGTATAATTCTTGAAGAGTAATATCCTCTCTTTTCAATTTATTTTTTATGATCGATTGAAATATATTTTTCAACCCATCCGTTTCAAAAAAACCATGATCGACTAACAAATTATCAATCGTAATTGTTTCAAAATCTAACATTGAATTAAAATCAAAACCCAAACAGATTTCATTTGCAACTCGATAATCCATTTTTAATAAGATACAAAAAGAGAATAATATCCCAATCGATGTTGTAATAATTTCTTTAATCCCATCAAGGTTTTGATTAAGAATACCTTTTTCGAAGAGTGCTTTAATAATGCCGTTGTAAGCGACACCAGACGGGCCTCCTCCGGAACAAATTAACGTATCTATTTTCATTGAAATATATATCATTGATGATATATTTTTTTTAAATTATTTTTCTATTCATAACATTATAGAATATTCAAATGTCACAATTAAATATGAAAGAATTATATTCAACAATCGACGAAAAAGTTAGAAATAGAATGGAACTATATGATAGTGTATTGCAGAAATGTCATAAACGGATTAAATACAATTCTACATTAGAAAGAACCTATTGTTTTTATCAAATACCAGAGTTTATTATTGGTGTTCCATTGTATGATGTAGGTGAATTAAGATTGTATATTATGAATAGTTTAAAAAAGAATGGTTTCAAATTAATTTATGTCGAGCCAAATTGGTTATTCATTTCGTGGGAAATGAAAGGGACGAAAAAATTAATAGAAGATGGAGCAAAGAATTACAAACAAACAAAAGTTGTTAAAAATGATTATCGTTCCGTTGACACATTCAAACCGAGTGGGATTTATGATGAAGCAACTATGATGGGTTTTACAGATAAATTAAAGTAAAAAAGGGTATTGAACTCCCCCCCTCAATAAATGGTTTTAGTTTTCGTTTAATTCTACGAGAGGTTGACGAGACATCGGTTCGAATAACCTTCTAAAATAAGTATATGGTATTAAAATATATTTCGCTTTTCCTGTGATGGGATCGACTGTTCCAATTAAAAATATACCTTCATTTGAAGGCTCCGAACCGAACCCCCCCTCACTGGATTTAGGCCAGAAAGCGTCCTCATGCTTCACCACAGCCCCTTTTTTTAGATACTCTATTTGTTTTTCACTTGTATGAATCTCTAATGGTTGATCATCTCTATATTTCGTAGTGTATTTTATTTCACAAAGTTGGTTTTCCGTATTGTCTACTGCATCAATTGTCGAATAATCGTCCGGGACAGGTTCATCTGCTCTCAAACTTGTTAATTTTCGTTCTTCTATAATAAAATCTTCAAAACTCTTTGCGTCCGCCTTCAGATTCCCCGTTGGAACGAAACCACCTTCCGGTTTATACTCTTGAAACCCGTATTCCGGTCCCTTGAATTCCCCTAAAGTTATTGAACTTACATATATTGGTCTATCTTTACTTCCCCCCCCATATTGTCTTTTATTCCTTTTATTCCTCTTCGTCCTCCTAGTCCTCTTATTTCTCCTAGTCCTCCTAGTCCTCCTAGTCCTCCTAGTCCTCCTAATCCTCCTAGTCCTCTTATTCCTCCTAGTCCTCTTATTCCTCTTATTCTTTCTCCTATAAGTTTTATTATAGACCATAGTATATAATATTCCAATAAAAAAAATGTAAATTAAAGTAAAAAAGGTATTGAACTCCCCTCAATTTATATTTTAATATGAATCTTTACCGAACTTATAGATACTATCATATAACATTAATAAGAAAAAACCTGTAAAAACATAAAGTAGCAATTCATTCATTTGTTCATTTGATTGAGGAAGCATAAATCGATTTGATTTCATTTTTTTAAATTCCAAAAACTCTTGATATTCTGGATCATCAAAATATCGACTTTCAATTGGTTTCACCTGTTTGGGCTGAGTACGAACAATATTTGGATTCATTGGTTGAAAAACTGAATCATCTTTCGAATAGGGACTAATACTCATTTTTCGAACTTTTTCACTTGGTTCTTCTAATAATTCTTTATCCATTTCTGAAGGTTCAAGAATAGGTATTTCTTCAACATTTCTTTTTTTCTTTTTCTTTTCTTTTTTAGGTTTTTTCCCATCATATTCTGGCCCCCAAACCTCTGTCAATAATGCATATTCACCCATTTAATAAATAATATATTTTATTTTTATTTTTTATAAACAAATACTATAGATGAATAAATTATTTGATTCAATTACAGAAGGAACAAAGTGTTTGAATGAAAATAAATATTTTATAGGTTTCACGATGATCTTATTAAATATCGGGGCTAGATTTATTATTGATGAATTAGATGACGATTTAAGAAAAATAGTTTCAGATAAGTTTGTCAGGAGATTTTTCATCTTTTGTTCATTTTTTATGGCAACAAAAGATATAGTAACAGCATTCATCTTGACAATAATTTTTGTTATTATCATCAATGAGTTTTTAGGAAAAGAAGAAGAAGAAGAGGAAGAAGTCAAGAAAGAAGGAGGTGTTTCTTACAATAAACAAGAATTAGAAAAAACAATCCAAAAATTAAAATCAATTCATGTCGCGATGTAAATTAAAGATTTAATGTAATACCACTTTTGCGATCAGAATCACCGCTCATTAAAGAAATATTATCTAAATCCGGGATTTTATCAGGTTGAAGATTCATTTTATTAATTAAATCATCTAAACCATCTGGTCCCTCCATATCGCTCCTTGCAGGACTACCTGGTCTTTTTTGTGGTGGAGCCCTTCCACCGCCCCCCATCATTGATGCAAGTGGATTATCGCCACCCATTAATCCACCCATTAATCCACCCATTAATCCGCCTCCATCACCACCCATCATCGCTGCGAGAGGATTTGGAGGTGGTTGCTGAGGCTGAGGTTGAGGTGGCTGTTTATTATTCATTGTTCCTACAGCTGCTTCAGCAAATTGCTTCATTAATTCAGGATTTTGCTTTAATACATCATCCATACCGGGAATTGATGATTTAAACATTGTATTGGACAAATGAAACATAAAGGCTGAACCAGCTAATGTAAATAATAATCTTATTTCAGGAGCCATTTCTGACTCCCCTCCATATTTTTCGCTCAACTCTTCAAAGATTTCATCATAATCATTGAGGTTTTCATTCACAGATTCAGACCAACCATTGAGTTCTACATTGAAAGGATCAAAACGATTATTCAGAAACTCTAATCCAGTTACACACGCCATTAACATTTTCCTCTGAAATTTCACTGAATTATCAATTTCTCTTTGTTTTTTTAATTTAATATATTCATTTCTCATATCTTCTAAATGTGAGTTCATATTGTAATTCATTGTTGTCCGGATCCCTTGTTGTTCCAATTTCTTAAACTTGTAAATTAAATCTATCTTTTCATTTTTAATTTCTTGGGGGGAAAGTCTATGAATCGGTTTGTATCCATCATTTGCATTTTTGACTTCATTGTTCAATAATATTTCATCATCAATAACTTCTGTATTCTTAGATGCACTTAAGTCACCATCAACAATACCTCCTTTATCTTCAACAGGCTTAAAAAAATTAAACTCTTCACTTTTAGTAGATTCCGGAGCACTGGAATATCCATCATTCTGCGGACTTGAAACTCCCTTAGCCAATAGTTCAACACCAATCGCATCCGAGGATACTTTTAAATTTGGTGAAATATTCCCCGAAAGATTGTTCAGTTCAACTGTTTCTTCATTTTTATTAAAATCCAAATTACTCATCATTTCATTGCTGAGGGAAACACTTTTAACCCCATTGTCAAAATCTAAATTTAAATCACTCATTTATTGAATTAAATAGAAAGATTTGTTTAAATATATACGCAAATATATTTATCGTAAATATTCATCTATATTCGCCGGCATTTCATTAATTTGTGTATCATAAAAAGATTCTAAATCCTTTAAGGATTGTATTTCAGTTTCATTGATTAAATTAATTGCAACACCTTTTCTACCATATCTTCCGCTTCTACCAATTCGATGAATATATGTTTCTTTTTCACGTGGTATATCATAATTAATAACAAGAGATAGTTGTTGAATATCAATCCCTCTGGCTAATAAATCCGTTGAAAGTAGGACTCGTATTTGTCCTGATTTAAAACGTTCCATAATATCCTTTCTTTCATCGCCCTGTCTTTCACCTGTAATATATTCAACCGGATATTCAGCTGCTTTCAAACGATTATAAATATCCAAAATTTTATTCTTATAATTAATGTATATTATACACTGACTAATATTAATTACATCATATAAATCAGTAATCACATCATATTTCCAATCATTGTGTTTTACATTGATATAAAATTGTCGAATCCCTTCCAAGGTCAATTCTTCTTTTTTTACCAGAACCTTTTCAGGATTATTCATAAATTTATTTGTTAATTCGACAATTTCATCAGGCATTGTTGCACTAAACAAACATATTTGAGTTGTTTTTGGAATAGTACTTACAATATTATAAATCGAATCTTTAAAACCATAAGATAATATTTCATCTGCTTCATCAAAAATAAGCGTTTTGATATTTTCTGTATATAAACAACCTTTTTGTATCATATCTAATATTCTACCCGGTGTGCCAATTAATACGTGTGGTGATTTCTTTAGATCATACATGCATTCTGATACGCTTGATCCACCTACGACTTTCAAATATGTAATTTCCGTATAATTACAAATTTGTTCAACAAAATTATATATCTGGTCCGCAAGTTCTCTAGTTGGAGTTATAATTAAAATTTGCGAAGAATTATCTTCAATATTGATTCTACACAATGAACCAATAACAAATGCCCCAGTTTTTCCAGTCCCCGATTGTGCTTGTGCGATTACATCTTTTCCCTCCATAATTAAAGGAATTGATTTCTTTTGAATAACTGATGGTTTTTCAAAACCATAAGAATAAACACCTCGTAAAATATTTTCTTGAATATTTAAAACATCGAAAGTATCACCGTCACTCATTTATTAGAATCTTATAGTTTATTTCTTTATATTCATTCATCTTTTATATGTTCTTTTAATAATTGATGGACTTTTTTGATGTCAGCACCACCACACTGTCCCTGCAATTCTTTTCCTTTGAATAAATAAAATGTAGGAACACTCTTAATTTTTAATTCATCCGATAATTCATCATTTTCATCAATATCAACTTTGTAAATCTCAACTTTATCTTGATCCAACCCTTCACTTAATTTCTCTAGTAATGGATAAATCCGTTTACATGGGCCACACCATGATGCAGTAAAATAAAAAAGAACATGGCATTTTTTATCTTTTAGATGACTTATCTCATTGTTTGTGATTTCGAACATTCTTAAGTATATAATTTGAATAATATATATTTTGAACCATTTTAACCTTATTAATAATCATCGTCGTCGGTTGATAAACATTGATATTCATCTTCCAAACATTTCGTATTTAAATCTTCGTAATAGATATCTTCGTGTATCTCAGCGATTGTAGAATCAATTTCCATATGTTGATCTTTTTTTTCATAATAAGTTTGTCTTTCATTATCCGTCAAACGATTAATTTCATCCAAAGTTAGATATTCAAACTTTTCACTCTGTTTCTTTATTACAGGATAAAGAGTTCTGTATATTTGAAAGTCTTCTTTATTATGTATCAAAGGCCATCGTGGTTTCGGAATCTCGGAATCATGTTTCTTATAACATAAATAAGAACAATAATGAATAAAACTTTCGTTATGACGAAAGATAATGAAGCTTTTTTCATTATAGACTGTTTTGTTGCAAGGTTGCTTGCACAAATAACAGCGAGCCTTCTCTTCCATTGTATTACACTAGACAGTATTTTGATTATCTAAGTTGATATTATTTTATTTTTAATGCAATCAAATTTGATACGTAAATTAAGTTAAAGAAGTAACGTTAAGTAAATATAACCTCTATGAGTAAAACGATATTAATTGAAGAAGATATTCGTAAACATATTTTAAACTATGAAAATCAATACTATCATTTTTTGAAACATGAAGAATCCTATGACTTTTTACAAAAGGAAATTTTACAATTCCTGTATCAAGAATATGAAATCATGGATGAAACTGATACTAGTATTTTGACAACAAGCAAACGACATTATTTGCAAAATTATTTGAAAAAAACAATCCAAGAAATCGTTCAGAATCTCCACTTAAGGATTCAAAATCAAAGTCAAGTCAAAACACAATTACAATATTTGAAAACACTCGAATTACCGGAACAAAGGTCTCAAGAATGGTATGATTTAAGAGAAAACTTATTAACAGCTTCATCTTTAGCAGATGCTTTGGGGAAGGGGCATTTTAATACACGAGAAAGTTTATTAATCGACAAAACAGCTACCGAGAAGAAGCCATTTTACACAAATAATATCATTCAATGGGGTGTAAAATACGAACCCATTGCAACAACATTCTATGAAAAACTAAATCAATTAACAATTGTTGAGTTTGGATTAATTCCTCATCCTGAATTGAAAGTGTTTGGAGCATCACCTGATGGAATATGTGATGAAGATTCACCTGAAGAATATATTGGTCGAATGTTAGAAATAAAGTGCCCTCCGATACGTGATTTTACAAAAGAAGTCCCATTACACTATTGGATGCAGATGCAGGGTCAATTAGAGACATGTAATTTGGAAGAATGTGATTTTCTACAAGTGAAACTCACTGAATACGAAGATGAAGAAAAATATAAAGAAGATATATATTTGGAAGATACTACACTCAAAGAAGGTTATTCTTCCAATGGATATCCAAAAGGTTTAGTTATCACTATTCTATCAAAAGATGAAAAGGGAAATCCAATCTATCATTATGAATATGGAGATTTCTATCAATCTTATGATGAATACAATCAATGGTATGAAACTATTCATGATCAATACAAAGATAAAGAAGGGTATACAATTACTAAAAATTGGTGGAAAATTGAGAGATACGAATGCACATTGGTATATAGAGATAGAACTTGGTGGCTTCACACAATTCCTAAAATATTAGATTTTTGGGAAGATGTTGAACACTATCGTTCTGTTGGGAATCAAGAATTAATTGATAAGAAAGAGAAACGTAAGAATAATCGTAAAAAGAAACAACCCGTATATAATGTTATTCAAATTGATAAAAACGTTATTGAAAATGATTATTTATTGGGCTCTGATTCGGATTAAATCGATGCCATCGATCTACCATATTTATTCCATAAGAATAATGAAATAAGTATTCCCACAAATAATCCATCAGAAAAACCATGTTGTTTATCATATAGGTATCCCAAAGTAGAGGTGACAATCATTACCAGTAAATAAAAGAACAAGATTTGATAGGCAGGCCAAAGTCTTTTCATCGTTTTGATTATCGGGTCGATCATTAATTATACAATAGATATATATTATTTTTGAGAAATAGGAGTTGCCAATGGAAAATTGCAAAATTGATTTTCATCTTCGACCCAACCATAAAACCAATGATTCCTTCCAGTTCGATCTATAAAATCAAATCTGAACTTCGATCCTTTTTTATTTGGACCAAATAATTCTTTGTAGGTCCACAAGTATCCACCCCAATTATTCTCGGGACCATAAATAGGAACCATTTGATCTGTTATATCTTTTTCATCTAGAATACAACGAGTCATCGGGGGACCTGAATAATTTTGATAATATTCAGATTCAATCATTCTTTATTTAATAATACACATAATTTTTAAATAATATTTTTTTTAATGAATACTACTATAAGAAAACATATCTGAATGCCAACATTTAAAGATTATCCAGATTTTAAACCAAACTTAACTCCGAAGCAAGTTTTAAAAATGGGATCATTTGGTGGAACTTATTTTCGAGATATTGATTCACAAGTCACTCAAAAAACATATCGTGGGAAAAACGTAATCAAAAAATATCCTGCAGAATGGTTCCGTGGATTAGATTTAGAAACAATGGTTCTTTCTCCGAAATACGATAAATCTGTAAATAAATACAAAGTTAAATGTGGATCAAGTTTAGAAGATTGGGAAAAAAAAGATTGGATAGTTGCTAAAGATCCCTATGGGTGGTTCCAATGGTATTGTCATTTTTATATGGGAAGACGGTCAAAAGATGACAGTCGACAAATTGAAAGATGGAAAAAATTAGCGGGACCGAATGGGAGATTCCGGAGGAACCTCATGAATCAACTAATTCGAAAAGGTAAACAATACAATGATTTTACAATTAGCCCTGTAATCCGCCAGACTCTTCAACATTGGGGATATAAATTAACCAAAGGGCATTTTGAATCTTATAAGAAATCAAAATAAGGTATGTATTAATTGTTTACTGAATTGACCATCGCTAGGATAATGCAATCCTGCAACAATTCGAACATTGTTGCATTTTTCGGCTATTTCGTGAAACAGATCTGCTTTCTGTGGATATTTTTGACTAAGTATTTTCTCTAAATAATATGCTTGGAATGAATGACCCGCAGGATATGCGGGTGTATTTGCAGAAGTTGAATCCAATACATTCAATTCATTATCAATCTGTTTTGGTCTAGCCCTGTTAATACTGTATTTGAAACATAAAATAAGATAGGGGAGAGGAAATGCATTGAGCATTTCTCTTAATTCTGAGATAGATTCATCTACATAATCAGCGAATGCCGGAGCGACAGAGACATCTGTTTTTTTATGAAAATCAATATCAGATTGGGATCGATTGCGGACATATTGTTGAACAATTTTAATTTCATCTTTATTATTTGGATAAATAGGTATCGTTGGAAGATAAAAAATATATTTATCTTGCATCAATAGTAAAAGTAGATAAAATAGAAACATACATTTTCGATCGATTTTCATTTATTTATAATTGAAAGTATATTTATATTTCAGTAATATTTGAGATAGTTTCATGGCTTAATTCATAGGGTTCCCATTTTTGAAACCGAGGATTTTTTTTGCATTTGACGTAAACCTCATCCAATTGATTTTTATTTTCAAAATAAGAAAACAATTGATGACTCATATGAGTTGTTTGAACAAGGGCAACTCCCTGTTTTTTGAGGTTATCTTCATCTTTTAAATATAATTCATAGACATCCGATTTTAATGTTTTCATTATTCGAAATGTCAAATAATCTTTCTTTACTTTTTTTTTCATTACTTGAGCCTCTACTTTTGGTAGTTTTTTTGCTGAGGATTGTTTATCGATCTTTTGGTGATTCTTTATTTTAAGATTGTTACTATCATTCGGAAATAAATACAAAATCTTAGAATACGTGGTTCTTAATGGAACAAAATAGAACCCCCTGATATTATAAGGTAGTTTTGGGATAAAATGATTCATTACATGGTCTACACTTTTATAATCAAAATATTTTTTGATATGAATAGGGCAAGTTTTAGAAAATTCTGTGTCTAGAAAATCTTCAGTTAATGTTTTATGAATCTGATTCATTCAATCCATTACAATTACTTTTTTCATCGTCTCTCCCTTATGATAATAACAATCGCCTAGCATAAGCAACCAGTTATTTGTTTTATCTCGAATTAATTCACATTCATATAAAGAACCTTGATAATAATCATTTTGAAAAGAATAAGGTAGAATAAATATTTTCGGATATGAATAACCTTCTTTCATTTTTTTATCAATCAAAAAACAGTAATTTGTATTATTTATTTGAGAAAGAAAGAGCAAATAAGGATTACCACTGCTTTTGAGACAAAAGACATGTGGATTTTTCAAATTATGTGCATATTGCTCATTAAAAATCTTGGCATACCGACTATTATATTGAATACCTGAACATAAGATACTCATTTGATTTAATATATATTCTTTGGAATCATTTGTTGTAATGTTATCAATTTCAACATTGCAAAAAGATGTCTTTGTGAAAGATGTTGGATCCATTATACCCTTTTATACTTTTTATACTTTTTTCCTTTATATTAAAATATCAAATTTATTATATTGATTATTGGTAAGTAATGAGTGGATCATGTCCAGTGTTTAATTTGGATAAATTATATTTTGATAATTTTAATGGTGGTGCAAATGGTGATACTATGACTTTTACAATTGATGTAGATACAATTGATGGTGGAACATGCACCTATGACGGTCAATATATAGCGAATGATATATTTATAGAAACATTAGACGGAGATTGTGAGCCATATTCGGCGGAACACTCTAACAAATCTTCATCAAATTGTTTATCGAATCTCGATAAATTATACTTTGATAAACATAAGGGAGGGGATCCTTATGATATTATGAGATATACTATCAATTTCGCAAGTGAAGAAATGGGTAATTGCGCTATTTCTGGAAATAATGCGGGTGAAAGAAGAGAAATGTTTTCAGTAGGAACAACAAGTAATTGTGAAAATTTCAACTATAATCACGGTGAAGATATAAGTTCAAATAAAGATATTCTAACATTATTAGACTTATCTAGGTCACAAAGACATAGTGCAAGAAGGGCAAGAGTTCAATCAGCTACAAGACAAGAGGAAGATGAACCTACCACTGAGGTAACTTCTACAACTCAAATAACCATTAGCGATTTTGAAGTAATCGATATTGATGGAGAACAATATTATAGCAATGGATATTATTTATTTGCAACACCTCCAAATCAAGAAGCTATAGATGCTCTCAACAATATGCCTTCACCATTTACAAATATATATTCTCAATATCGAGAAGATCCAACAACTACTACACAAACAGCTGAAGAATACAATACTTATATTCAAACTCTATCAGGGATAGAAATGAATACTCTCTATGCCACATACATATCGATACATGGAGGGGGAACTGATGCGCAGTCATATAATAATTATTTGAATGATGTAGGTAATTTTAGACAACAATGGGCATCATATCAAGAATTAACGCATAATCTACAATCACAAGGTGGTGTGGGTTTACCTGAACAACTTTATTCTCAAATGTATAGTTCGGGGTGGTTTATCTCTAATCCAGTCCAAAGTTCATCTCTGAACACCGGTGATACTACTACATCACCATGGGTATATATAATTGTAAATAGAAATAGAATAGAGGAGTCTGGTCAATTAAATCAACAGGGAAATTACGTTGCATTTATACTCGATGGACATAGAATGTTTTATCAACCTCCTAGTGTAAGCAGCAGAGCGAACCTTCAGGGTTCCGGTGGTGGGGATACTGGGACCTCCAGTGGGTCAGAGAGTGGGTCAGGGACTGCCTCTGATTCGGTCGTCCCCGATTCTTCTGCTACATCTCATATTCCTGACTTCGAAAACCCATGTGATATAGATGGCTGGAGAGAATATCAAATTGCGAATGCAAGAAGTCGCGGGGATTGGACGGCTGCTTCTTTTGATTTTATGACCCCGGGAAATTGTTTAGATTATTTCCAGAAACGGTGGGATGAACGGACGGAAAATCCCGATGACGTATACCTGAAAAGTGCTGCTAATAAAAGCTTATTTGATAAAGATAGCCGGGTCGGCGCCACAGACAAGTGGCAACCTTGGGAAACCGTTCAAGAATATGATAGGGCATATGGAAAAGAGGACAAGTGGCATTACGAGTTGTTCCCACACCCCGACCCTCCCCCATTCCCCACTTGGTGCATACCAAGAATTAGAACATTTGATTACGATTGGAAAGCATCTGATTATAGGGAGTCGCTCAGTTCGGTGGTGGAGACGAACAAACAGTCCGGCGGCTTGGAAGACGAAGAAGTGAAAGTCTATAATGAAAATACTTTAAAAATAGATAAACCTACGTGCAACGTTGAATATGGCGATGAATATTTTAAAGCGGTTACTAATTCGGAATATAATGATAGTGATGCTTTAGCCGTTGATTACAAAATTTGGCCAAAAATACTATTCTTTTTATTATTATTTTTATTCCTAAACTACAAGAAAATGACTGATTTTGAGATTATTCAAAATATCAAAGAAAAAGTCATTACATGGAAGTTATTTAAGGCTATAAAAAAAGAGTTACCTGATATTGATTTCTATAAGGAATGGTCAATATACAAAGATCTCAAGAAGTGGAGAGGGGAAAATCCTGTGTGGAAGATTATCTCTTTAGTAGTCCTGATCATCTTGATTGCATTGCCGATCTGGTCCGCCGATACAAACCCTGGATGTGAGAAGATAGGGGATGGTGAACTGCGAGAACCCGAATCAGAAGATCTCGCTCAAAGGCAACGCGAGCGCCGCCCCCAGGGTCTCGAAGACGAGGAATACTGTGAAATATATGGTGAAGAATACCAACGATGTCCTAAAGATGAAGGCTGTGGCTTTGAAGAATATGAAGGATTACTCTTGGGAAAAGATAACTTACAAATCTATATTATTTTCCATAAGCTTGTAATGGTAACACTGTGGATTAGTTTAATATATTTCTATAAAGATTCGTGGTTGACAGAAAAGTTGGAAAAAGGAATCGGCAAAAAGTTCGAAATTGAAAAGTTTGATACAACTATTCTTTTGGTAATGGCTGTTATATGGATTATCGCGGTTCATATTAAGGAAACGATATTATTAGGTATATTGCCTTTTACAAAATATCCTGATAAGAATAATGGTTCCGATGAGAGATTCATGAAATACCTACCACCTTGGAATACAATAGAGCAAACGAAAAACAACCTTTATCATAGAAGTGTTAAGTTGGAATTTTATTATAAATTAGTTGTAACCTCAATACTCCTTCTTGCTGTATATTATATAATAGGAAAACCTATAGGAATTGATGTTATTTCAGAAGGAAGTAATCAGACTCATATGAAATATATATTCGCCTGCATTCATGCTCCATTAATATTACATGTGATATTTATGTTTACCCCTGCCCCCTTCCTTGGGAAGTGGTTTATTGATTTCCTAGTTAGTTTATTCCATAATGGAATAGGACTTGTAGGAGTAGTGGTTGCATTCTATTATTTCTACAAAGCGAACAAAGACCCCTTCAAAAAGCATGAGTATCTCTACATCCTCGCTATTGCGACAATTATTGCTATATTTTACATGAGATCTACAATGTTGGGGGACGGAGCTGATGAAGAAAAACTTTCCACTGAATTTGACACTCCTGTTGATGCTGAAGATGTAATACCCTGGGGAGTGGGGGAGGGGGGCTTAGGAGGTAGAATGGGTTGGTCTGATATACGCGCTGAATATCATTTACATAACTATGAATCGATGGAAGATAATATAAATAAGGTCCAATGGAATTTACCGATAGACAAGAGTTCTAAAAAAGAATGTGATGATCACAGTGGAGATCGAATAGCCTGTATTCGAGATTTCAGATGTAAATATACCGAATCATCTTGTCATGATAAAATATATAAAACAACTGATACAGTTGAAGAGAATGTTG
>MDTG01353571.1_pt1 | contig 15593 bp, 12 predicted proteins | sample 811421 | NCBI WGS metagenome assembly MDTG01 (sample SAMN05326645, study PRJNA326480) | marine metagenome | isolation source: seawater | place: Pacific Ocean: South East | collected 2011
CAGAAGTTGCATATTATAAATTTGCTTTAGAACAAACTAATGTAAATGTATATGGTGAAGCTCCAGGTAAAAATTATTATGAGCCATTAAAAATAGCATGTTTAATTAATAGAACAGATCAATCTTGGTCATCTGATCAATTTGGGTCTGATATTAACCAAATAATCCAATTTTCATTTTTAAAAGATGAACTTAAAGAAATAAATTTAATACCTGAAGTAGGGGATTTATTACTTTTTAGAAATAATTTTTATGAAACAGATGGAAAAATTGAAAATCAATTAATATTAGGTAGAGATCCAGATTATGCTATTTCAACAGAAACAACAAATTTTGGAGATAGTTTTTCTATTATACTTAATGCTCATATTTCAAGAGTTGAAAAATTAAATTTAATACCTCTTAGAGAAGGAAAATACCCAAAAACAGTAAAAATAACAGGAGGTATAGCAAACCCAACAGAAGATTGTTAAAATGATAAATAAAAAACAAATAGATCCTAGAAAACCGATACCAGCAAGTGGTTATAATCGTTTAAGAGAAAATCTTAAATCAGGTTTTGCTGATGGATTTCCTGTTGAAAATTTTCCAAATCCTGATAATAGACCTAATATAAATAAAGCAAGAATAACTACAAGAAAAGACGATAAAGTACAGGATATATCTATAGGTTTACAAGACCATGATGAAGCTATAATGTATTATTTTAATGAAGTTATAAAACCTTCAGTTATTATAAATGGTAACAGAACTAAAGTTCCTGTAATTTATGGAGCTCCTGAAAGATGGAAAGGTGTTCAATTAGATGGTTTTTATAGAGATAAAGAGGGAAAAATACAAGTTCCTCTTATTATGTTTAAAAGAGATAGTGTTGAAAAAAGAAGAGATTTAGGAAATAAATTAGATGGTAATAATCCTCAATTATATTATACTTTTCAAGAAAAATATACTAAAAGAAATCAATACGATAATTTTTCTGTTTTACAAAATAGACAACCTCAAAAAGAATTTCATGCAGTTGTAGTACCTGATTTTATTAAATTATCATATTCTTGTATAATTTGGTGTGATTATATAGCTCAAATGAATAAACTAATTGAAATGATTAATTATACTTCAGATAGTTATTGGGGAGATCCAGAACGTTTTAAATTTAATGCAAAAATAGATACGTATAACAATACAACAGAAATAGCTCAAGGAGACAATAGAACTGTTAAAACTGATTTTGGTTTAACTCTTCAGGGATATTTAGTACCGGATAGCATTAATAAAGAATTGACTAAAAAACCACAGAAATTTTTTAGTAAATCTACTGTTGTGTTTAAAACAGAATTAGTAGTAGAACCTTCAGGGAAACCTTTAGATAGAGAAGCTGTTAGAAAAACAGCAGGTGCACAAAATATAAAACAAGAAGGAAAAGGTATTGGTTATGATAAATTAGGAAAAAATAATAAGATAGGATAAAATGGCTAAAAAGACTAGATCAGTACTGAAATCATATTTTGAAACAGGAGATGTCCCTAATCAGGGACAATATGTTAATCTTATAGATTCTTTTGTAACTCTTGAAGATTCAAGTACTCAAATAATTAAAGGTCCTTTAAGTGCCTCATCTATACTTTCAGCAACTAATGTATTTGCAGGGGCTTATAATTCTTATCTTGTACCTGCTGAAATAAGTCAATCTTATTGGGTTACAAGTTCTACTGAAAATACTTTATATAGAGAAGCAGGAAATATAGGTATAAATACTTCTAAAGCACCTAAAACATTAACTGTTCATGGTGATATAAGTGCAAGTGGTATTGTTTATGCAAGAAGATTTGAATCTAGTGGTTCAGGTAATTCTATTGATATTGTTGATAGTGTTGATATAACAGGTAATTTAACAGCAAGTGGTGATATAAGTGCAAGTGGAACTGGATCTTTTGGTAGTATAAATGTTACTTCTTTCCCAAATGTTCATTCATCTACCCACATTACATCTTCAGGTAATATAAGTGCAAGTGGTGCAGTAACAGCATCTGTAGGGCATTTTACAAAAATAATAAATGTTAATACAACTAATGTTACAGCAAGTGGTAAAGTAAGTGCAAGTGGTGATATAAGTACAACAAGCTATTTTTTAGGTAATATTTCTTCTTCAAAAGGAATATTCATAAATATAACATCATCAGGTGATATAAGTTCAAGTAATACAATAAAAGGTCTAACTGGATCTTTTGAATTGATAGGAGGCACTTTAACAACAGCAGCACAAACAAATGTAACTTCATTAGGTACATTAACAGGTTTAAATGTAAATAGCCACATAACAGCATCTGGAAATATAAGTGCAAGTGGAAATGTGTATTCAGGATTTTTTGGAAGAGATGAGGGAGAAACTGAAGTAAAAGGAGATATTATAACTTTTACCTCAGATGCTAATCAATTATTTAAATTTAGACAAGGTGCAACCCAAACATTTACAATAGGACCGGGATTAGGCTACATAACAGCATCTGGAAATGTAAGTGCAAGTGGAGATTTAGAAATAAGAAGTATTACATCTAGTAATTCCTTACTTACTTCAAATTATGTTAGTGCAAGTGAAATTAGAGTAAAAGGCAATATAACAGCTAGTGGTCATATAAGTGGTTCAGGAACATCAACAGGTTCATTTGGAATGATAAGTACAGTTCCAATATATACTAGTTCATTTGGACAAATAAGTGCAAGTGGAACTATAACTGCAACTGATTTTAAAAAGGGAACACTAGCAATTCCAAATATTTATAGCACTCCTGTAGCAAATCAATTAACTTATTGGAGAGATAATAATCAATTAACAGGAGTACCAGGCATGTTTATAGGAACTGGTACTATAGGAGCTATAACATCTAGTGGAGCTATTAGTTCAAGTAAAACTATAACAGGAAATTCAGGATCATTTAATGCAGTTGAAGTAAAAGGAAATTTAACAGCAAGTGGAACTATTATAGCAAATAATTTTCAAACATCAGACGATAAAGTAATTCCAGAAATTCATGGTACTCCTGTTGCTACTCAATTAACATATTGGAAAGATGTAAATAAAATAAGCACTGTAACAGGTATTTCAATAGGACCTGGTTCTGTAGGAGCTATAACAGCAAGTGGTGATATAAGTTCAAGCCATTCATCTACAGGATCCTTTGGTAAAATTACAGCAAAAGGTCTTTTTGGAATAAGTAATGCAGGAGTTTCTCCTTTAAGAATAGAATCTAGTAATATTACTATTAGTGGAAGTATAAGTTCAAGTCATAATTTAACTATTAAAGATATTGTAGCACATAAAATTTCTTGTGCCGCTATAGAATCAACAGGAGGATTTATTTCTAATCTTAATGTAACACAAAACCTTAATGTTGTAGCAGGGAATAATGTAATATATTATGTAAATGAAACAAATTCTTCATTAAATATAGCTTTAGGAACAACATATACTATAGCTGAAGGAGGAAGTATATCAATAATTAATGTTTAAAATAAAATATTAACAAAAATAACATATGATTTTAAAAAAAAATTATATTTATAATAAACACGAGGACAAATGAGTCAATTAAAAGTAAATAACATAACACCAGTAGCAGGGACTACGTTAAGTATATCAGGATCTTTACATGTTAGAGATAATATAACATTTTCAGGTAGTTTAACAACAGTAGGAGACAGCAGTAATGATGCTGTTTTATTTAATGCAGGAGTAAGTTCAAGTATAACACCTACGGCAACAAATAAATATGATTTAGGTACAGCTACTAAAAGATGGAAAAGTGTTTTCTTTAATTCTATGTCCTTAGGAGGCCCAGCAACTTTTGCTAGTGGTGGAGTAGTAATAACAGGCTCTTTAACAGTTAGTTCAAGTGAAACATTTACAAATTTAGGTCTTTTTAGACAAACAGGAACATCTCGTTTTACAGGAAGTATATTCCATACAGGAAAAGGAACAACACATGTACAATTTAGTGGTAGTTCAACAACAGCTTCATTTTTAAGAGTAGTTTCTTATGATAACCATATTGCAGATGGAATTTACCACCAAGGAGATTTAGATACAAGTATAAAATTTGCTGATGATAATGTAATATTTAGAGCAGGAAATGAAATATTTCTTACTTTAGATGAAAATGATGGTTCCCAAGATGTATTTGAAGTAAATGCAGGCCTATCAGATATAGATTTTGTATATAATTCTGATAATACGTCAAATTTAGTTAAATTTGATGGAGCAGAAAATGCTATAATTTTTAATGGCCCTGTAACAGCTAGTAAAAATATAAGTGCAAGTAACGTTACAGCTAATCATAGTATAGGAGGTACTACAACATTTACAGGTATCGCTGCTAATGGAGATAGTGTAGTAATAGATGGTGGAGGTGGTCATGTTACAGCTTCAGGTAATATAAGTGCAAGTGGAACTTCTCATCATTTAGGAAATGATGTTACATTAGGTGATAATTGTACTGATGATATAAATATTAAAGGAACAGTAACAGCTAGTTGTAACATAAGTTCAAGTGGAACAATTACAGCAAATACTTTTGTAGGTACAATAGTAGCAACAAGTATAACTCAACCATTTACAAATATAACATCAAGTGGGGCTATAAGTGCAAGTGGTACTAATCATATTTTAGGAAACAATGTTACTTTAGGTGATAATTGTACAGATAGTGTTACTATATCAGGTCAAATAACAGCAAGTTGCACAGCATCATTTCAAGATATAAGTGCAAGTGGAGCTATAATTGGAAATGTAGGTGATTTTACTACTTTAACTATTGGTACTGGAACTACTACCTTCTCAGGAAGCGTTTTACCAGCTAATGACCAAACATATAACTTAGGTTCAACTCAATATCAATGGAATATAGGACATATAACAACTGCTTCTGTAGCCCATATTCAAGCTAAAGGAGATGCAGCTTCTACAACTGTTTATGGTGCAAGTGCTGTTATAGTTTCAGGTAATTTAGTACCCCAAACAGACCAAACATGGAATTTAGGTTCAACTTCAAAACAATGGAACCAAGGACATATAACTTCAGCTTCACTAGCTTGGATTTATCCTAAACCAGGAACTAATTTACAAATATCAGGCTCAACTACATTTACAGACTCAGTAACATTTAACCAATCTATAACATTAGCAGGACCTTCAGCTTCACTTAATTTAAGTGGTAGTGGATTAACAATAACAGGATCATTAATTGTTAGTGGAAATGGCACTTTTAATAATATAGGCCCAATGAATCAAAATGGCCATACTAGTATTACTGGATCTTTATTTATCACAGGAAGTTCTTATTACGACCCTGTAGATACTTTTGGTAGATCAAGTTCTTATGGAAATGGAGTTATGGTAGTTATAGATGGTCCTATAAATCATGGTAATGCTGTAGTATCATCAACTGGTGTAGGAAGATCATATAATATTGCTGATCCAGTATTAGATCCTTATTCTACAATAGTTAATGGAAATATAAAACACACTGGAGTATTTAGTGGTTCTGCTATAGGCTCATTAGTTGTAGAATCTAAAACAGTTTCTGCTTCTTTTATAGGTAGTAGTAGAGATCAAGCAGACGATTTTATTTACGTTAGTACTGATGTACGACCAAGAGTAGATAATTCATATGATTTTGGAAGCTCAGAATATAGATGGGCCAATGTGTATACAGCCGATATGCATTTTAGCAATGAAGGAACAGAAGGAAATAGTGTAGATGGAACCACAGGTAATTGGACATTACAAGAGGGTGAAAATGATCTATTTATACTAAATAATAAAACAGGAAAAAAATATAAATTTAACCTAACAGAAATAGAATAAAATGCCAATATTTACATCATTAATTACAGGTAGTAGTCCATTAGTAATATCATCATCAGTGATAAACATTAATGCTACGGGAATTAAAGGCCAAGAAGTAACAGGATCTTTAAATATTACTAAAAATATAACAGCGTCTAGATTTTGTGGCACAAATGGAGTAAACATTTATGTTACTGGATCTGATTCATCCAAAGGATTATTCTTAGATGTAGCTGGTAACATAACAGCTTCAGGTAATATAAGTGCTAGTATTATTGGAGCTACAGGTTCTTTTGGACATATATTTTTACATGATGGTGATTTTAAAATAGGAACAGGAAATAAATATCAGCTTTTACCTTCATCAGGTACTGGAAGATTTGAAATATCATTAGGTACTAATAATGGAAGAATACATTATGAAAATGGTCACCTACGTCTATCTAGTGAAACTGAAAGAACATTATTATCTGATAGTAGTATTCAACTAGGAGATGGTATAGGAACAGATTTAGTATCAGTATCTGGAAGTTTAAATGTATCCGGAAATTTAGATTTTAAAAGTTATCACCATGGTAAAGGAAAAATAATAGGAGCTAAACAAGAAGTAATAGCCGTAAACAGCACACCTTTTAACGCTCAAGTATCATCGTCAGGAGCTATATATATTGTATCTTCATCAGCAGGAGCACTTACTTTTTCACTACCACCAGTAGTAAGTTCTTCAGGTGTAACACTTACATTAATTACAGCTGATAATACTTCTCATATAGTTTCTCAATCATCAAATGATAGTGCAACAGGACGCCAATCTAAAATTTATGGAAGTATACAAATAGTAACAGGATCTACTGCTTTAGCAGGATCGGGTTCTATTCCAGTACTAGCACAAGGAAAAATTACATTTGGTAGTACTAATGGTATAGGCCAAAGATTAGAATTTGTAGGAGATGGAACTCATTGGTATGTTAAAGGATTTTGCAATACAGCACCAACAACAGCAGCTAAATAATTTTATATATTGACTATATTTACTTGGAATAATGCTGATTTCACATGGAATCAATCAAACCCTTCTGATCCCTTATATACATGGAATGATGTAGAATTACTTTATAGAGCAGCAGGAGATGATTATTCTCAATGGACTGATTATGATAAAAAGAAATTAGTAAAATTAGTTTTAAAAGTCCATGGTAGTACTATTACAGAATCTAAACGAAAAGAAATCAAAGAATATAAAATAAAAGCTACAGATATCAAATTAGCTATCAAAAAAATAACAAACATAGGAATAGTAACTGAAAACATTAAGCTTTAATGAATATTTCATATTTATTATAAAAACACATAATGTATAAATTATTTACAGATAAAACAGAACTCTTTGAATGTGATATTAAACTTCAAGGAGCAAGTTTAAAAAAATCAAAAGCTCGTTTAGTTGTAGAAACACCAGATTATTCTCTTTTATTTAATGGAAAAATTTCTTCTGATGGTAAATGTGAAATTCCTATTAGGAAATTAAAAGGTTTAATAGATGAAGACACTATAGGTAATATACGTTTAGAAATTATAGCAGAAGATACATTTTTTACCCCTTGGGAATCAGATTTTGAAGTTGATACAAATAAAAAAGTACAAGTTGAAGTAAAATCTCAAGAATCAAAATCAATTTTAGAAACAAAAGTAAACGTAAAAGTTAAAAACACAAAACAAATCACAATTACTGAAAAACAACATGTAATTAATTTATTTAAACTTTTAATTAAAGAAAATATTAATATAAATAATATTTCATTTAAAAGAAATAAACTTAATAACGTTGTAGCAACTTATTTAAAAGAATATAAAATTAATAATAAAGAAAAAGTTATTAATGGAGTTTTAAAAGTATTAGAAAAGAAAAAATAAAATGGTTATAAATGGCTTTACCCGATTTAACAGGAAAGAATATACAAGATACTTATCAAAGAGTAGTCCAAAAAGACGGCACTAATTTTTACGATGGTACTGGCTCATTAGTACCAATAATAACATCCGCTGACACAGGTAGTATGACAGTTGCTACTGCCTCATTTGTTTCTAATATTGGATCTATAAATGGAGGAACTTTTTAAATATTTATAATGGAATAAAAAATTATGGCTAGTACAATACAAATAAAAAGAGGAACAGGATCAGCAGTCCCAACAGGATTAGCAGATGGAGAATTAGCAATTAATCTTGATAATAATAGATTATATTTTGGTTCTGGTTCTGCTGTTAAAAACAGTTTTAGAGTTGCTGAATTAATAGCAGATACAGCTACTATAACACAAGTAACATCATCAATAGTTTCTTCTTCAATACTTTTTTCAAGTGGTTCAAATATATTTGGAGATGCATTATCAGATACCCATACGTTTAATGGAAATGTAACAGCCTCAAATGCTTTAACTGTAGCGAATAATTTAACTGTAGGAGGAAATATAAATGCAAATGGAAATATAATTGGAGATGATTCAACTAATATTACAAATATAGCTACAATACAATCAGATAATTTTGCTGGTGATATCAATGGTGACCATAAATTACAAATTACTTCTGATGCTTTAGATTTAAGAGTAGACGATACTAGTATATTAGAATTAAAAGAAGGACAATCTAGCTTTTCAACAAATGTAACAGCCTCAGGTAATATAAGTTCAAGTGGTGATGTATTTGCTACTGATTTATCTTTAGGTGGTTCATCAAGAATATCATCTACTGCAGGTACAGTACAAATTTTAGATCATTTAGATGTAGCTAATGGAATGCATATAACAGCATCAGGCGATATAAGTTCAAGTGGTAATGTAATTGCTAATCAAATAAGAGCTAACGGAAGAGTATATACAAACTATAATTTATCAAATGAACATTTTATAAGAAATACATCAGTTAACAATCCAATGGTAAGTGCAGTTGGTGGATTTCATACAGGTGGTAATATAACATCATCAAAAAATATAAGTGCAAGTAGTCATATTATAGCTAGTAGAATATATGGAGGTGCAGATGGAGCATTTATAACAACTGCTAATGGTCAAATTCAATCATCAACTGGTTTTGTTGGAACAAATATAACAGCCTCAAGCAATATAAGTGCAAGTGGGACAATAACATCATTATCTGCTTCAATTAATAGAATAGATTCAGTTAATATTAGTGCAAGTGGTAATACTATAAGTAGACAATTTTTTCCAGGAGAAAACATTACTATGCCAGACGGAGGTGTAATTACAGATATTGCAGGAAATAATGATGAAATATTATTTGATCAAACAAATAGAAAAATCATAACTAAAATTGATAATGATAGTGTATTAACTATTGCAAGCGGACGAGTGGGTATATTGACTACAACACCTCCTGCTAATATGGAATTAACTGTTGCTGGAGATATAAGTGCTAGTAGTAATGTTTATGGTAATAAAGCAATTTTTACCTCAGTAACAGCATCAGGTAATATAAGTGCAAGTGGTACAAGTAATATTCTATATCAGTTAACCCTTGATCATAATTTATTTTTAGGAGGGGGAAGACATGAACTTAATAGTCATGCTAGTAATACCTTTTCTATAAAAAGTGGTTCTACAACAGTGTTTCAGATTGGTCCTGATGCTTATACTAATTTTTTAGGTAATATAACAGCATCAGGCGACATAAGTTCAAGTGGAGCTATAGTAGCTAATCAATTTGTTATAGATAATGCTGATGCAAATGGTATTAGTTTAAATTCATCAACAAATGCACAACTAGATATTACTGCTGGTAATGGAGGAGCACTTTCTAATGCTTATTTTAAATCTAATCAACTAGAAGTAGCTGGTGATATATTAATGGCTGAGAATTTAACACATCGAGGTGATACTGACACAAAAATCACCTTTGGAACAGATCAAATGGATTTTATAGCAGGTAATGTAACTATGATAGCATTAGATGAAACTGCTAATGGAAATAGTATATCATTAAATGCACCTATAACAGCCTCAGGTAATATAAGTTGCAGTGGTAATTTAATTATAAATGGAATACAAGGAAGTACAACAACAGGAGATCAATCAGGTAGCTTAATATTATCAGGTAGTTTAACTTTAAGACCAAACCAAGCACTACCCTCAGTTAGTTCAAGTGTTTTATATGCAACAGGTAGTGATGGAAAAGGAACAAATTCAGCTGATTTACATTTTGGTGGAATGCCTATAGGACCCTATACTACTCAAATGTTTAACTGTGGTTTTCAGGGAGCAGCTACCAGTAAAGTATGGTTACCATTTGCAGAAGGTGGACTAACTGATTTAACAGCAACTACAACTACATCAGAATATGCTTCTATAATAATGCCTTTTGATGGATATGTAGATCAAGTATTAGTAAGAAGTGAAAACGATTGTGGTGACGTAATAGTTGGTACTCATATATCAACGGACGGACAAGAAATAGGATCAACAACAGCAGGAGAAGCAGTTACTGTAGATATGTCAACAGATGATACTACTAGAAAATTTGGATTTTCAAGTTCATTTGCAGCTGGTAATACAGTGTCTGTTAGTTTTGATCCTACAAGTGTATCTGGAGATACTGTTGCTACTTTAATAGTTAAATTTGATATGAGTAAAGGATTATAATATGCCAACAGTTAGTTTAACATGGTCTGACACAGTATCAGATAATTTTGGAGGAGGTGCAATTGATAATGTTGCAGCAGATGATGGTTCTTTTGCAGGTGCAGATACTGTTGGACAAGTAGGTACTTTTAACTTAACAGATTTACCTGCAAATGCAGGAACAGTAAATAGTGTTCAACTTAAATTAACAGATGCACATATTGAATTAAGAGGGGGTTCATCAGAAATTACAACTACTATTGGACACGCTGGAGGTAGTTATTATAATGAAGTTCAAGTTGTAGGTGAATCTCTAACAGCTTATACGCTAACTTCACGAACAACATCAGATGGTTCAAGCGCATGGACAGTTGCAGAAGTAAATGCAATTCAAATATCATTAAAAGTATCAAGTGCAACTCCTCATATAGGAGCAGGAGTTAAATTAGATTTTCTAGAATTAATTGTAGACTATGAAGTTGGTGGACCAGCCCCATATTTAACAACAAATAATATATTAAGAGTAACAGAAGGTAGTATTAACTTAACATCAGGCAATATTAGAATATAATATGGCAATAAAAAATATAAATAGAGACCCAAAATCATCAGAATTTTCTAAAAATGAAATAGTAATTAATTCTAAAGACGGAGGATTATTTTATAAAACAAATAATAATATTGTAAATAAAATACCAGGTTCTGCATTTTCTATCCCCTCTACTAAAAATATTCCTATTATAACTCTTCCTCAAATGATTCCTATAGCAACAGATTTTTTAGGAAGTACTGAAGAAAAATCTATACCTATTGTAGATACACTTGAACAAAATAAATTAAAACAAAGTGATTGTCTTTTATTTCCTTTTGGTGGAAAAATTAATTCTCTCTTTTTTAAAATGACAGGAAAAACTTCATTTATAACATTAAGAGTTTATAAAAACCTTACAGAAAAAGATAATTTTTTTAGAAAAAAACCAAATTTAAGTGAACAACAACCAAACGGTATTTTATTAAAAGAAAAAAAAATCAAACCTAAATATGGTAAAGGAGATAATATAGGTTGGCAAATTAAAGAAGGAATGACTATAATTCCTATAGACATAAGTTTAAATCCAGGAGACCATTCAATTATAACACTACAATCATCATCAGATGGTAGAATAGATGAACTTTTTGGAACATTATCAATAACATTCAATACTACATTATAAGATGGCAGAATTAAATGTATTAGGAAGTATAACATCATCACAGGGAATAAGTGCAAGTGGAGATCTTTTTTGTGATAATATATTTTTAGGGGGAGATGCCTCTACAATTCAATTTGGATATACAATAGACGATAATGGTAATATAGAATTTAGTAAAAATATATTATATTATGATACAAATGATTTTTATATTTTTAATGGACAAACTCAATTATTTCATTTAAAAACAGAACCTAATCAGGAATTTTTAACTTTAGGAAACCAACAAGGAGGATTAACTGAGGTTGATTTAACTGTACATGGACTAATTACTGCAAATGCTTTAAATATACCTGGTTCAACACTTTTTTTAGAAAAAGGAAATATAACAGCCTCAGGTGTAGTAAGTGCAAGTAAATTTGTAGGAGATGGAGCAGGAATAACAAATGTAACAGCAACCTCTACTCCTTCTCCAGGAACTTATTCAAGTTCATTACAAACATTAGGAAATATAACATCTTCAGGTAATATAAGTGCAAGTGGTGATTTAACTGTATTTGGTGAAGTAGTTCATTTAGAAGGGACAGATCCAAGATTAAAACTTAAAGCAAAAGGTGCTAATCATCCTGGAATTGAATGGCATGAAGATAGTACAAGAAAATGGGTATTGTATAATGACCCAGATGAATCTGATAAAATTGTATTTAAAAACGATTCAACTGAACTTCTAAAACTAACACAAGGTGGTGAGTTACAAGTAACAGAAGTTATTTCACATATAGGAGATACTAACACTAAAATAACATTTACTGATGACGACATAAATATTACAGTCGGTGGTGTTAATATGATCGACTTTACTGAAGGTTCTAATGATGAAATAACTATTAATGAAGCAGCAGCGGACTTAGATGTCAGAATAGAAGGAGAAGATGATGCTAATTTATTATTTGTAGATGCATCAACACCAGGTAGAGTTGGTATTGGAACAAATACACCAGGTGAAAAATTAGAAGTAATAGGAAATATAAGTGCAAGTGGAGATATACAATTTAATACTTTAACAGGAACAATAAATGGAGGAAAATTTTAATATGGTTTTTAATTTTACTATATATGTATATAAGAATAAATAATAATATAAATTAATAAGTTATGGCAATAAAACAACCATCAAAACTCACTCAACAAGAAATAGATTCTCTTAATAAATTACAACAAAGTAATCAACAAATAACTTTTCAATTTGGTCAACTTTCTTTAGAAAAACTTAGATTAGAAGAACAAGAAAGAATATTAAAAAATAGTATTGAAAACTTAAAAAAAGAAGAATTAAAGTTAGCTCAAGAACTTACAAATAAGTACGGAAAAGGAAGCGTAAATACAGAAACAGGAGAGTTTACACCTGTAGAGTAATTCTTATAATTATTTTTTATATTTATGGGCGATTAGATTTTTTTAATCGCCTAACTTAGTTTTAGGTTTATAACTCCTTTTCATATTTATATACGAACAGGCATATTTAATATACAAAATAAATTTTTAAGATGGCAGAACAAATAATTTCACCAGGTGTATTTACCCGAGAAAATGATCAAACATTTTTACCCCAAGGAGTAGGACAAATTGGAGCAGCAGTAATTGGACCTACAAAACAAGGACCAGCTTTTGTTCCTACAGTAGTAAGAAGCTTTGCTGAATATCAAAGGATATTTGGTCCCCAATATGCAGGATCATTTGTACCTCAAACAGTAAGAGAATATCTAAGAAGTGCAGGATCAGTAACAGTATGTAGAGTACTAGCAGGAGGAGGATATGATTATACTACTTCTAATAGATTCTTTTGTTTACTTGCAAGTTCATCAGCAAATGATACATCTACAGAAACAGCACAAAAACTTAGAACAGGAGATCATCCAACAACTTTATTAACCGTATTATTACCTTCAAAAGCAACTTCTACACCAGATTTAGGAGCAGGTTCAGACATAGCTCACAATACATTAACTCCAGATTCTACTTTAGGTACTGGTAGTTTATTATCTGATTTCCGTTTAAGATTAAGAGATACAGCAAATAGTACTATAACTTCTACTGAACTAGCTTTAAGTATGAATCCAGTTCATGATAATTATGTAGAAAAAGTATTAGGAACTAATCCTGAAAATAGTATAACATCAGTAACTGATTATGCAGGTACTCCTGCTTTTGTATATGTTAATTTTAAAAATCTTACTAAAAGAGTATTAGCATCAGGTAGAGGTGAATTGGGAGGATATGGTTCTACAAACCCAGAAAATGTAGGAGCAGAATCTGTAGACAAATTAGGAGGTCTTAGTTCAGGATCTAAATTAATATCAGCTTCTAATATAAGCACAGTATCTTTTAATGGAATAGGAAATACAGAAGGATATAGTCAAGCAACAACTCCATGGGTAGAATCTCAATTTTTAGGAGGTGTAGGATCTAATATAGGAACAACAAAGAAATTATTTAGATTTCATACATTAGCTCATGGAAGTGATTTAAATAAAAAATATAAAATAAGTATAGCTAATTTAAGAGAACCAGCAGATATTGATGGTGAAGAACAATATTCAACTTTTTCAGTAATATTAAGATCATACGGTGATAAAGATACTACACCACTTATTGTTGATCAATTTCCTAATGTAGATCTAAACCCAGAAAGTTCAAGATATATTGCTAGAGTAATTGGAGATAGACATCCATTATATAATGATACTTTAGAAAAAATAGAAATGTTAGGTGATTATCCTAATATATCAACTCATGTTAGAGTAGAAGTAGCAGACACAGTTAAAGCAAAAGCACTTTCACCTAAATTATCTCCTAAAGCATTTGCAGCAGTATATAACCCAATTCCAACTTCTTCTTTAAGTACAGCTATAAGAGGTAAAGCAAAATTAATATTCCCTTCAGCATCATATGAAGGAACACAAACAATAGGTGGAGTTTATAATGAAAGATGTTATTTAGGATGGCAATTTGAAGATAAAGAATCAGATAATAAAAATTTCCACTTACCATTACCAACTGCTTTAGAATCAAATGTATCAGGTAAATTTAGTGTTGAAAATTTCTTTGGCCATGCAGATTCAGGATTATGGACAGGTTCATTAAGTGCTTCACTTGATGTAACAGGAACAAATGGTCCAACAAATTCTCAGTTAAAATTTTCAATTCCTTTCCAAGGAGGTGATGATGGTATAAGACCTGATATTCCTATTAGAGTAGGAAATGAAAGCACTTTAAGTACTGCTTATTTAAATAAAACTAATTTATTTGGGTTTAATGTAAGCTCTACATCAGCTGCAGGATATAAAGGATATAAAAAAGCAATAGATTTATTATCTAATCAAGACCAATATGATATCAATATGTTAGCATTACCTGGTGTAATTCACTCGTTACATTCAAGTATAACTAATAGAGCGATTGATATGGTGGAAGGAAGAGGAGATGCGTTTTATGTCATGGATTTAGACTTATATAACGTTAGTGTAAACACGGCAATTCAAAGTGTTAGTGGATTAGATACAAATTATGCTGCTGTATATTACCCGTGGGTAAAAGTATTAGATACAAGTAGAAATGTACCAGTATTAGTCCCACCATCAGTAATAGTACCAGGAGCAATAGCTGCTTCAGATAGAATAGCTGCTGAATGGTTTGCACCTGCAGGTTTAAATAGAGGAGTTTTAGGAAATGTAAGAGAAGCTAAAACACAATTAACTCAAGCAGAAAGAGATAAATTATATGATGAAAAAATTAATCCAATAGCAACATTCCCTCAAACAGGAGTTTGTATTTGGGGTCAGAAAACGTTACAAGAAAGAGCAACTGCTCTTGATAGAATTAATGTTAGAAGATTATTAATTACTCTTAAGAAATTTATAG
>MDTG01033183.1_pt1 | contig 15590 bp, 12 predicted proteins | sample 811421 | NCBI WGS metagenome assembly MDTG01 (sample SAMN05326645, study PRJNA326480) | marine metagenome | isolation source: seawater | place: Pacific Ocean: South East | collected 2011
CAGCGGCTGCCGCTTCTTCTACAAGCGCTGCATTTTGCTGGGTCATTTCATCCATTTGCACCACGGCGTTGTTCACTTCTTGAATACCGGTGGCCTGCTCGGAACTGGCCGCGGCTATTTCTGACATAATGTCGTTCACCCGCTTAATTGCTGTGACGATATCGGCCATGGTTTCACCAGACTTATTCACCAACACATTGCCATTGGTGATCTTCTCTACCGAGGTTGAAATAAGCCCTTTGATATCTTTAGCCGCTTCAGCTGAGCGCTGGGCTAATGTGCGTACTTCCGATGCCACTACAGCAAACCCGCGTCCTTGCTCGCCAGCGCGTGCCGCTTCTACCGCAGCGTTTAGTGCAAGTATGTTGGTTTGAAATGCAATGCCGTCAATAACACCAATAATGTCAGAAATGCGCTGGGCCGAATCGTTGATTTCTCCCATGGTGTGAACCACTTTTTCAATCACCTTTCCGCCCTCTGATGCTACATCTGAGGCCTGACTGGCCAAGCCTTTCGCTTGGTCAGCGTTTTCCGCATTCAGTTTTACCGTCCCGGTGAGCTCTTCCATAGCCGATGCGGTTTCTTCCAGGCTAGACGCTTGCTGCTCGGTTCTACTTGATAGGTCGGCGTTTCCTGTGGCAATTTCATTAGAAGCGGTATCGATGGTTTCTACCGCATCGTGAATTTTGATGATGGTGTCGCGTAGTTCATCAACAAACTGATTGATTGACTCACCAAGTACTTTAAAGTCGCCATCTAGTGGCTCTTCAATGTTATGCAGCAAATCGCCTTCGGTAAGCTTAGACATTACGGTTTTAATACTGTCTACCGCTACCGTGCGCCCCGTAATATCGGTGGCGTACTTCACCACCCTAAAGGGTTTGCCATTTTGATCGAGTATAGGATTGTACGAAGCCTGAATATAAACCGCATTGCCTAATTTACTAATACGCTTGTACTCGCCACTAGCATAGACCCCTTTGCGTAATTGCTCCCAAAACGCTGCGTACTCTGGGCTGTTTTTAAAAGCAGGTTCTACAAATATGCTGTGATGCTTTCCTTTCACTTCATCTAGGGTATAACCAAGTACCGATAAGAAATTACTGTTGGCATCTAAAATCAAGCCATCTAAATCAAACTCGATAACCGCTTGTGACTTACTTATGGCTGTTAGCTGGCCTTCGAAGTATGCATTTTTAGCTTTTTCAGCGGTAATATCAGTGGCAAATTTAACCACCTTAAATGGTTGCCCGTTGCTGTCTAAAATAGGGTTGTAAGAAGCTTGGATCCAAATTTCACTGCCCCCCTTACCTAACCTTTTGAATTCACCTGTTCGATAGTTACCTGCTTGCAAATCTTTCCAGAATGCAGCGTATTCAGGGCTAAGTTTTACCTCCCTTTCCACGAATGTACTGTGATGCTTTCCTTTTACTTCCTCTAAGGAATACCCCATTACAGTAAGAAAATTATCGTTTGCGGTAAGAATGTTGCCTTGTAAGTCGAATTCGATAACGGCTTGCGACTTACTGATGGCGTTAATTTGCCCTTTATAATCTGCGTTTTGCATTTTCTCAGCGGTGATATCAATAGCAAATTTCACAATGGCGGTTACCTTGCCATTGTGATCAAAAATAGGGTTGTAAGAAGCTTGGATCCAAACGTCTTCGCCTTTGTTATTTACCCGGCAAAACTCACCGCTGTGTGCCTCACCGCTTCGCAATACTGACCAAAAATCTTTATATTCTTGGCTACCGGCGTACTCGCGAGTAACAAACAAACTGTGATGCTTACCTTCAATTTCGCTTTCTGCGTACCCCATGGCAGATAGAAAGTTTTCATTCGCTTTAACAATATTACCGTCGGGAGTAAAAAGAATAACCGCTTGGCTTCGGTTAATGGCATTAACCATACCAGCGCGCTGATCTTCTTGTTCGTTATCGTTCCATTGCACAACATATTGCGCGGGATCTGAGCTTGACGCACTAAGAGCGGTAATATTGAGGGTAAACACGGTCTTGGCCATTTGCGCATTAAGGCTGGCTTCGCGGCACTGCAAAATGTCGTTCAACAGTTGGGTATTTCCCTTTACGATCGTCGATAAATTCTGCCCTTTCAACGAAGCATGACCACCGTGAGTGGATACCGTAAAATCATCAGGGTATTGCTGCGCCAACGTTAAAAAAGCAGGGTTGTGATATACAATATTACCCGCGCCATCAATTACCATAATGCTTGCAGTGCTTGCATCAAGGATCTGCGTTTTTAGCTGCGCCTCGTGCTGCGCAGCTTTAAGCTCATCATTGTTGAGAAAGTTAAACACGCCCATAACCAATTCATCCTAAATTTGCGAAATTTTTTACCGTTGCAGTCTTAGTTGTTACGCGTCTTCGTTAACGCTTTCGGGAGCAACTAAGCCCATTTCTTCGCTGGTGATAAGGCTTTCAATATTCACCAGAATAACCATCTGACCATCTACATCTGCTAACCCGTGTAAGTAACGGCTGTCAAAAGCCACACCAAATTCAGGGGGGGCTAGAATTTGGTCTTCCATTAAACGAATAACATCCGATACGCCATCTACTACAATGCCCACAATGCGATCTTGAATATTCAGCATAATCACGATGGTAAATTCGGTATAAGTGGCCTCGCCAACATTGAATTTAAGGCGTAAATCTACAATTGGCACAATGTCCCCTCGTAAATTAATTACTCCTTTAATAAAGGCTGGCGCGTTAGCAATTTTAGTGACTTGCTCATAGCCACGAATTTCTTTCACGGTTTTGATATCTAAAGCGTAGTGCTCATCGGCGAGTACGAAACTGAGATATTCTTTGTCATCGCCCCCGATAACAGCTTGATGTAATGCGGTATCACTCATGCGAGCATGTCCTCTAATTGACTTGAGGTATATGTAGTTGCGATAGAGTCGGCATCAATAATGAGTGCAACTTTTCCGTCGCCCATGATGGTAGCGCCTGCAATTCCAGCTACTTTTCGGTAGTGATCTTCTAAACTTTTGATTACCACTTGTTGTTGTCCAACTAGGGCGTCAACAAGCACCCCGAAGCGCTTCTTACTGCTTTCAAGTAGCACAACAATGGCTTCGGTAGGTTTTCGGTTGGCGTTTTCTACGTCCATATAATCGTGAAGTGGCACAAGGGGCCAATATTGGTCGCGAATATAAAGTACCGTATCGTTGCCCAACGTTTTAAGCTGACTGGCTGTGGGCTGAAAAGACTCTACAATGTTGAGCAAAGGTATGACAAAAATCTGGTTCCCTACCGACACACACATACCATCAACAATAGCTAGAGTAAGGGGTAGATGGATGAAAAAACCCGAGCCTTCTCCTAATGAAGACTCTATTTCTATGCGTCCGCCAATGGCTTCGATATTTCGTCTTACCACATCCATGCCCACACCACGGCCAGACACATCGGTTACCGCTTCGGCGGTAGAAAAACCAGCTTGAAAGATAAGCTGCCACACTTCGCTGTCTGGCATGTCATCGCTAACGGCTAATCCGTTGGCGTGCGCTTTATCTAAAATGCGTGCCCTATTCAGCCCGCCACCATCATCGATAATACTAATAATGATACTGCCGCCTTTTTGCTCAGCACCTAGTATCACGGTGCCCATTTCTGGTTTTCCGGCAGCACGCCGTTTTTCGGGTAGTTCAATACCATGATCGATACTGTTTCTAACCAAATGCGTTAACGGGTCCACAAGCTTTTCTATCAGACTTTTGTCAATTTCTGTGTGGGCGCCTTGTAAAACCAAATCTACTTTTTTATCTAGCTTGCCAGCCAAGTCTCGAACTAGCCGAGGAAAGCGATTGAATGTCGCGGTCAGTGGTAACATTCTGACCGACATCACCGACTCCTGAATTTCGCGGGTATTGCGCTGTAATTCCGTAATAGCTAGCTGCAAGCGCTCACCTAATTGCCCTTCAACCTCTTCTCCAATTAAAGAGAGCATCGATTGCGTTATCACTAGCTCTCCCACTAGGTTTACCATAGAGTCAATTTTTCTGGTATCCACACGAATTGATGCGCTATCGCGACCAACACTTTTTTTATTTGATTGAGTAGGCGACGCAGAGAGTCTCGTCTTTGGCGGTGCCTTTTTCTGCAATGCTGGGGTTACTTCTGGCGCTTTAGTCGCAATAGGGTCAAGCACAAAAAGCTTAGGGGAAACTACTGCTTTGGGATTGTCAGGTGTCGTATTGTGTTCAGGCAAATCGGATGTATCGAAAAAGCCATAACTGTCATCATTGTCGACTGGGATAGAAATCTGAATTTCTGGTTCATCAAAAAAACCAAAGCCGTCGTCTTCTGCGCTCGCCGCTGGTTCGCTGGGTGTATCATCAAAGAATCCAAAACCATCATCATTTGGTGTCGACAATTCGTTGTCACTGGTTGCGCTCTGCTGGCTGGTATCTAAGGCGGTGTCAGGTTCATCATCAAAAAAGCCAAACGCATCGCTGTCAGGTTCATCTTCAAAAAAGCCAAACGCGTCGCTGTTGGCGTCGCTATGGCTAGAAGCCTCAATATGTGTATCTGTATCTTGTGTTTCTGTTAGCGCTCTTTCCAGCTTAGTAATACTCACTGCAATGGCTTGTTCTGGTACATCTACCTGATCGCGATAGGCCGCTAATGTCGCTTTTAATACATCAAGGGTTTCTAGTAACAGGTTAACGATATTAGTGGTAACAGATAACTCTTGATTACGGGCCTTATCTAACAAGTTTTCCATTACATGGGTAAGATTCATTAAGGCATTGAAGCCAAAAATGCCACTTCCCCCTTTAATAGAATGGGCCGCGCGGAAAATACTGTTTAGTTCTTCCGAGTCAGGCGAGTCTACATCAAGGCTAATTAGCAGTTGTTCCATGTCGTCGAGATGCTCATCGCTCTCGTCAAAAAACACGCCATGAAATTGCTCAATATCGATGCTCATTCTGAATCCTTCCAGGCCGGTATGATGTGAAGAGGATTAGCCCAAAACGCGCTTTGTCACATCTAGCAGCTTATTAGGATCGAAAGGTTTCACCATCCAACCTGTAGCGCCCGCCGCTTTCCCTTTGGCTTTCATCTCTGGGCCCGCTTCCGTGGTAAGCATGACAATAGGCGTGCGATTAAAACCGCTTAAACTACGCAAGTTTTTGATAAGTGTTAAACCGTCCATGCGGGGCATATTTTGATCGGTCAATACAAATCCAAATTGCTGAGACTTACACTTGTCTAATGCTTCTTGACCATCTTGTGCGGTGGTAACTGTGTAGCCAGCACCTTTTAAGGTCATCTCTACCATCTGACGAATTGATATAGAATCGTCGACTACTAAAATATGCTTGCTCATACTTTTTATTCCCTAACTGCCTAAAAGTAATAACTTTTGATGTCAAAATCCTTTGTATCCTAGAATAGCTCTACCTCTCCGGACTGCATGGATGTTGCAGAAACCGGGTTGTGGTCGGTTTTTCCTCGTTGGGCAAGCGCTTGTTGGTAAGCCTTTAATTCAGAAGCAAAAGCCTCCAAATTTTCAGGCTCTAGTTGTTGGAGTCGCTCGATAATAAATTTTACAATATCTTTCGTATAATCAATGTGCTGGCCATTTATATCGCCAAACTGCATACCTCTTATCGCTTTATTTATTGCATCATCTAGTTGTTGTCCAATACCCTCTAGTTGCTTGGTGGTAACTTGGTCTGACTCTGCTTTGCGAATAATGTCTTTTAGCTCTTTACTGATATGGTCTTTGGCTTCAACCACATGGGAAATATCTTGAGAAGCAACAAACTCAGCGGTTTCGGTGAGTTTGTCTACTAAACCTTTAATGTTTTCTACCTGCTTCTTAATAACGTCACTGAACTGGGTTGAACGAGTAGACAGCGCCCGCACTTCATCGGCCACCACGGCAAAGCCTCTTCCAGCTTCACCCGCTCGCGCCGCTTCAATGGCTGCATTTAACGCTAACAAATTGGTTTGGGCTGAAATATCGTCTATTCCACTAAGGGCATCAATAACCGTAGGCATTGCTTGTTGAATGGTTTGTACTTGGCTCATTAAATGCTGTGTTGAAGACGACATTTTTTCAGTGGAATCGATAAAACTCACAAGGGTGCTGTCGGTATCTTGAGCAAAATTGCGCATTTTATTTGAGTAAGCGGTGTGGTTTGTTGCATCGACGCTAAGCAGGGCATCAATACAATTAACCTGTGCTGCCACTAGGTCTTTTAAGCTGGTAAAGGCTTGGCTAAGGGTAACAACCGCATCATCTTGGGTTGTTTTAATAGAAGACAGGTTTCCCTCACATATTGATAGCGAGTGAGCAATTTCTCCCCCTGCTAATGCAATATGATCTTCCACATGAGCTGTGCCGAAATGTGTTTCTTCAACTGAGGAATTGGTATCAGACGACGCGTTCTTACTAGACGCATAAGCGACAAAGCCTATTAGCACCACCGTAAGCAAAATAAAGCCGAAAAGCGCTGAGCCAAAAAAGAACAGCGCCCAAGACGCCAATAGCCCTGCCACTGCGCCAACCAAATAAATATTAGTGCTACTTTCTGATTGTGTAGATGAACTTTCCACGTTTGAATGCAAAAGGATCTCCTTATACCCTGCCACTACTCCTTCATCACTCCAGATTTAACCGAGTGAAATATGCATGACGTGTGTTCAATGTCATAAGGGTACTTACTCTTAAATTAATAAGTAGTAAGTAGGCAACGCGTTAGTCAATGTTAAATACAGTATGGACTAAGCGTAGTACCCAATTTGGAAAGTTGGCAAGTAACGAGATGCGAAAAACTGCTATATGTGCAAAAAACCTATGAAAGTCGGCGAACTGTAGATGTTACCTATGGATATGAACTCAAATAACCTAGTTCAATTACTTAGTGCATGAATACGACTGGTTTTGAAGGCTAAGAACGGCTGAATTCCCCTTGTTCCAAAATTCGGTATTCATACCGATATAACGCGCCCCTGAGGCTGAACGCGTACGCTGCAATATATGAATATTACCTTTTTCAGATAGCTTGATTGTTTCTGGGCTTAAAAAGCGCACTACAATGATTCCTGCGGTTGCACAATTAAACTTATGCGTTCCCGTGGTTGCCGCATCCATTTTTTCATTCTTCGCAGTGTCTTGTGCTGACATTCTTATTAACTTAAGCCTTTGTTTACCGGCGTTATCATAAATAACCAACCAAGTGCCCTTTTGAATTTCGTAACGACTTGCCGTTTCTAACGCTTTTACAAAGCGCTGTTCTTGTGCAGCCATGGCACCTACACATGCACGGCGAGTCGTTACCAATTTAGATGTTGCAAACTCACCTTCTGCTAATTCGCCCGCTTCTAAATTAAGTATGCCTGAAAATTGATTGCAGCCAGTAAAGCCTGAAATTCGATTTTTTGTTACCAACTCCACGGTCATCATACTGCTATCGATAATGCCGCCCATATCGATGCTTTCCACCTGCCAAGTACCGGTTAGGGTAATTGCAGATTCATCGTCGTTCATTGAAGCCCCGTCGGTTGACGTTTCTGCAGGGTTATTACTACAACCAACAATGGTAAAAAGTAGGCTCAATACAATAAGAAGCGAATTACGAAAATGAGAGGGCATTACTAGTCCTTGCCGTTTTAAGATGAAGAAAAAAGATAAAAGTATGAGTGTACAATATTGCGTAGTGTGAGCTGAAAGTAGCAAATATGCTCAATGTTTGGAAGCGATACCTCAAGCAACTTGCAAATAAGAACAATTATCAATAGCATACAGACTCACAACTTTGGTACATACTATGTCTGCCGCTCGCATTTTAATAATAGAAGACGATATAACCCTTAGCGATCAGGTTGCTAGGCTGCTAAAAGAAAAAGGGTTTACCACTACGCAGTGCTTAGATGGCCAGAAAGGCTTGTTAGCGGCGCTGCAGGAAAGCTTCGATCTCATTTTACTCGATATCTTATTGCCCTCGCTCAATGGCTTGGCTGTTTTAAATCAAATTCGAAAAGTTAAGCATACTCCGGTAATGATGATTACCGCCAGTGGTGCTGAACAAGAACGTATTGAAGGCTATAGAAAAGGCGCTGATGATTACTTACCTAAGCCGTTTAATTTTACAGAAATGATGCTTAGGATAGAGGCTCTGTTGCGCCGTAGCCAGCGAGACATAGCTCCCCCAAAACAAGCTTCACAGGTAATTATTGATGAGCTTCAACTTAACCGAATTAAGCAAGATGTTCGCTTTTCAGGGCACGATGTTGAACTCACCCCTATTCAATTTAAGTTGCTATGGGTGCTATTAGAAAACCACCATGAAGTAATGACCAAAGCCTTCTTATATCAAAGCGTGCTTAACAGGCCGTTCAGCCGTTACGACAGAAGTTTAGACATGCACATTAGCCGTGTACGTAAAAAGCTAGTAGAAGCAGGCATGCCGCCAGAAAGGCTTTCTACCTTGCATGGCAAAGGCTATCGCTTCTCATGAAGTACACCCTGTTTTGGCGCTTATGTACTGTTATTGCCGTTGGCACAGTGTTGTTATTTTTAGCGATAGATTGGCTGACTAACCACACTGAATCTAGCATGAGCTTTATTGCCAAGGAACATCAAGAGCAATTACTTGCTTATGGTAAAGAAGCCGATGACATTATGCGTAATCAAGGTGAACAAGCCTTATCTCAGTGGCTAAAAGACCTTCAAGAAAAAGAAAATACGTGGGTAGGGGTAGTGAGATCTAATCTTACTCCTATGGCAGGCTCTTCCGTTTACAAACCTTTTTTCGACCGCTTTCAATATGGCAGAAGTGTTGAGTGGAAAATACACCTCTATTTTCAACAAAACCCTGTAATGGAAGTTCCCTTTCTTGATGCTAGCACCCACCTATTAATTGAATTACCCCAGCGTATGCGCCCGGGTGCAATGTTGCTGTACGCCAATGCCTTACTACAGATTGCGCTGCCGCTAATATTACTGTGCATATTGAGTTTAGTGTTATACCGCCACGTAATGTCGCCGTTAAGAAAACTCGAAAACGTCACCAAATCGTTCAGTGCAGGTCATTATGATGTAAGAACTAATGCGTCGCTGCTTGAGCGTAATGACGAACTTACCCGCTTAGCCGTTACTTTCGATAAGATGGCCGATAGAACCAGCAAACTTATTTATAATCAACGTCAGTTGCTGGCAGATTTATCTCATGAGTTACGCACACCGCTAACGCGCATCGATATGGCGGTTGACTTTGTAGAGCAACAAATTAACCCGCAACAAGCATTAGCGCGACTTCGCTACGAAGCATCTACCATGCGAAACTTAGTTGAAGATACCCTTACTCTTGCGTGGTTGAATACCGAGTCTCCACAGTTAAATACTGAAGACTTCGATTTGGTGGAGTTAATTCAAGTTATTTGCGAAGACGCCCGATTCGAATACCCTGACAAGAGCCTTGTTAGCACGCTGCCAGAAAAAGCGCCGTTAACTCAAAGCAGCCAAATAGCATTGGGGCAAGCGATAGAGAATATTATTCGTAACGCATTGCGCCATACCCCCGAAAAATCGGAAGTTGAAGTACTGCTCACCATCACCGAGCAGGGTTACCTGCTATGTGTGAAAGACAATGGCCCCGGTGTGCCCGAACATATGCTTGGTGACATCTTTAAGCCTTTCTTTCGGGTAGATAAAGCCAGAGCATCAACAATTGAGAGAAAGGATTCATCGCAAAGCACTGGCTTTGGTTTAGGTTTGGCGTTAGCCCACCGGCAAATTGAAGCCGTGGGCGGCACTATTAACGCACAGAACTATACTGATGATGCCCGTGGCTATAACGAAGACGCCAGTGGCTATAACGACACTGCCCAGAACTATAATGAGGACGCCAGTGGCCATAACGACAAAGGCACGCAGCGCAGCGGGCTAAAAATTCAAATTGAATTACCTCGCTCATCGGCCACTGCTCTTTAAGATTCACGAGTACCCTTTGCACGACCGACTCTTTAACTACGGGCTATGTTTAAACTTCTAAATCGGCGCTGTGAATCCTCGTTTTAATTAAGAGTTTTAATTAACAGTTTTAATTAACAGTTCTGACTAATCGTATTGGCGCAACCGTTTGGGCTCGCTGACTAATCTACGCCACGCCAACACAATGCCCGTATATACCAGCACGCACGCTAGCAATGACACCAATCCCGCCACCGTTTGGCCAATAACCCCGAAGTATTCACCGGTATGTAGAAAGCGTGCCGTACCCCACGCTTGCCCGCCAAGAGACCAATCTTGTTTTCTTAGCACCTGGGTTACTTCGGCTGTTTGGGTGTCGAAAAAAAGCGAATAAGCGAGCTCTTGCCTATGCCCTATGCTTTTATCAATGAAGAAACGGGCTTCGTGTTTATGCTCACCTATTTCCATCCACATTGAATACCAGTCTTCGTACTCATTCGCATTGGCGTGTTGCTGGGCTGCTTTAAAGAGCGTTTCATAAGGCACTATGTCAGCCGCTAAGCTGGTAATTTCCTCATGTTGCTCTCGGGCAGGCACACTTTCACCAAAGGCGCCGTATATGGCTTTATTGGCCCAATCGAAATGGAAAATAGTGGCAGTTAACGCAATAACAAACAGCGGTATTAAACACCAGATACCGAAGACGAAATGCCATTGCCGATTTCTATGATGTGAATTTTGATAGGTTTTGGGTAATAGGATTTGCTGTTTAAAGGCTCTTAAATTGAAACGCTTGGGTAGCCATAAATAAAGGCCACTTACGATCAAAAAGATAAACACAAGATTGGCGTAAGCCGTGATGTTTTTGCCCACCACGCGATAGTCACCTGCAAGTGATAAATAGCGATGAAAGTCGGTGACTACATGGAAAAACTTCCCCACCGTGCTTTCGCCTTCTCGAAGAATTTCGCCGGTATAAGGATGTAGTAAAAAGCTGTGCCGCCCCGCCCATGCAGGAATAGCCGCGCCTTCTTGGTTTACCCAACGAACATAAATATGCGGTTCATTAGGTTTAAGCGCTTGCAGTATAGACACCACTTCATCGGTGCTGATACGCGCCCTAGCGGTGCTAATGCGCGCGCTAACGGCGCTATGCGCTTGTGTATCAGTGTACTCGCCTATGTGCTCGCCTTCATGTTGAACAACCGCTTCACCCACATGTGTAGACGATTTTGAAGGCTCTACATCGTGCAGCCTTTCACTGAACTCTACAATTTGCCGTTCATAGGTTAGTAATACGCCTGTAAAAGACATACATAAAACAAATATGCCGGCAATTAAGCCGGCAATAAGGTGGGCCCAAAAGACCCACTTCTTTATAGATTTAGCACTCATAACTTACGCGTACTAGAAGTTATAAGATACTGATAATCTAATATCTCTACCTGCTTCATGGGGGCCAATAACTGAGCCAAACACTTCGCTGTAGTCACCCACACTTGAATGGTCGATGTAGTACTCATCAAACAAGTTAGATACCGCTAGGTTAACAAGAATATTGCTTGTGGCCTGCCACTCACCATACAAATCTACAAGGGTGTAGCTTGGTTTATTTAGGCTGTACAAACTGTCTGTCCAACCCAAATCAACCGCTTGATGCAAGGTATCAATATCAATAGACCTAACCTGTCTAATGCTAGTACCCACACTGATATCGGCGTTAACGGCGTAATCTACGCCAACTACGATAGTATCGCCGCGGCTATTACCTAAACCCACAAACTCATAACCGTTCAAATCAATAGACGAATAATCAACGTTGTAAATACCCTCTCTTGGGTCAAGTTCACTATCAGCAGTTGAGAAACCAAAGAAAAAGTCGAATGAATCTACGCGATAGGCAAGGTCGAATTCAATACCGCTACTTTCCACGCTACCGATGTTATTGAAGACAGAGTTTCCTTCATAACCTTCAAAAATCACATCATCTAGGGTTGAGTTATAAACGCTTAATCTCGCATTTAAGTTGTTCGCGCTGTATTCAATTGAGGCTTCAATGTTTTGTACCGTTTCTGGTACCAAATCATCAGCAACCACAGGAATGTCTGAGCCATCATAAAGGTAACCGTCGATAGTGAAACCATCACCAATCTCTTTTCCTCTGGCCGCTTCGGCATAACCTAGCCCTAAGGTCCATGCTTCGGTAAGCTGATAAGCAACGCCTACATTGAAGCTTAGTTCAGAGTCGTCTAACGAGGCTTCGCTGTCGGTAACTGGCGTACCGTAATACTCTTCAAGCAGAATACGTTGCTGGAAGTCGTAATCGTCGTAGCGCACACCGTAGCTAAGTAATAGTTCAGGGGTAATATCGCTATAACCTTGAGCATAGATGCCCATTACGCTGCTTTCTTCTGCGTTATCTGTTGTACCGCCAGCAGAGCCACTTGTAACTTCGTCACTGCGGTAATCTACCCCATACACAAACTTATGCTTGGCAGTTTCACTGGTATTACGAATATCGAAACCGTAAGTATCTATTTCAGCTAACCAGTTAAAACGACCACCTTGAAATGACGAATCGGTTTGATAGGCCGTGGCTTCTAGGTACACCATATCGCTATGCGCAAAACGGTAGTTTGCTACGTAGGTATCACGCTGTGCTTCACTTGGGTAAAGTGCTGCACCTTCTAATACTACCCAGTTAGGGCGGGCAGAAAACTCACCTTCTTCATCACGTTGTTCAACACTTAGCGACAAGTAGTGGTTTTCAGCAATATCACCACTGGCTTTAAGGAACAGCATGTCTTGATCGGCTGCTGTACCGTATATTTCGTTTCCGTCGCCATCTTCCATGTTATCGCGATCAACCGTGCTGTAATAACCTAGCACACCCCAAGTATCACTTAGCTTACCGTAAAGGCTACCGCTATAGCGTGTGCCGTCGTTCGAAAAGTAGCTTGCTTTAACACGGCCACCAAATTGCTCGCCTTCAGCTAAAAGGTCGTCAGCATCTTTGGTTTTAAATCGAATTGAACCGCCAATTGCGCCAGGACCACTAGTTGCTTCACCAGCGCCTGCTTGCACATCAATTTGCTGGAGTAAATCTGGGTCGATAGTGACACGGCCAATATGGTGAAACAGGGTTGAAGTTTGCTGCGCACCATCTACGGTAACATTTAAATAAGCGTCTTCTAGGCCACGGATATATATCTTTTGCGCTACGCCTACCGAACCACCGACACTAATTGAAGGCGAGTTGCGAAATATATCAGCGAGATCATTAGCTTGGTATTGCTCGATGTCTTCAGCAGTAATGCTTAGGTTTGTTGTAGCACCTACTACCGAAATTTTTTCGACAGAAACTGTTTCTGCAGTATTAGCTTCGTCGGCCTCTTGCGCTTGGGCATAGGAAAACGCGCTGGATAGTGTGCAAACCGCACTAATGAACACTAGTTTTTTCAAGGAAAGCTCCGTTTAAATGTTTAGTTATTCTAAATACGAAACATTCTCATTTACTTCACGCTGAAAAGGTAGTGTTTTTACAATTGTTACATTTAGCCACATGCACTAGATTTTATTATCTTTTTGCACCGCTTTCAGGTAAGTCGCCAGACTTTTCTCTTTATCGTCTTTATACCTTTTATCTTGTACAGAAAATTCTGATATTCGATCTAGCCGAAAACTCCTAAATGCGCCGCGAAGCTCACACCAACCAGCCAACAGCCAAATTGGGCTAAATGAAATAAGTGCTAAAGGTCGTATTACGCGAACAGTTTTTTTGCTATTAAGGTCCAGATAGTGAAATTGCACAAATTGCTTCCGCCTTATGCACTCCCTGACATCAGTAAAGTTCACCTTCCAAGGTATCTTGTAGCGGCTTGGCGCTGAAAAAGTACTAATTTGATGAAGTTCATTAATTAAGGCCGCGGGAAGTGTAGCCTGTATTTTCCGATACGCGCTTTGTGCTTTTTGAGCAAATTTTTCATCTGTCCAGTTACTCACCATGCCTATCCCCAAAGCAATTGCTTCTAGTTCGTCAGCGTCAAACATAATGGGGGGAAGATGGTACTTTTTATCAATTACATACCCCACTCCGGCCTCACCGAAAATAGGAATACCTGAGTCAATCAAGTCTTGAATATCTCTGTAAACAGTACGAAGACTGACTTCAAACGTGTCTGCTAAGGTTTGCGCAGTTACAGCCTGATGCATTCTTCTTAAATGATGAACGATGTTGTTTAATCTGTCGGCTTTACGCATAAGACGCTATGTAAACCTAATCAGTGAGTGGCGTTATTTTAAATAAACACTACTGACATTAACTGTCAGTAGTCAATGGCTACTATGTGGTTGCGACACTTAATCACTTAGGAGAAAGACATGATTGGATACGTAACAATTGGAACAGCCGACTTAATAAAATCAGGTGCGTACTACGACGCCTTACTAGGCACAATAGGCGCTACACGTTTTATGGAAGAACCCAATTACTTTATTGCGTGGTCACGTTCACAAAACGACGCTTCGCTTGCAGTCTCATTACCCTTTAACAAAGAACCGGCCACGGTGGGAAATGGCACTATGGTTGCCATCGTATTAGAAACCCCAGAACAGGTTAAGGCCTTCTATAACAAAGCCATTGAATTAGGAGGTACAGATGAAGGTACACCCGGTTTTCGCCCTCAAGAGGCAGATTCAGGCTTCTATGCAGGTTATTTTCGAGACCTAGATGGTAATAAACTAAACGCGTTTTGCATGGTTGAAGAATCTGTATCAGGTAAGCGTATTCTATAAATAGTATTTTATATGTTGAAGAAGCTTGGTCACTGTGGCGCAGTTTCTGCTGCGCTATATTGATTAAAGGAGATTAATAATGCCCAAAGTATCACTTAGCTTGCCGCAAAGGCTACCGCTATAACGTGTATCGTCATTAGAAACGTAGCTCGCTTCTACTCGATCACCAAAACGCTCATCGTCAGCCACTTGCGTTTGGGCATGGAAAACGCGCTGGATAGTGTGCAAACCGCACTAATGAACACTCGTTTTTTCAAGGAAAGAACCGTTTAAATATTTAACTATTCAAAATACGAAAAGCGCTCATTTGCTTCACACTGAAAAGGTTGTGTTCCTACAGTTGTTACATTGTGAACTGAGAGAGAGTTTGGAAGGTTACTTTTGTTCGTCTTCAGGCTGAGTATTTTGCTCTTCGCCATTCACTTGCTCAGCTAGCTTTTCTCGCTCGGCTTTAGAAACATAAGCCGGCTTATTACTCTTATGAATTTTAGCATTCGCTTTTTTATCTTTTTTCTGTAGTTTTTTAATGATTTTTTTACGACGGTTCATATCCAATTACCTCAACAGCCTCTCTAGTTCGACCTATTATACAGGGTTTACGATTAAAGCTGCCAATATGCGTATTTGCAAAGAGGGCTTCTTGAATAATGGTGCCTCGACCTGGGATTGTAATGCGCGGTGCAGCCGCAGGGGCACGCCAGCGTGTTCCGCTAACTTGATACAATAGCCTAGATCAAAAAAGCCCCGCATTTTCATGCAGGGCTCTCTGAATAATGGTGCCTCGACCCGGGATTGTAACGCGCGGTGCAGCCGCAGGGGCACGCCAGCGTGTTCCGCTA
>MDTG01347780.1_pt1 | contig 15590 bp, 8 predicted proteins | sample 811421 | NCBI WGS metagenome assembly MDTG01 (sample SAMN05326645, study PRJNA326480) | marine metagenome | isolation source: seawater | place: Pacific Ocean: South East | collected 2011
ATCATCAAGGCCACACAAGAACGACTCGACAACATCTCTGTTGAGAAGCGACCTTGCCTCTTCCAACAGAACGGTGAACCTGATGGGCCTGAACTCTGTGATTGGGATGATCTTGGCTTGAAGATGACGCTAACCGGGCCGGTTCCTATCACCAACTCAGTCACTGAATTTTCCTTCCGCTTGTTTTGGGAAATATTCCCTCTTGCCGTTGTACTCGTAGCAATCGGTCTGTTTGTCTTCCATTCTGATTTGTTGCAGGCAGGAATCTCCGGTGTGCGTCCACTTCAGGGGATGAAGGTCGTAATTATTGCAGGTCTTCCAACCCTATGTGCTGTATTCTGGACGTTGGGAATTATTGGCGCCACCAATTATGAAGTGACGATGACTGTTATTATCGTGGGTCCGATTCTTCTTGCGCTTGGTGTTTCGTATGGGTTGCACATTACCAATCGTTACGCCGAGGAAGAAGGAAGTCGTACACAGAAAATGCAAGCTTCGATGAAATCGACGGGTCGTGCAGTCTTCTTGTCCGCAGTTACAACCGTCATCGGTTTCATTTCCCTCGTTTTCACGCCGATGGCACCAATTCAAACTGTTGGTATTGCCCTCTCGGGAGGTATCGTTATCGTTTACATTCTTACGATGTTTATGGTGCCAAATTTGACCTTAATCCTCGATTTACGTAAACCAAAACATCCTCCGCTCAAGGTCTTCGACGCCGCAGTCGATGTTCCAGTGAAACGAAACTCTGTTGTTATTGGAGTCTTCCTTCTTTTCGTTCTGGTTTCAGCCACTATCGGTCAAGCGAATGTTGAAGAGAACATTGACCTACTTGGAATGGCTCCTGAAGGAGAGCAACCGGTCATCAAAATGAAGCAATACAGTCGTGAATTTAATGCTGGTCAAATAGGGATGGTTTTGGTGCATGCGAATATTTCTGGTGACGTCACCGATGATAGTCCTTACAACGACGACCCTGCAAGGAATCTTCAGGAAATTGAGCAACTTGAACGCGACCTTAATGCCGTGGAAGACGCTTCTGCTGTATCGGTAGTTTTCTTGATGAAGGCAACAGGAATTGCGCCATCATTCTCAGGCGAGCCTGTTCTTGAAGAAATTGAAGAATTACCGCTTTATGATTCACTACCCCAAGAATTCCGTGACGTCTTGGAATTAGGACTCAAACAAGAACAAAATGAAGGTTTTACATTTTGGGATTTACTTACTACTCCTGAACAATTCGGCCTACCTGGCACGACACAGAGTCAAATTTTCTTACTCGATGTTTTCTATTCATCCCTCACCAAGGAGATGCGTGAGATTTTCATCAATTCAGAGTATGATCGTTCACTCATCTACATCGACATGCCGTTCCTTCCCGTTGCCGATACTGCTGTTGCTGTCGATCAAATCAACGAACTCTCAGAACGGCCGATGGGCGCATATCCTCAAGAACGAGCCGAAAAAATCACAGGAGTTGCGGCCACGGCCATAGAAGTGAATAAATTGATTGTTGATTCTCAGTGGTATTCACTGGGATTCGCCATTGTACTGACCATTATGGTCTTGGCGGTTGTGTTTAGAGATATTCGATACTCCTTGCTGACAACATCGCCAGTTATTGCTACCGTGGCGTTGCAATGGCTTGTCATGTGGCAAATGGATGTCCCGTTGTCCTTAGTTACGGTCATGATCGGTTCCATCCTCGTCGGCGTTGGTGTGGATTTCTCGATTCACATTGCGAATCGTATACGTGAATTGGGCGGTGGTATCGAGGCGATACGTTCTGCTGCCGTCGGAACGGGTATGTCGTTGTTTGAGGCTGCAGTTGTAACATCCTTGGGTATGTTTACTGCCTATCAGATTCCGATACCTGAAATTAAACCATTCGTTACGGTTATTCTCATTTTATTATGGGTTGCAGCGGCGAGCGCGTTGCTGTTGCTTCCTGCAATATTTGTTACACTTGAGAAATTAGGCATTGGTGTCGTTGGTGGCCCATCAAGTATGTCGAAACGACTTGGACTTGGTAGGATAAAAGCCGATGACCCTGATGTGTTGGAAGCCGTGCTTGTGGTTGATTCCAAGAACAGAGAAGCGTGGTGAAGCCAAGCAAAGGGATAAGACCTGTATCTCCATCAAAGAGCATGGTCAAGTATTGGCTGATGAAGTCAGAACTCGATGTCTATCCATATTCCCAGCTCGTTGCGGATGGCAAGACGCATTGGGACGGGGTGCGTAATTATCAGGCAAGAAACATGATGCGAGACGATATGAAGATTGGTGATCTTATCCTCTACTACCATTCGAATTGCAAACCACCACATGTCGCAGGGATTGCTCGGGTTTGTCGAGAAGGGTACGGAGATTTTACCTCTTGGGATTCTGCTTCGAAATATTTCGATGAAAAATCGACCCCAGACAATCCACGATGGTTCATGGTCGATATCGAGCCTGTTTGTGTGTTTTCAGAAATTGTTGGTTTGGATGCTGTACGACAAGAGGAACAACTTGCAGACATGTTGTTGATTCGACGTGGTCAGCGCCTTTCAATCCAACCTGTTCAGGAACATGAATTCAGGCATATCTGTACGATGGGTGGCATTGAATTTTCACAACTGAAGTGATACTTATGAAACCACTCTCAGCAACACGTCGCTCCCTTGACATCGAGTATGCAATACGGGATGTTGTCGTCCCTGCGACGGAGTTAGAGGCTCAAGGACATTCGATTATCAAACTCAACATTGGTGATCCAATCGCGTACCCTGGTTTACCGACGCCACCTCATATGGTCGATGCATTTGCAGAGGCACTCCATTCGGGACGTAATGGCTATTCTCCCTCCTATGGATTGCCTGAATTGCGTGAAGCAATCGCTCTGGACGAATCAAACAAAGGATGGTCTGCGGATTCAAACGATGTCTACGTTTGCCATGGTGTGACCGAAGCACTCCAGATTCTTTTCCAAGCAACGTTGGAAGAAGGCGAACAAGTCTTAGCTCCAGGCCCACATTATCCCCCATACATGGCCTATCCGCAGATGTATGGGGCTGAAACAATCGAATATCGTCTTAACTCAGATGACGGCTGGTCGTTGGATTTTGACGATATTCTTTCGAAGATGAACGACAAGGTTCGCTTATTCGTCCTCATTAATCCAAACAATCCAACAGGGGCTGTCGTTGGCCGTGAAGAAATTGAGCGATTGCTTGAAATTTTGAAACCATATCCAAATTGCCTCATTGTTGCCGATGAAATCTATGATGGTCTTGACTTTTCAAATCGGCATGTCAGTGTTGCCAGTTGTTCTGATACGCATCCTGTTGTGGTTATGAATGGGGTTTCGAAAGTCTACTACGCTCCAGGATGGCGAATAGGCTACATGGCACTTCACGATCCCCGCAAGACGTTGTCCTCTGTTCGTGATGGCATAGAACGAATTCTTCGTTCAAGATTATGTGCTTCAACTCCAGCACAACTTGGCTTTCTCGCAGGTCTGAATGAAGATCGCTCATGGATGGATCAGTATTCAAACATTGTCAAACAACGACGTGATGTATGCCTTGAACGCATTGCAAACATCGATGGTTTGGAAGTCGAACAACCCGATGGAGCCTTCTACATGTTTATTCGATTAACAGATGAAAAATGGAAGAAAAATGACAAGGATTTCGTCCTACAACTTTTGCATGAAGAGCATGTCCTCCTTGTCCATGGTTCTGGGTTCAGTAAAGACAAGGGGCAAGGGCACGTACGTCTAGTATTCCTGCCAGATATTCCAACACTGCATACTGCCTTCGATCGTATTGATTCCTTCCTCAAACGTCATCGAAGCAATTGACGAATGACGGCGAAGTATTCATGACGAATAATCATCACGAACGCATCATGCGGAAAGCATTTGCAGGGCTTCTATTCACTGCAATCGCCTTCATTCCGCAAGCTTCTGCATCATCAATCGCGCAACCTACGGAATTTGACGTGGTCTATCTGTACCCTCTTTTATCTGCCCTGTTTATCGCTGGGCTGCTATGGAAATTCTTCGTTCCAAGACAACTTTCTGCCCTCCAAGTTGCGTTTGAAATCGACGATAATTTGTATGAAGTTCACCGGCTCACTCGAACGGTTGATGATGCTCGTGACATCCTCCAACAAGGGCGTGTAGCCTTTGGTGTTGGTCTTTACATGATGGGTATGCTCGGTGTTCTTCTCCTCATCGCTGAACTCCTGTTCCAACCTCAGATTTACTTTGAACCAAATTTGTGGATCATTGGTTTGTTTGTACTCATCCCGATTCTCATTTCTCCATGGGAAACGATGAATGCACAACTTGCAGGCAAAGGCGATACACGAATCGGAGCCACGACCATCGGCACTGGTATCAGACGTATCTTCACACTCGCCGTTTTGGTCATAGCCACATCGATTACGATCATCTATGGTATGAATCAAAACGATGGCGCCATTACACCCGTTTGGCTTGCCGTGACAATGCTGGTCTTCATGGCTCCAACAATCCTCGCCTATGGGCGAATCATGGGCGCGTCTTGGAACATGCTCTTGCTGAACAAATGGCGAACGGCAAATGGCCGTCAAAATCCCATCGATCCAGATAAACCCTCTTTTGTTAATCGCTTATTTTCACTTCTTCTCGTCCTCTTCTTGATCACGATGCCAATCACAGCGCTCAATGGCATTGTCACCGTTTTTCACGTACTTTACAACAAGCCGGCCAACGCAGAAGAGATTCTCAATTTTGGAGGAATCATCGGTCATTCAATCTATGAGCGAATCGATTTAATTTCTGAAATTTTATTCCATTGGGAATTCATCAAATCAATGCCACAATTTTTGTCCTTTTACCTTTCGTTAAACATCGCTATCGTTGGACTTGCGTTTATTTTCGAGTTAACTCGCAACCTGATTTTAGGAGGCCAGACCTTCGGTGGAATGTTTGGTGTAACGCTCGATACGCCTCGGGAAATTCGAACCGAAGAATCAGCCCAAGGACGACAAATCGCTTTCGCATTTGCAGGCTTCTCAGGCTACACTGTTCTCCTTCTGATACTTGTTTGTTACAAAGAATTCGGAGATTTGATGCCGTTCACATCAAATCTTGAGAACCGTGGTTTTAACGAAGAAATGCGTTTGCTTGCAACATGGATGTTTATTGCAGTTGGCAACGCTATTTTCCTGTTCACCTGGCTTCTATCCATCGCACGTTTTGCTCCACTTCGTCAGATTCGATTTGATTTGGACCCAGAAGAACGTCGAGAAGGCGCTGTTATGTTTGCAGGCGGTGACTGGATGCGTGAATTCATTGACGATGCTGCACTGCAAGAAGACCTCGACGGATTGATTCGATTTCAGAAACAATCGATCGAGGGCGATCAATCGCTTGTCCGTCATGAAAAGGCACGAGCTAAGATGTGGGAATCTGCGATTCGTGGTTTGTGGCCGAAATCGATTGAAGAAGCAAAGAAGGTTCTCGCTCAATCCGGCGGTGATGATGATGAGGCAAGAATGCTCATTGCAACAGGTTACATTGCAACTCGACGACTTGATGCGGCACGTGGTGCGTTGCGTGGCCTTCAGCAACCAGAAGGGTACGATGAGCCTGAACTTCTCGCATTCATTTGTGAGTGGATTGACCCATGGCATGGTAGTGTCGACGAAGATGACTTATGGGATTGGGAAAACAACTCCACCATCGATCATCTTAATGAAAAGATGAGAATGCTTCGTTATTGGGCGCCCTCATACTCAAAGGAAGCACCACAACATACCGACCGAATTTCGCTCGCTTCTGCATTGTCAAATGTTGCAACATTACGGATGCAACGAAAGCATGATGAAGCCTTGGAATTGGCACTCGATACAGTTAAACAAGACCCTCTCGGGGTTCGACCTCGTATTGCAGCATCCTTGTGTTTACTCGATCGTGGAGATTGGCATCAAGCGCATTCAATCTACAAGGAGTTGCGAGAGAGTGATGTCAACGATCCTCGCGTCAAAGCCCTGTCTGTTATTCTTGGGCATGAAGCTGATGCGCAAGATATTGAAGTATCATTGGTTCTCGAAAAAGGAAAATCACTGCGCCGTTGGTTGGATGATGCCCCAGTCAATCCGGTAGCAGGTTTGGCTACCAAAGGTGGTATCGATGAAGCAATCAATGCCAACGTCATGATTGTGAGTCATGAAGCCGTGCGTCGTGGTATGACGCCGCGCTATTCTCCATCCTTCATTTATCGAGTTGTGCAATTCATGCTTTTACCGATGATTTTCATCGTTGTTGGTATCGGTCTCGATTCAATGTATGGTCCTGCTGAGGGCGTTGTTGCAGCAGGGACATTATTCGTTCTTCAATTTGGCATGCATCGATTCAATCGGCAACAACGGAAACAAATCAAGCATCGAGATCAACGATCGTTGGTTGATTATGCTCGGATGATGAAGCGTTCAAAGGTTAAACCGAGTCGTGAAAACATTCCGGTGGGTACACATCTTTTGCTCTCCGGCATTCTCGTAACTGTCAACGGTGTGGTGCTCGATATTGGCCTACCAGGATGGCTTACGGAGCGCTTGCCAAAGGATTCCGATAAAACCATTCGTTCGAGATTGAAGCGAAATGCACTTTCAATTTCGAAAAACCGGCCCGGAAAATTATCCACTCTTACCACAGGATGGTGGCTTAAGCGTCCGAAGGAAGAAGGTGCAGATGTGCCTGCTTTGGAACGGCTTGTCGGCCCCGTCGCTTATCGAGGACGCCAAACGATGGTCCAAAAGAAAACTACGAGCCTCAACAAGAGCACGATGTCAAAATCGAATCGAACACCGGTGGCGGACTTGAATCTCTCGAAGAGAAACGTTCCAACACACACAATTGCGAGTGAGCGTTCGACCTATTCAGGTCCTCGTCGACCAGGTCAGCGACGTAATTGAGGCGAATGCTTCACAGTATTCATGAACCTGCTTTGATTGGTATTTATTATGAGCAATCGTTCACCAAGGGAATCCGTCGATGCAGTTCTTGCCGCAACAAAACAAAGTTCTCGGTTGTATGGGCACGGTCTTGGTATGATCGCATCTGAAAACATCATTTCACCCAATGTCAAGCGGGCGATCAATTCTGACCTTCATGGACGTTATGCTGAGGGTTTACCTGGGAAGCGATACTACCAAGGTTGTGATGATTTTGATACCATCGAAGGTATTGGAATCGATTTGGCCAAGAAAGTTTTTCAGGCCAATTTTGCGAACATTCAATCTACATCTGGAACGGTTTCAAACATCGGTGCTCTCAAAGCATTGGCAAAGCCAGGCGATTCAATCACCGCGGTTTCAACAGCTGATGGCGGTCACATTTCGCATGCTCGCATGGGCGCTGTTGGATTGCGGGATCTCAACGTCTCAACGTATCCTTGGGATGAAGAACGTATGGAGCCCGATATTGATGCATCATGCAAACTCATTCGAGACGTTCAGCCAAAAATTACCCTAGTCGGCCAATCGGTGTTTCTATTTCCTACTCCGCTACGAGAGTTGGCTGACGCTGCACACGAAGTTGATTCGACAGTGATGTACGATGGTGCCCACGTATTGGGTCTGATTGCAGGAGGAGTCTTTCAAGACCCACTGCGTGAAGGCGCTGATGTGATGACGGGATCTTCGCACAAGACCTTCCCTGGGCCGCAAGGTGGATTCCTGTTGTCTTCGAGTGAGGATCAAACTTTTCATCGTCGCTTAAACAATGCCATGTTCCCGGGTGTCTGCTCCTCTTATCATCTCCATCATGTTGCGGGTAAAGTGGTTGCTCTTGCAGAATTTGAAGCGTTTGGTCAAGCATACGCCAGCGATATCGTTCGCAATGCCAAAGCGTTTGCATCTTCCCTCGCCAGCGAAGGGTTCGAAGTGCTTGCCGAATCAAGAGGTTACACTGCATCGCATCAGGTGTTGACCCGCCATGGAGAAATTGATTCAGGCGCAGGTGCAAGAGCCGCCAAGAGACTTGAGGATGCAGGCATTATTACAAACATGAATATGTTGCCAGGTGATACAAAAGCGATGTCACCCTCAGGTTTACGCTTAGGCGTTCAAGAACTTACTCGTGTTGGCATGGGCATTCGCGAAATGAACGAAGTTGCATCTCTCTATGCCCGGGCATTACTCCATGATGAAGACCCGAAAACCGTTCGTCAGGATGTTCAACATCTCAAATCAGACTTCCAACATGTACACTATTGCTTCGATTCAGAATCGCTTCCAGCCTATGAGGGGATGTGAGTTTTATCGATTCACAGGGCATCGACGCATCCAATGGTCGATTGCACGATACGCTCATTGGGGACATCATTGTTTGGAAACAGCATGAATTTCATACGTGGTGGAATACATTTGAAAATCTTATCAATCAACCCATGAGTCGTGTATTTGTCAACGCTTTCGTTGATTCGCTGGAACTGAGAGGCCCATTGAGTGAAAAACGGGGGTTGTTTGCAAAAAGAAAATTCGACAAGGAATTGAAAGTTCTGTGCAGGAAACTCGGTTGGGGATTTGTTAGCCTAAAAGAAAAATGTGTAACTCAGAGTGCTCATCCTCTCCTTTCGGTAGCCCTTGCTCAGTACACTCTCGAGTTGTATGAGAAATGTCGATACAAGGTTCGTTGGATTGAACCGCAACCACAAATGGTTCGACTCGAACTCGATATTTCAAACAGTTTACCCTCTCCGAACGTTCATCAGGTACCGCCTTGGTCAAATAATGTGCATCGTGAACTGAATGATGCACACTTCCCAGTGTTGGACATCGTCAATGAATATGAATTGAAACTCGATGGTGAGCGTGTGCTTCTCGTGCCTCTCCAGGCGTTCGAGCGTTTTCTTGTTGCGTGCAAACCATACACTTCTTCCTCGAGTGCGGTGTGGTTTGAATCAAACATGACGATGGTGGATTCCGATCGACACCTTCTTGAAACAACAATCAAGTCTGTCGCATCGATGTTTCTTCAAAGCAATAGGCCTGTATACATCATTGATGAATCAAGTTGGCAGTCATACATCGATCACTATCTCTGCGAGTATGGGTGGGGCTCGTTCCATGTGATGATGTACGATCAAAAGACGCTTGAATTCCATGCATCGTTGATCAAAGGACCTCTGTTACCATTCACGCTTGGAATTCTATGCGGTATGTGGGAACGAGCACATGGACGAACCTATCGAGTCTTTCTCAACGAAGAAAATGATATTTTTCGTGTAAAAATACACTCGTTCTTGGACTACCAAAATACGTAATATTGCCATACATTCATCTTTTTTCATTGAGCAAGTAAGGTCAAGGTTCATAACCGAATCATGTCGTGCTGTAGATAGTCAAGAAGCGGAGGCTATGTTCTATGTCACTGAATCACAACCAAATGGCGTATGCCGCAATCATTTCAACACTTATTTTTGGGTCGCTTTTCGTAGGTATCAGTGGATTTTACCAAACCTCAGAAGGCGTGGGTGATTTTGACAGCGCTGCAGAAGAAAACATCAACACAGATACGGAAGTTAGCTCCGGTGAACCAACCGATACAGATAATGATGGACTTCCAGACGTTCTCGAAGAATCTCAATATGGTACCGACCCTGAAGATCCCGATACGGACAACGATGGGATGAGTGATGGCTGGGAAGTAGATCATGGTCTCAATCCACTCGACAGTGGAGAAACCGAAGAGGCAGAAGAAGAATCAGGTTCAACGCAAAAAGCAGATGAGGCTGAAGTCAGCAATGAAAGCGACTCATGGCCAGACCCTACACAAGGAAAATTCGGAGACCCTGATAACGATGGTCTCACGAATGAACAGGAGGCGGAACTTGGAACCGACCCGCAACGAGCTGACACCGACAACGATGGTTTGAATGACCGTTGGGAATCGCTTTACACGATGAACGTCTCTTCACCTGATGGAACTGTTATGCTCTTTAACCCACTTTCTGGAAACTGGGATTGCACACTTTTGAATGGGCCCCTCGAACAGACGCTCTCTGATCTGCTCGATGGATTTGAAGGTGCTCCAACTTGGGAAGAACTCGAGAACCCACTCGGCAAACACTCGTGTGATCAAGTCCTTGATTTCGATGATGATGGCTTGCTCAATTTCCAGGAAGAAACCTATGGTACAAACCCAGCGGCTGAAGATTCCGATAATGACATGCTTCCAGATATCCTTGAAGTGAGCAGTGCCGCCATGGTTTTGGATTTCCAAGTCGGTTCAAAGTGTGGCGAACCTGTGACGATTCCAGTGAAAGACCGCCAACCTTCCGTCTCACCATTTGCTGATGAAGTGAGTGCTTCTTGGTTCCTCTCGGACATGGACGGTGACGGTTACCTGAATGGCCCAAGCGATTGGGACACCGACGGTGATGGCATGCCAGACGGTTTCGAATATTGTTTCTCATTCAAGGATGTACACCCTCTGAAACTGACGAGCGAATTGCTCAACCCGTCAAATGCTTCCGATGGTTACAGCGATTGGGATGAAGATGGATTGAATAATCTCGAAGAATATCAAGTTGCATTGAAGTTTGGACTGCTCAATGGACTGCCTTCCTTTACCTCGCCATGGACAGAAGATACCGACGCAGATGGAATGCCGGATGGTTGGGAAGCATCACAATACAACCGCACAACACTCGAATATCCACTCAATCCACGTGACGCCAGCAATGCAGATGACGACATTGATTTCGATGGTTGGGATTCTGATGGAGACGGAAACGTGGTCTTCGATGGGCTCGAATTGACAACAACTGTAATCGATGTTTATGTGGAGAAGGGCGATTATGTCACAGCAAATACGACAGTTGCTCGTGGTCAATACACCGTCGGTGGTGGCGCAAAGGAGACTGTATACTTGGTTGCTCCAGTCGATGGATACGTTTACCACATTCATGTCGCTCCAGGCGACCAAGTCGAATCTCGTCTCTTCGTGTGGATGAACATTGTAGAGGAAACAGAACGATTCACCAACCTCATGGAATACCAAGCAGGTTTGGACGATGATGGTAACCCTGTAGGCCGTTCCACTGACCCCACGCACGGCGATACAGATCTTGACGGATTGTTGGATGGAATTGAAGTAGGTGGTTGGCAAATTCTTGTCGTTAATCGAGGCGTACAATTGACATGGGTCGTATCTGATCCAGGTCTTCCTGATACCGATTCAGATGGTTTGTCTGATTTCATGGAATTTTCCTCTACGTGCGATGGTCAGGGATCCAATGCATCGAATGTCGACACCGATGGTGATGGTGAGAGCGATCAACAAGAAGTCATGCTAGGGTATCTCTTTGACGGAGAACAATATTTCACATCTGCATGTATGTTTGACACCGACAATGATGGGTTGGAAGATGGTGAAGAAGTTATTGCTGGAGCAGATAACTTCGTTACACACGCCAACAATTCTGATACGGACAACGATGGACTCATCGACGGAAATGAAATCCTTTTCATTCCTCGACCGTTTCAGCGTGAAACAAATCCACTCATCAATGATACCGACGCTGATGGTATGCTCGATGGTTGGGAAATGCAAGTTAAGTCGACTGAGGACAACACAAATTCACATTCGTTGTGGGTTGCAACTTCAAGCTGGGATCGTCCTGGATGCACTGAAACACAATCGAACAGTTGTCTGATGGAACCAGGTGGATATGTTTGGATCAACTGGCTCGGTGGCTTTGAGTTGCAGAAGAAGTACGAGGTTTTTGAAATGAACTTATCGGGCTTTGACATGCCTGGTAACCCTCTATGCGATGGTTGTAAAGGACGTTGGGCGTTGGATCCTTCATTGAATTCACTCAAGGACGATACCTACGATATCGATAACGACACACTACCAAACGGTGCTGAATCGCCATCGAATTGGAATACAAACCCCGTCGATGATGATACGGATGGTGATATGTTGCCAGATGGATGGGAAGTCAGATACTCCTACGAAGCCATCAACAACAATCTCGTCAGTAATTCAACGATTAACGCCTATGGAGCACGTGGTGTGATGGACCCTTCAATGGCAGATAGTGACCTTGATGGCATCAATGATGGAGAGGAAGATCCTGACATGGATGGTCTCAACCGAACAGGTCTCATCAAGAAATACTGCCCGGGTTACAACGACTCGACAAATGCTGAGTGTAACATCGATCCAGATACGCCAGATGGGATGAAGTTCTACAACAACCTCGAAAATTACACTAACTTTGAGGAATTGCAAAACGGAACAAATCCAGTTAGCAATGATACTGACGGCGATGCTTGGGAAGATGGCCCAGAAGTATACTACATGGATCATGATGATGATGGCATGGCCACAGGTTGGGAATACCACTTTGAGTTCGATCCATTCGACGGTGCGGATCGATTGGTTGACAGCGATGGCGATGGTCACACCAATTATTGTGAATTCAAGTGGGACACAAACCCAAGAAATCCGATTAGTTTCCCTGGCCAAGGGGAATTGTGCGATCCATTTGAAGGTCAATGACGATGTCAAAGAATGCCAAAACAAGCCCATTGCTCGTTTTGTGCCTGCTGTTGACGTTGCTTATCCCGAATTCTTCTGCTTCATCAGATTTTGACGAGGTTCAAATTGTTTCATTTGATCAAGAAGACGGCTTTCATATCCAATCGATGTTAAATCTCTCAGGCGATTCGACGGTTGCACTTTCATCGATTGAAATCGAGTTGTGGAATATTTCATCACCTGACCAATGGACTCCCATGTTCTCGAGTCCTTATCTCGATAGTGTCGTCCCGTATTCTTTGCCAGAAAGTGGAATGACAATGTGGTCGTGGAATCATTCGTTCAACCTAACAGACATCGATTGCACATGTTATGTTGAAATTTCATTATTGGAACAGACAGATTTGACGTCGTTTGGTTTAGTTGTGTATGCAGGTCAAGAAAATCATCGCCCTGTACTGCGCCCTTCCCCATCAAGCGAAACCGATCCATTGACGACAACGCAAATATTTAGCGAAGGATTGATTGATATTTCATTTGAGTATATCCTTCCACCAAGTCCGGAGTTCGTTGTGGAAAACAATCTTGAGATTATTCCAGAAGTAAGGTATTGCTCAGCACCATACGGTATTTGTGTTGATAATTTCTCGACAATTACGACAACGTTTTCAATTGACAGTGAACTAAATCTCTTAATCGATGTAGATGGAAATCAACTTGCTGATGGTTTTTATTTGTTGCAAATTCAAATCCAAGATTCATTTCTGGCCTTGTCAAATAACTTAACGCAATACATTATTCTTGACCAAACCAAACCGCTTGTCGAATTAAATGCCATCGAACAGGTTGTTGAATCGGAACTCGTTGTTGTCGATGTAAATGCCTCGGATGGGTATACGGGGTCAAGGTTCGTCATTACGTGGACCATTATCGAACCAGGCAACACACCACGGTCAGTTTCTGATAGCGAAATTTTACAGGACAACCGTCTCGAATTTGAAGCAAAAAAATCTGGTACATATACAGTAAGGGCGCTTGTTCGAGACTTAGGTGGCAATCTTGTCATTGTTGAACACAATGTTTCTGTAACAAACCAACAACCAACAGCTGTAGTCCGGTATGATGGATTTCAAGTTCTCAATGGTTCAATTGTGACCGTCCCAAATGATGGTAATTGGGTGTTCAGTGCGAATGATTCAACCGATACGAGACACGATCAAGAGTCTCTTGAATTCTACTGGTACGTAGATGGGAAGTCCTTGCTAAGCGGAAAATCTTATCTTGAGTCATCGGATGTTGAGGATGTGGCTTATCCTACAATCTATGTTGAGGTTGTTGATGATGATGGTTCAATGGACATCATTCGTTTTGAAGTCATTCAACAACAGGCAGAATCCAAAGAATCTTCTGCGGATACTTCGCTTTATTCGGTTTTAACACTCTTGTTTGTGCTCCTACTCGGTATTCTCTACGTTCTCCGTTCGCGTAGTCAATCAGAGGGGAATTCAGGGTTTGTCAAATGGACTGAACGCGGTAAGGCACCAAAGAATTGATTAAAGAACTGTGGTGTCTGGATAGATTTGGTGAGAAGATGTTTGATGAAGCATTCAAGACGTTGCCAGCCAAGCCAGAGGCGATTTCAAAGGATTCTTATCGAAAGCGACAACAACGCCTTCTTTCACAATTCGATGTGGATGATTTGATTATCGTATCCTCCCTTCCTGAAGCAACACGGAGTAATGATGTTCACTATCCTTACCGTTCGTCAAGTGATATGCTGTACATGTGTGGATGGTCCGATCCTGAGGCTACACTGCTCTTTTATCATGAAGATAACGATTGGATTGCACATCTATTTGTACAACCAAAAGACACGTTGATGGAGATTTGGGAAGGACGTCGACCAGGCGTTGAAGGCGCACTTAACGACTGGCCAGTTGATCGAGCAAGCCCATCTGAAGAACTTGTTCAACACTTAGAACAAGTCCTTGAGAAAGCTGTACGAGTCCATCTTCGGACAGGCATTGATACAACCATTGACTCAGTTGTGATGTCTGCAGTGGAAAAGCGTGACCGCAAACGCCAACATTTTGGAAGTGGCCCGATTTGCATTGAGGACCCGAGTCGTCGTATCGCAGAAATGCGATTACGCAAGTCCGAAGAAGAAATTGAACAGATGCGTTATGCTGCTGAAGTTTCATCTAAGGCACATGCATTGGCAATGGCGGCGAGTAAAGAGGGAATTCATGAATTCCAGATTCAGTCGATCATCGAGGGTTTCTTTGTTTACGGTGGAACAAGTGGTTGGGCCTACCCTTCAATTGTTGGGTGTGGTGAAAATGCAACCATTCTGCATTATACTGTAAACAACGCACCCTGTCAAACCGATGAAATCATTCTTATTGATGCAGGAGCTGAGTACGAAGGCTATGCTGCAGATATCACGCGCTCTTGGCCAATTGGAGGAACATTTTCTGATGCTCAACGCGAAATCTATGAAATCGTGCTTGAGGCTCAAGAGAAAGCAATCGATGCTTGTAGAGTAGGCAATCCGTACAACATGCCTCATGAAGTGGCTTGCCGTACTCTTGCAGAAGGACTCATCCGTCTCGGAATCATAACACAAACTCTTGAAGAAGCGCTTGATTTGGAAAACGGTCATTTGCGTAGGTGGTACATGCACAATACAGGCCATTGGCTCGGTCTTGACGTTCATGATGTTGGCACGTACAAGCCAGATGGAACGCCTCGACTTCTCGAAGCAGGAATGGTGTTAACTGTAGAACCCGGACTGTATTTTGGTGCATGGCGACCTGACGTTGATTGTCCTGAGCGATATGCTAACATTGGAATCCGCATTGAAGATGATGTTCTTGTTACTGATAGTGATCCTGATGTTCTCACCGCCTCGTGTCCAAAAACAATCGCTGATATTGAACGACTCGTTGGAAGCATTTGAGGTGACTTTATGACTTGGGAAGCGATTTTGCATCGCATTCACTCATCCAATGAAATATTCCGCTTGACTGTTGACGAGTGTGTTGAACTATACAACAATGCACCATTGCAT